>Ga0180007_10004449_pt1 | contig 14848 bp, 14 predicted proteins | sample MM_PC_MetaG_FD_121122 | JGI IMG/M metagenome (GOLD analysis project Ga0180007, IMG submission 121122) | Groundwater microbial communities from the Aspo Hard Rock Laboratory (HRL) deep subsurface site, Sweden - MM_PC_MetaG | ecosystem: Environmental > Aquatic > Deep subsurface > Groundwater... | reverse complement strand
TCACTGACAATCACCGATTGTTGACCGCTATCCATGGGTGCCACAATTTTGAGTGGTTTGACTGGTTGAGTTGGCTGTTTGAGTTGAATTCGGGGTTGTCCAGAATTGGCCACATCTTCATCTGTAGGATAAATACACCTGTAAAAATCAGTTTCAGTGATGATCACGTCTGCATCTGGATCAATCTGACAGACATTGGTAAAAGTGATGTTGCCGATGGTGAGTCTGGTGGCATCTTTGGTAATGCCTTCCCTCATTTGTTTAGCCACTTCATCCGCAGTCTTTTGATTTAACTGATTGGCAAACAGTAAGTGTGTCCAGAAGTAGTAATCAGGCTGAACTGCATAAACCGTGATCTTATAATTTGGTTTGAGTTTAGCTAATTGTTGGGCATAGTTTGAAACAACTCTTTCTTCAAAATTCCCCCACTCCATACTGATAATGGGATAAAGATTAAAGTACATATGCGTGAAGTTGGCGATCAGAAATATATATCCAGCCAGAATCGGCCAACGCCACCACTTTTGATCAAGAGTCCAGACCAGACCCCAACCAGCTAAGATGAGTAGCAAAGTGTAGCTGAGCATGGTTCTCAGTAAGTGCCACTCACTGCCGGTATTAATCAGAGTGGGCAAACTACAAACCACCACCCCCAACAGCAAAACGATAACCGACCAACGCCACTTGGGTTGACGAGTCAGAGCCATTGGACCAAGCATCATCCAAACTCCTTCAACGAAGTAAAAAATACCGTGGGTCCAAACACTAAAGCCACTGACAGAGGGTTCAATCAGTAAAAATAGTAAAGCGGGATTGAAGGCCTCACTCAAGCGCGAAATTAAAAAGCGAACCACATACAGGGGTTTGTTGCTAAAGAGTGAAGTTAGGGGCGAAGATAGAGTTAGTCGGCGTTCCCAATCAACTTGATCACTGACTAACTCAGGTTGGGAAAAAATGGTGTGGTTCAGACGACCAGCTACGCCTGGTTGACTGGGTAACAAAATTAAACCATAGTAAGCCACTAGTCCCATCAGCAGTAGAAAAATGACTCCTGATAGCCTGTTTTGATAAAACCAGTTTTTGGTTTTGACTAACCATTTTTTGGAGCCAGACCAACCCACATCAATTGAGAACTTGAGTCCCATCAGCAGAAAAATCCAAGGCAGTAACAGGAGTTTAAAACCTTGGTAATTAAAAAAGCCCAGGCTAAAAAATAACAGCGACAGTAATTTGAGTGATCGGCGATGACTGAGAAGCAAGGCTCCTCCCACGGTGTAGAACCAAAGTGAGTAAAAGGCGTCGTAACCCAGGCGGCTGAACTGCCAGAGTAAGGGATTAAAGACTGCCAGTACCAACACGGCCAAGGCGGGTTTTTTTTGACCCCAGATGCCAAAAGTTAACCAAGCCAGAGCCAGAGGTAAAGTCACGCCCATCAGAGCAGAAATGAGGTGGCTGGCGATCAAGGGATTTTGAGTCAGTTTAAAACCCAGTGACATAATGGTAGCTGGTAATTCTGCATACATGGGATCAAAAGGTGTCAGTTGCCAGAATGAGTGGTTTTGGAGAAGTGTGACTCCCTGAATGGCATAGGACTTGGCTTGAACCGCATAAACCATTTCATCATGGGGAATAATAGCCGGAATGGTGCCCAGTAGAAAAAATCGCGACCAAACTAAAAATAGCATCATCAAACTAAAACCAATTAGCCACATTTTTTGGCGCATATATTTATTGTAGCGCAATCTTTCTGATGATGGTCTGTCCAAATTTGCTGTCATTGGTTATAATGCTAGATCTAAGTACATGCCAGCAATGAAGCCAAGCTAGCCAAGGTGGTCAAGGCGCGTGTCTGAAAAACACGATATTGAGGTTCAACTCCTCAGCTTGGCACAGACAAAAAATGAGATAAAATAGTCAAGTCGCGGGAATAGCTCAGTTGGCTAGAGCGTCTCCTTGCCAAGGAGGAGGTCGCGGGTTCGAGTCCCGTTTCCCGCTCCAAATCGGACTGAAATCAAGAAAAAAGCAAATTACCCCAATAAATCAAGCTAAAAACAGGTTCGAGCCAAAATATTTTAGCCAAGAGGAGAAAACAATTGATTGGTAACAGAAATCGAACCTTTGCTCGAACGATGGTATGAATTCAGACGAATTGATTGGGTTGAAGAGCTGGAGTATCCCGAGTGGACGACGAAGGAAGTGAATAGGTTTTTGCAACACTGAAACGGTTAACGACTAGAGTGAGCTTTGTGGAATCAGGGCATTCAGATCCCCATATATCGTATGAGACAACTGATTTTCAAAGTTATAAACATTTCCTGTAATAAAAGTTGCATTAGCCATTGGAACATTCGTTTTAAAACCTACAAGGCAAGATAGGTAATAAAGCACAAGGCAGGAGTCTTTATCTATTACCTTTTGCAACATTTTGAGGTTGTCTCTTAAAAACACCTCCAACGTAGCATTAAGGAAATTCGAAGCAGACGCTTCATCTTTAGAGTCTAGTATTAAGTCATTTCCTTTGAATAGAATCTGGTCTAACGATAAGGCTATGGTTGGAACGACATCATTGCCAGTGGATTTCCTAAGCTGTCTAGCGGCTTTTTTAATGCTCTTCTCCAGCGATTTTATTGATTGAGGACGTTTACATTCAACCTCATAAACAAATTTTTCACTTTTCAATCTGAGATCAGGATTTGGTTCACACATATCTACATCTAAACCCCTTGATTGCAGGAATGAAAAAAGACTTAGCTCGAAGGTCGTATCTCTTGCTCTGGTATCAGCTGAATTTTCCTCAGAAAGTAAGTAAGTGCCTTTGGCTAAATCGGCAAGTTTATTCTTAATAATTATTAAGTCCTGTGGACGTCGCTCCAAAGCATCAATCAGATTACATATTTCCAAAACGTAGAATTGGCTGTAATAGTATTTGGCTTTGTCTTTTTGTAGGATCTTTCCAAACTCTTGCTTATTCAGCTGTCTATTTTCTTCAATTTCTCTCAGATATTTAAAGTATCTGACGATACGGTTTGTAGAATTAAAGCCAAGCTCATATTTATCAAAAAGTTTTCTAACTCTATTTTCATATTGAAGTAGATCAGAAAATTTGTACCTTCTCATAAGCCAATCTCGCTAAGCACTTCTCGCTTAAATCGATCATCAACTATCACTCTGTCTTGAAATTCAGAGATCGCATTATCTGATTCTCGAAATATAGTCAGTAGTAGCTCTTTCGACTTAGCATCAGCAAGCCTCATCAAATAAGAAGTAGGTACCCAATGATTCGATTTTGGAGACTGATTCTGTGTACCGATATAAGCATTAATAGTTTCTTGACCTTCAACAACTGCTTTCAGCAGCCGGCCGTTCCCATCGTGCACAAAAAGACTACTATCCTGGCTTAAAATAATAATTGAATCTAGATGCCGTGCATTGTTTCCAGGAAATGACTCACTGGTTCCATTAGTAATCCTTTTTAACTCTGTTGGATTAGCTCTAAGAAAAGCACTTACTTCTGAGACAGTCTTTGTGTTGCTAGCTAAACCGTTAATATCAGTACTAAATTTTAGCTCTCCAACTACCTGTGTTTGCACTAAGTTCCAACTATAATACTGGGAGGAGATATCCCTTGTAATATTTTTGAGTTTATACCCCATCATTATTGAGTCAATCAAGTTCCAGAAGTCTCTAACAGCTACCTCACCATTCAAATTGCTCCATTGATCGTTTATCTGGGTTTTTAGCTCATCATAATCAAACAGTTTTGGAAAGAGCTTAATCATCTCGTGAGCAAGAAGCATTTTTCCTATGTCAACTCTTATCTGTTCAGTTAGTTGTTTTGTATACGACATAAGCTATGAAATTTCTAAAATTTTAAATAGTGAATTCAACAAAGATTGAAGGATGCCGGTATAAAGATTCCACAAAATCTTTTGACTTTTAATACTGTGTGCAGAGAAGTTTCTCAACCCATAGGCTAGTACAAAATCAGCTTCAATAGTGGACAGTTTTCTTCCATTTTGTGTGCGATACTTTCTTCCTCCGTCTCCAGCTAAATCTTTACACCAGTTTTCAAAGTCATTTCCAGATCTGTTGGTAACATTTAAATCTTGCATGTAGCTTTTAATGGTGGTTGAGGAAGGAATCCAACCTTCATGTTTTGCCAATTCATGTAAATGAGCAGCAAACTTCCATCTCGAACCTCCTGGGTTATTCCATTTTTTAAACAAGTTGTCGATAACCAACAGCAACGAAAACAAAGCGTTTGTAAAAATTAATGGAGCCATAAGCTCATCACCCACTTTACTCTTATGCAACCTTCTTAAGTGCCAAATACGAATAATTGAATAGACAAAAAAGTACTTAACTTCTTCATTTACACTCTTATCATCTAAAAATTTAGACCGAAATTGCCGATATGTTAGAGCCCCACCCCTTGTTGCGTAGTAATGTTTTTTGTACTTTCCCCCTTGAGATCCTTGTCCATCCAGCCTATCGCGGATAAAGCCCACCATTCCGTCAACAAATGGTTTGAAATATTGATCAGGCTTCTGGTCATTGAGAGTTAGGAAATAGTACCCAGGGGCTTCATCCCATTTGGGATTGTTTACCTTATCCTCAATCAAAGCGTTATGCATTGACATGAGTGCTGCATCAAAGTCGTTTTGATGGATAGAGGATACGGCAGAAAAATAATATGGAGTACCTTTGTGTAACTTTGAAGGTTTATTTTTGTTTTCCCAGTCTTTAACAAAAGCTAGGATTTGCGTCCAAAGCCTAAAAGCAACATCATACTGTTTCCGGACTAATAGGCTCTCTGTTACTACAGTAAAATTGTTAAAATATACGTCCCCCAAGGCTATTCTCTGTTTTTTATCAAACCTAGAAAATACTTTCTCGCTGGTTTTGATAAAACTGTCAGGAATATTAATAACACCTTGAGTAAAAAATGGTCGGTAAAAATCCTCAAACTCTAATGTTAAGTCTTTGTCCAAATCATTGAAACCATGAACTGTAATAGGAGTAATTTGTAGGCTGTATTGTTTTGGTGTGATTGTTTTTTTAGCCATATTATTTAGAGTATCTGCTCCACACATAATTTTTAATTGCCGGAGAGCTACCAAGATAAACTTCTAAACCTGCAAGCTTTCCTAAATTCCCCAACGCTATGGATCTTTTATTTCCCTCAATTAATGTAAATGGTCCATCTTGATCAACGGACACAATAATTAGCTTAGTATCTAAGATGCCAGAGTTAGATTTAAAAACCTGTTCTTTAACTGCGATATCTGCAAACTTACCTTGTGACTCCATTGAATCTCGGTAATTTTTAATTGCTGTCATTAGTTTGAAATCCGGAACACAAACACCGTCATCTTTCCAGTCATCTGAAGAAATAATATAAATATTGCTCAAGTCTCCATCCTCCAATCTAAATAAATTCCACTGCAAATCAGCGTATGAAAGAAGCGGAGAAACAATATCAGATCGATCCCCTTGAGAGATGTCTATATTTTCTACCTTTCCCCAATGGTTAAAAACTTCATTCTGGTTAGTTGGTCTAATTAGTTTCATACTTTCAATCTAATCTTAAGTAAACAGGCACCTTTCCATCTTTTTGATCCCAATACTTCGGAAACTTAGGTACTAACTTCCCATTATTAGTCGAGAAAGCAAAAAGCTCTTCCTCTATCTGTTTCAAACAAGCAAGCTTTTCCTTGGCAAGAATCTCCAGCTTTTGCCTGTCTTGTTCTATCTGAAGGTTTAAATGATGATAGTCGTCTCTTCGCTTCCAAATCTTCGAAAATTCGGTTTTTAGTTCTCCTGCGATTTTCCCCCTCTTTTCCAACTGTTTCAGATTCTTCTCAAATACTTTGTCTGGTTTCCAACTATTAACAGTACAAAGGAATTTTACTAGAGCTTCAGCCACTGCTTGAGTTAGTGAAATCGTGCCATAGTAATGAGCATCTCTGTAAAGCAAGTGGCATTCCGCCGAAACAGATGCAAAGTGGGAGTTAGGAATAATTCTATGCGGTTTTAACTCCAGATACCGCTCAATTCTCTGTTCCAAGCTAAAATCAAATTCCTGCTGAAGCGTGTCTTTAAGCTGTGTCTTTTCAACTAGTTTTCTTGTATTGTTGTTCATATCTTCGCTCAAGCTTATCGGTTTCCCTTTGCTCGATTGTGTGTCTTGCAGAGCATCTGACAGTTTTTGGCCGAAGTCGAACCTCCCTTACTCCAAGCAGCTACATGGTCAGCATCCATGTCGCCCAGACTCCAAATTTTTTCATTGATGGCATCGTGTCCGATAGCACAGTGTGGGCAATTTGATTTACCTTTAACTTTGGCTACCTTGGTTTGAGTTGCATAAACCACCTTCTTGATGGGTTCGTCAAACACACGCACATTTAGTAGTTTTGTATCAACAGAACCACCTAAAATATACTCGAACACGCCACGCCTGTCTTTGACCACATAATCACTGAGTAATTTGCGTACTTGTCCAGATACTTCAATAGGGTCATAGGTTTGTTTGTGGTACGTTTCGTACAATCTACCCCATTCCAATCCGCGCATCTCACTCTCAACATCGGTAAACACACCAGATATCCAATCAATAACTTTTGTAAAGTGAAACTTCAGTTTGGCAATGTCACGATCGTGGCGATGCTTGCTCATATAGTTGTCAATAGCACTGTGGCTCACCCATTCCAATGCGCGCTCTAAATACGCCTGACGCTTTACGTCACCGGCAATATAAGCACTCCATTTTTGAACAAGTGAATTATTACTGTTGCTAAATTCTTCGCGTGCTAGTGTAACAAATGGTCCAGAGTAGACAGCATTCAAAATCTCCTGTTGGGTTAGTGGCACACCGGCTATATTGATCGTCTTGAACCAATCTTTTATCTCTGGCTCATCACCTTCGCAGACATATACGAGCAGTAACGCATTCATAATTTTATTTTGTTGGCTTTCAGCCATGCCACTAAAGTACTGTTCATGTCCATTGGCATCTTTGACTGCGAACTTACCTGTTACAAACCGACCAATACTGGTAACACGCTGCTGACCATCAAGCACTTCAAACTTATTACCACTAACTTTATTGAAATACAACAATCCTATTGGATACTCCTTGAGCAGTGACTCAATCACCGCTTGTTCGCGCTTGCCGCCGTCACTGGCGTAAATGTAGTTACGTTGATATTCCGGCTGAATGGTCAGCTTGCCCGCAAGGCCAAATAACCCTTTACCTTCCAGTTCGTTATAAACGAATCCTTCTACGACATTATGTATTGTGTATTTTTGAAGTGAAGTAATCATTTTGTCGCCTTTTTGTTTTTAATTAAAATCCTTGCATAAATCTTTTTACCATTCACATAAGGGTAGCCGAAATTAAATTCATCAATTTTGGTAGTTACCATTTGTCCTAAAATCTCAAACTGTTCAGGATTATATTTATCAAGAAATGTAATTGGCACACCCATAATGCCATCGTAGTCGCTCGGAATAGCATCGGTGTAAGGGATTTCAATTGCGTCATAGTTATCATATTTTTTATAGCTATTCTCTTTCTTTAATATCTTTCTATTAAATCTTTTATTGTCAGCCATCGTCATAAGAAACAGTGGCTGATGACGGCGCCCGTGGTCAAGATTGGTAAGCCATAAACAGCTATTCGTAGAAACGATTCTATCTCCATTTTCATCTATTCGAGCTTCTGTTCCGTATAGGTCATAGGATTTAGGTACTATAAATCCAGAAATCCATCTCCCCATTCCATTACCAAGCCATATCTCATTCTTTTTGATTCTTTGAAATACTTCTTTATAAGATATGCAATTGATACTGCCGATAATCAAGAAATTTTTTTTGTAGTCAAAAAGCTGTTGCACATACTCGCGAAACAAAGAAAATGGTGGATTGGTTACAGCAATATCAGATTGCTTAAGAAGATCTATGCACTCTTTACTTCGGAAGTCACCATTTTCCTTTAATGGAGTCCATTCATTGTTTTTGTTTGCCTTTAGTTGTTCAGCAATATCACTCAGATTAAATGCGCCGTCGCCATCCACATCTCCAACTTCATTAATGATAAATTTGTTGGCTGTGACTTTTGGACGACCTTTGACTGGTTTAAGTGTTTTATTGTCACCAAACAATTTTAGTTGCGTGTTGGCTACAGGCGATGGTTTATAGCTAGTAGTAATGAGCTGTTTTAACCCAAGACGCTTAAAATTCAATACAAAATAGCGGAAAAAGTTGCTCTCAAACGGATCGTCGCAGTTAGAGTAAACGACTTTACCTTTAAATGTGTCAGGGTCATATTCAAGATACGCTTCGATTTCTTTTTGGATATCAATATATTGGGTATAAAACTCATCGTTCTGTGCCCTCTTTGCATTTGTAAGATTTTTATTTGCCATAATTATTTTTCTTCATACAACCCCGAGGGGCGATCCCCGCAGCTAAGATGGATCACTAGTGTGCCATCAGTTCTCTAAAAGTAAGATACCTTCACCACAGGGATCATTCGGTGATTATAGTATACCAATTTACCTCGCATTTTTCTTGACTAAACAGTAAAATATTAATATGAAGAATCTATTTGACTACTTTGACGATTATATAGTTAGAGATATTAATTCAATGTATAACCTTTCTCAAACTAACGCCTCAACAGATGGTCTAGGTAGATGTGGATTTCAGTTGGTGATGACACTTTGCACTTTCTGTGAGATCCTTGGTGCTTTAGAAATGGGCAAGATAGATAAAGATCATGGAAATGAGAAATTCAAGTACTTTGTCATCAACCACCTTCACAAAAAATATCATCCATACAAAAAAGTCATTTATGACTACGCAAGGCATGGCATAGCACATGGATTCATTACACCACCAGGTTTAATGGTTCTTCTTAGTGGCGATGAGGAGACGCATTTGGGGAAATTCGAAGACTATTTTGTATTCGATGTGTTCTGCTTTAAAGATGATGTTCTATCAAGTTACGAGAAAATAAAGAAAAAATACAATAGCGATAAAGAATATAAAAAGCAAATGGATAGCAGCTATAGGACTTTTTTGACTTTTCTATCGAAATGGAAAACAAGTATGGAGGGAGTCGTCAACAGCACTAAGCCTAAAGAAATTACATTTAATAAAAATCATGGGGATGATGGTATGGCAGTTCCCAGTGGCGCATATATGGATGATAAGGATTTTGAAAAACTGTCAGATGATTTAGAGATTGACATGGGAATAACAATAACTCCTCCAAGTGGAGCATCTGGGTGCCATGAAACGCCTGAATTTACCCGTCTGCCAGATGATATATTAGAGCGAATTAATTCAAAAATAAAGAATAAAACTACTGCTTCTGGTATTAAAAACTCTTAATTCTAATACTTAGCAGGTCGTCTCATAACCAACGGTTTGCGAAAACTAACAATACCCATGTAGCTCATAAACTCTTTAAGTTGTACAATAATGTCGTGGGTGAGAAGTTCTCGTAAAATGATTTTTAGCTGAGTACCAATTGGTAACTCAGGATGGCTTTCAAGATACTCTTTGATATAGTCATCCAGGCTAAATAGGTTTGAGCACCGTATCGTTACCCGCTCAGATAATGTCGCGGGTTCTCGTCCTCCCGCCTCTTCAGTATAAGAAAAAGACCTGCAAATAGGTCTTTTTATGTTATGGTAGAATGACTTAATGAAAATTTCTGCTCTAGTATTTGATTTAGATGGGACTGCTGTTCCCAATAGCCCCGATGGCGTTCCTTCAGAAGAAGTAATTAAAGCTGTGAGGCAAGCTCAAGATAGAGTTTCAGTTTCTATTGCCACGGGCAGACCTATCACTACTTCGGCACATATTTTTGAGTCTTTGAAAGTAACAGCTCCTTCTATTATTTCGGGAGGTGCTCAAATATATGATCCAGTTGAAAAGCGAGTCATCTGGGAAAAAACTATTTCTAAAAAAACAGTTAATAAAATTATAGAGTGGATGAAGCCATATCCCTATGGGATTTATATTTCAGACAGTATTGAGCTGATACCAGCTAGTGAAATAAAAGTTGCTCAGGAAGAAAGAATTATTTATCTTATGAATATTAGCTTGGAAGATACCAAGATTTTGTTAATAAAACTGTCAAGAATATCAGAAATTTCTGCTCACAAAGTTAAGTCATATACTGATGGTTGTTTTGATATTCATATTACTCATTATCAAGCAACTAAAAAAAATGCCATGCAAGAATTATTGAAAATTCTCAAAGTTCCCCAAAGTCAAGTCATGGTGGTGGGAGATGGGCATAATGATTTGCCACTTTTTAAATCAGCTGGATTAAAAGTAGCTATGGGCAATGGGAGTGAGGAGCTCAAAAAACAAGCTGATTATGTAGCGCCGAGTGTCAAAGAAGATGGTTTGGCAAAGGCAATTGAGAAATTTATTTTAAAATAGGTTCCAACTTTGTTGACTAGTCCCTGGCGGGACAGGCTGTTTCCCGCTCAAGTTATTTTATTAATGTGCAAGAATATTCCTAGTAGCCTTAATCCTTATTTGCTTCTTGAAATGTTGTTCTTTATATGGAACAATGGATTGGTGAGGAAAACTGTAAAAATTACTAAACAAGCAGATAAGGAAATCAAAAAGTTTTCTCATGATGTTCAAACCAGAATTAAGGTCATTTTTGATGTGCTCTCTAGAGATGGCAAATTAGTAGAACCTTATGGAAAAAAAATAGATAGTAATCTTTTTGAAATTAGAATAAAGTATAAAGGTCAGTGGAGAATACTATACGCATATCTTCTCAAAGAATTAACAAAAGCAAAGATAAGATTGAAAGAATATCAGATATGAATAAAAAACTCCAAAAATATATTGAAGAGAATACTATTTCTGTTGCAGAATTTAGTAAAGATTTTACTGACGAACAGAAAAAAATTGTGGCCAGTGAGATTGCTTATTATGATGCTCTGCAAGCTTTGAAAAAAACTAGAAAAGAACAGGGTTTAACTCAAACTGCTTTGGCTAAAAAAGCCAGGATGCCTAGAACTACCATTACCAAAGTAGAATCTGGAAGTTACAACCCAACTTTAAGTACTTTGATGAACATGGCTGCCGCCTTGGGTAAACGATTGGAAATTACACTGCTTTAGATAGTTAGCCTGCTCCACCTCCACCGCCTCCCCCACCACCTCCGCCTCCACCTGAGGCACCGCCTGATGAGCCAGCACCTGATGCCCCATAGGTTCTGGTGCTAGCTGTGGTTAAGCTACTGAAAGCTGACTGCATACCACCCAGATCAATATTGAATCCCCCACCATCGCTAGATAAGACTCCGCCCCAGTAAGCAGTGGCCATTTGAGTTTGATCGGGAGGAATTTGGATAGGTAATTGAGATAAGGCTTTAGCAGAAACTCCCAACAGGGTGCCGTAAACTAAATATTTTTCCCAGAGAATAATTGAATCAATCGGATACTTAGCGGTTTTTTTATAGTCTTTCATATGCCTCTCAAAAGCTTTCCAACCGGCGGCTTCTTTGGCTCCTTGGGCAGTGCGTTTGAGTTTACCTGAAGAAGTAATAATTAAGCCGAAGAGGGAAGCCATTGCCACCATGGTGCTTAAAAATGAAATCAATATACTTGGGGCGTAACCAGTGGTGGCAATCAAAAAGATTAGACCAAAGGAGGCTATCAATCCCAGGATGGTCTTGATCCAGATTTTGGCCTCATGTTTTTTGTATTCATCCAAGGCGGTTTGGTCGAAGTAATTTTCCCCAAGATTTTCTGCTAAGGCTAATTTAGGCAGGGTTTCGGTTAAGAATAAACGGCTGGTAGTGGGGTGGCTTTTGGTATAAGACACAATTTTGTCTAGAGCAATCACCTGTTTATCTTGGCCCTGAAGTTTAACTTTCTGTTTGGGAATTTGGTTCAAAAAATCTAACACAGCTTGTTGGATTGAAGACAACACTTCAACTCGGTCTGTTGGCTCTAGATAGTACTTGTAGTTTTTAATAAACCAGCCTTCTTTCCGGTCACTTCTGACAAACTTAAATTGCTTGGCTTGAACTAGCGATAGCAAAGTGGCAGTAAATGATTTAGGAGTTAAATTCTGATTGCCACTCAGGAGCTGTTCTACTTGAGCTGGATCAATATCACTGGGTGGTTCCCAAAGTTTATCCGAGATGGAAACTTTGGGCAGTTTCATATCCTTGCCAAATTGATTAAATACTTTAAGATTTTCCCTAAATTGCCAAAGGTTAAAGATGAGTAATCCTCCACCTAGCCAAGCTAGGATTTGACCCAGCCGTCTAACTGATGTCAGTTGATCAATAGTTTCTTGAATCCATTTATTTTCTTGGGTTATGATTTTTTCTTTAGTATTTGTGCCTGAAGCTCCAGCTGAAAAGATTTCTTTGGGTAAAATAATCCGAGCTTCGAAAAACTCACCTGCTGGTAAATAATTCAAGTCATATGAAATTATTCCTTCATCATCGATACTGATCATGCCGGCGGTTGGTCCGTGAGCCCAAGCTTGAAGGGTATTGGGATCGGTACCTTTAGGGGGTTTGATAATAACCTTAATTTTGCTTTGGCTGATTTCCCATTCGTCACCGACTAACTGCCAATAAAATTCGGCAGTGTCTGGGTGCAACGTGACCGCATTAGTGATGGTGTAGTTTAAGATGAATGATTCCTTGGTGGAACTGCGATAAAACCACTTGAGATAAATGTCGTTAGGATTTTGGAGTAAGTAAAATGTTTGAGGCGGACGAGCGTCATCAGCTTGAGCGATTTCACTTTCTGCCAGTTGGCGATAGCACTGAGTCTTATCACACAGGGAAAAATTAGCAAATTGATAAGCCTCTGTTCTGCCAGGGTTTGTGGATTGATTTGGTGAAGTATTTATTTTTTGGTAGGCAAAAGTGTAACTGCCATCAAAGTTAAAATTGCGAATTTCATGAACAGTAGCAGAGCCATCAGAATTAAGTTCTATATCTATAGTGACCGGAGAAATTGTATAAGATTTTGCACTGATGGGAGACAAACAAATAAGCCAAAGTCCCAGAGCCACAATCAAACTATTGATCACGTTATAAAAAATTATCTTCATCCTAACTAGTATACAAGAAAATAGACTGCCTGCGAAATAAAAAACGACTTAATTAACCATGTGCGGCTAGAGCTTCGGCTTTGGTGGCAAAAACTACGCCATCTGGATGCTCAGCTGGAGAGTAAATGGTATAAAGTTTCAGAGGCTCGGTGGTTGAAGTGTTAACCACATTATGTTCTGCTCCAGAAGGGATGACGACCGCATCTCCGTCCTTAACATCATAAGTTGTGCCATCAATCATAACTTGACCGACGCCTGATTCAAATCTAAAAAACTGATCATGACCATCATGAACTTCCATACCGATGTCATCACTGGGGGCGATAGTCATCAAAACTAATTGACTAAATTTCCCAGTGAAAAGCACCTGGCGAAAATTATTGTTATTGAGTGTTAGGTCTTCAATGTGACCGTGGTATCCTGGCATATTTTCCTTTATGTTACTTAAATCAATGTGAGTATAAACTACCCTTTTTTGTCTGGAAAATCAATGACTGATAGTACAAATATTTAGAGATCGTGTAAATGCTTTAACAATTCTTTTCGAGTATTGATTTCTGAATATTGATGATTTTGAATATCTTGTTCAGCTTGATCTAAAAGAGCTTGATCTTGAGATGCGGAACTGACAACATTATCAATTCCTAACTCGATAACTAAAGGTAAGTGGTCTGAAATATCTACCTGTGGACAGGAGTGGGATATAATTTTGAGGTTTGGACTGACAAAAATCATATCGACTACTGATGTAGCGTAGCCGGAATCGGCTGATGGACCCTTACGTTGCAGATTAAAAGTAGTTACCAACTCATCTTTAAAGACATTGGTTAGGTGCTGTTCAATATTTTTGATGACTTGAGTAGTAGGGCGGAGATTGAAGTCACCCGCCAAAATCACGTTAGACTTACCTTTGATTTGGTCCAGAATAATTTGGCCCATCCGATGGCGGGCTGGATTGTCGTCACCATCCTTGCCCCAAATACCGTGCAGGTTAAAAATATTTAGGTTATTATCTCCAACTTCAATCTCCGCCCACTGCATAATCTGAGGATTAGTTGACCAATCGCGATTAGGAGGAATATTGGGTTGTAAATCATACTCTCCATTTACAAAATAAGCCTCTTTTTGTTTGATAGGAAACTTAGAAAAGATAGCATTGCCCTGATCAATATTGCCTTCAGGTGCTTGGCGCAAAAAGCCAGCTTTAAAGAAACTTTTGTATCTAGATAAATGTTGTGACAAGATTTGTATGGAACGGTAATTAGCAGGCAAATTGGGATTGGTGCCATTGTGAACTTCTTGCAGGGCAATAATGTCAGGTTGCTGTTGGTCTAAAAAATTCAGAATGTTATCCATCAGCAGACCACCTTGAAGGAGATTGAGAGTTAGGAATTTAATAGTCATATGTAAAGTTAATCTAAATATTCAGATAAAGTTTTTTTTAATTATCTATTATATTCATTTTAATGCTATTCATAAACGAAATACGAACTTTTTTATAGAAAATGACGATTTTTTTATTTATTTTCCAAAGGCCTTGAGCCCAAATCCTCTGCAAATCTTAGCAAATATCCGTCTGGATCTTTAACTAAAAATTGTTTATTTCCCAATTCTTGATTATATAGACAAATACTAACTTTTTTCTTTGATTATCCATACAACTGACTGTGCGTACCAATCAGAGCAAAAATAATTATTTCGTCACCGTTTTTTAAGTACAAAGCTCGTAAATCTC
>Ga0180007_10004448_pt1 | contig 14848 bp, 10 predicted proteins | sample MM_PC_MetaG_FD_121122 | JGI IMG/M metagenome (GOLD analysis project Ga0180007, IMG submission 121122) | Groundwater microbial communities from the Aspo Hard Rock Laboratory (HRL) deep subsurface site, Sweden - MM_PC_MetaG | ecosystem: Environmental > Aquatic > Deep subsurface > Groundwater... | reverse complement strand
TTGATTCCAAACAAGATAGACATAACGAAATCAGATAGTTATAACCTCCTTAACGTCCGTCTCGTGCCTTTCTTGCCCGCAAAACATGAGACCGACATATCCTTGACAAAGATAAAACGCACAGCACAATAAAAGATATCCTGTTGCCAATCCCCAGAAACAGCCGGGAGACTGAATCACGATTCATTAAAGTCTGGAATAATAGTGGTTATGCCTGCCGGAGTCAAGAAGAAAAAAAATCAACAGTGTCTGTCCGCATAAAAAACATTCTTTTATTTTAACTTGCCGCTCGCAATGAATAGATTTAGTTTTATTCCTGTGCAGCAGAACGGATTGCTACCCGGTATAATCCGCGAGGTTACACATTGCCTTTTATCGGGCAGTACCTTTTGAATCCTTTAACAAGCAGGCGGAATTTTATGAGTGACAAGAAAAAAAACAATTCACGTACAGCTCTTGTTATAACTATCTGCATCATGCTGCTGGCCGGGCTCGCCGTGCAGCAGAACTGGTTTTCCGGTTTGTTCCGACCCGATCAACTCCCTGGCCCGCCGGAGCCGACGCCGGTGGTCACCGTGGAGAAGACTTCCCCGGAGGAACCCGAACCAACAGGACTCCTCCCGGCCGAAGCGGAAATCCCTGCCGCGGATGAACAGCAGACGGCAGAGGAAGCCGTCGAGGCCCTCCCCTCCTGCGAAACGACAACCGGTGCCCTGCTTGCCTTTTTCAAACACCTGGACCAGCAGGAGTACATAAAGGCTTACCAGATCAAGGGCACCACTGTTCAGCACCTTAACGGCCTTGCCCATAAGCTCTTTGCCAACCCTCCTTTCGTGACAAACGAAACCGCAGACCTTGTCAATATCCTGAAAAACATGACCCACATTTTCAGAACGATCGGCAAACAGGACATCACCCTTCTCAAGGACATCCTGGGGCAGGAGAAAGACATCATCGAAACAGTCCTGCTCCATCTTTACCAGTGGCACCTGCTGGAGCAGTCATGCCGTGCAAACGGCACCTACAAACCGGAGGATGCATCTCTGCTCGACCTGCCCGTGGACGGCCTGTATGAGTATGCCTCCTTTTTTCTCAACACCCTGGGCGGCCAGTCCTATCTTTTACGCCGCCAGCCACGCCTGCGGGTCCTGGTAAAGTATTACTCCGTCCTCATCCTGGACCGGGCTAACACGGAATTCATGAACCGTCACGGTGTTGACATACGGTACCCGGTCAACGTACTCATAGATGAAATCGAATCTGTCAGAGGTCTGCTGTATTCAGAGAAATACCTGCTGAAACTTTATGAACTGCAAGAAAAATACAGGCTGCAGCTCCCAGCCAATGATTAATAGTCAATCTCTGCGCCCTCTGCGTGCTCAGCGGTGAAAAAAATGAAAATTGCTATCAGCGGGAAAGGCGGGGTCGGCAAGACAACGATAATGGCCCTGCTCGCGTCTCAGATGAAACGGGCCGGCAAAGATGTTCTGATTATTGATGCTGATCCAAGTCCGCACATGGCGCAGACCATCGGCATCAAGAACGTCGAGGATATCGTGCCCATAGCTGAGATGACGGCATTGCTGGTGGAACGTTCCGGCAAGACCCCGGGGTCGCCTTTTTACCAGATCAATCCCAAGGTTGACGACCTCATAAAACGGTTCATGGTTGAAGAGGACGGCCTGCGGCTCATGGTCCTGGGAGCCATCCAGGTCGGCGAGGGAGGCTGCGCCTGTCCCGAAAACACGGTGCTCAAACGCCTTCTCACCATGCTCCTCTTAAGCGAAAGCCAGGTGATACTGCTTGATATGGAGGCAGGCGTCGAGCATCTGGGCCGCGGGACAATCGCCGGTGTCGATCACCTGCTGGTGGTTGTCAACCCGACCAGGTCGAGTGCCAGGACCGCCCTCAAGATAAAAAAGCTTGCCCGGGACGTGAAAATCCCGAAAATATCCTTTGTCGGCAACCTGGTTCAAAACGAGGAGGACGAAGCGTTCCTCGCCCGGGAACTGGGGGAGCCCGTCCTGGCCAGTTTCCCGGAACTTGCGGACATCAGGAGGGCTGAAAGAGAAGGGGTGCCGGTCACCAGATTCAGTGATCAGTGTGCGGATATCACCGCCAGACTGGTTGAGAAGCTGCTGTTAAAGGATGCGGCCACCTAGTATCCATCCCAAAAAAGATGCTTTCTCATTGTCAATGGTCAACGGTCACTTGTCAATAAGAACAGTTAAACATGGAACTCGTTGATCGAATCAGCAAGTCGTGAGAACTTAGGAGACTTTCTGCAGCTTGGCTCTATCCTTGGCAAGGCGCAGGAGCATAGTGTTGGACTGTTGCAACCGGGCGACAAGACTTTTAAAGAGATACTTGCTGACATCCGGGTACTTTTCAATGATCTCCGGCAGTTTATTGCCAGGGTACCTTCTGATGGTGCTCCTGCCCATTGAAACGATACTGGCAGACCTTGTTTCGCCTGAGATGGCGGCCATTTCACCGAAATACGCACCGGGCTCGGTAATTTCGGCGATTTTACTGCCGCCCTTTACAACGATCAACGCTCCCCGGACAAGGTTAAAGAAATCAATATCCGTATTCCCTTCCCGGATTATAAAGTCACCATCCTCGTATTCCTCCAAATCCGGGTTCACAAGATAGGACGGCAGGCTTTCCTTGGTGATAACTGTTTTTTTCAATACCTCCTCAATGCTGGTAACCCCCTCCTTTATCTTGTTGAGACCGGCATCGCGTAGCGTGGCCATGCCTTCGAGAATGGCGACCTTGCGGAGCTGGTCCTCGGGAACCGACGCAGCTATTGCCTTGGAGACCTCCTCGGTCACTTCCATAACCTCGAAAAAGCCGACCCGGCCCTTGTAGCCGCCGCCATTGCAGACGGAACAACCACCGGGGCCCAGGACCTTCAGGCCGGGGATGTCCTCTTCCTTGAACCCGATGCTGGCCAGGTAGTCCTTTTCCAAAGTATTCATATCCACCGGGGTCTTGCAGTTAACGCAGAGCCTGCGTCCCAGGCGCTGGGATTGGACCATGGTGATGGCGGAAGCCAGCATGTAGGGCGGAATGCCGATATCAACCAGACGGCCGATGGTGGCCGGACAGTCATTGGTGTGGAGGGTGCTGAGAACAAGGTGGCCGGTCATGGCCGCCTTGATGGCGATCTCGGCGGTTTCCATATCGCGGATCTCGCCCACCATGATGATGTCCGGATCCTGGCGGAGAAAGGCCTTCAGGGCGGCGGCAAAGGTCATGCCGACCTCCTTGATGACGTTGACCTGGTTGATCCCCTTGAAGTTGAACTCCACAGGATCTTCAGCTGTGAGGATCTTGGTATCCTCCTTATTCAGTGAGTTCAGGATAGAATAGAGGGTAACCGTCTTGCCGCTGCCGGTGGGGCCGGTGACAAGCAACAACCCCTGGGGTTTACTGATACAACGCTGAATGGTCTCAAAGGTACCCTGTTCAAAGCCCAGCTTGGTGAGATCAACATTCAGGTTGCCCCTGTCCAGGATACGGAGGACGATGCTCTCCCCGAACAGGGTAGGCAGGGAGGAGACACGGAAATCCACGGCCTTGTTCTTGCCGACCCGCATCTTGATGCGGCCGTCCTGGGGAACACGGCGCTCGGTAATATCCAGGCTGGCAAGAATTTTCAGGCGGGCGGCCAAGGCGTTCTTGATGGTGAGCGGCAGGTTCATGGACTTGTACATGGAACCGTCAACACGATACCTGATCTGGAGGCTCTTTTCGTAGGGTTCCACGTGGATGTCGCTGACCCCGTCATTAACCGCCTTGATGAGAATGCCATTCACCAGCTTGATGATTGGCGCATCGGAAAAGGAGAACTGGTCCATGGCATCAGCATCATCGTCCAGACTCTCCAGCTCCATGTCGCCGGCAGCCTCTGATGCCAGTGCTCCGAAGTCGTCTATCTGGGTGACCTCGTCATCTTCCTCTTCTTCTTCTTTCTTATCGGCCCCCCGAAGCTTGTCATACTCCTCGTCACTGATCTTATAGTAGTTCCTGTAAGCCTCAATAATATCATTTTCCGTTGAGACACAGACGCTTAACCCCATCTTGAGCTCACCCTGCAGTGCTTCCACCGCCGCTGCATCCGTCGGTTCGGTCATGGTGACCTGCAGAGTCTTGGAGTTGGAGGAAAGTCTCAAAGGAAAGGCCATGTATTTTCTGACAACTTCGTAGGGCACCACATCGAGCACCTGCTTATTCGGCGGCTCGCGGGATATGTTGACAGACGGGAATCCGTGAATCCTGCTCAGGACATTGAGAATCGTCTCCTCTTCAATATAACCGAGGCGCACCAGGATAGATCCCAGCCTGCCGGTATGCTTTTTCTGGACCTCAAGGGCATGATCCAGCTGGGTGGCGGTTATATATCCCTCCTTGCGCAGCATGTCGCCGATGCGCATCTTGCCGGCACCGGACTGATCCTTGACCGTCCCTCTCAGGCTGGATTGCTTATTGATCGCCGTTGACGGACCGGGGGTGGGTGGTTTTTTTGTTGGGGCGGGCTTGATCATAAAACCATGGGAAATACTTGTTAATGACAACCTATTATAATCTATAAATTAATCACTTACATGAGACCGGTTATTTTGGCAAGCAATTACTGCATGAAAGAAAAAGGGCCGCACGAAAAAAATCTTCTCCTGTATTTCTTAATTATATCAAAATCAGGATGATTTGTAATGATCTGTCTTCAACTCCGTACTCTTTTTTCAAACGCACCATTTCACCCTGCCGGGCGCGCCACATCGTCATCAATGCGGCGACAGGCGGAAGCGGAATAAGAAACGGGCCGGGGAAATCAATTCCCCGGCCCGCTCTTGTCAGAAAAAAACTGCTGTCGTACTAGCTGCCGGCCTGTTAGAACAGCCCCGAGACCTTACCGGTGGCCGTGTCAACATCAATACGGCGGAAGGCGGGATTGGAACTGGTGCCCGGCATCAGGCTGATGGTGCCGGCGCAGGGGCACAGGAACTTGGCGCCGGAATAGATCAACACATCACGAATGGGCAGCCGCCAACCCTTGGGCACGCCTTTCTTGGTCGGATCGTGGGTGAGGCTCAGGTGGCTCTTGACCATCATGGTGGCAAAGTCGGCGTACTGGGGATCGTTTTCCAGCATGTCGGCCTTGGCATTGGCCTCGGGCTGCCAGTCAACACCGGCGGCGCCGTAAACCTCCCTGGCTATGACATCAACACGGTCGCGCAGTTTCATTTCCAGGGGATAGAGGAATTTGAAGTCGTTTTTATCGTTGCAGGCATCGATCACCGCATCAGCGAACTCCAGGGCGCCGTCGCCGCCCAGTTCCCAGTGCTTGGACTCGGCGCAGCGGGCACCGGCAGCCTCGGCAGCCCGGCGGACCACGGCGCACTCCTCATTGGTATCCGTATAGAAACGGTTGATGCAGACCACCGGGTTGATGCCGGCCTTGCGGATCACGCCGATCAGGTGGACCATGTTCTCGCAGCCCTTTTCGACCAGTCCGACATTCTCCTTGGTGTAGGCGGCATCCAGGGGCTTGCCGGCAACCACCTTGGGACCGCCGCCGTGCATCTTCAGGGCACGGATAGTAGAGGTCAGAACGGAGACATGGGGCTTGAGGCCGGAGAACCGGCTCTTCACATTCCAGAATTTCTCAAAACCGATATCAGCGGCAAAACCGGACTCGGTGATGTGATAGTCGAAGAGTTTCAGCCCGACCCGGTCGGCAATGATCGACGACTGGCCCACGGCGATATTGGCAAAGGGGCCGGCGTGAACCAGGCAGGGATTGTACTCGGCGGTGCACATCAGGGTGGGATTGATGGTGTTGCGCATGAAGGCGGCCATGGCGTTGCCGACTTCCAGGTCACGGCAGGTTACCGGCTTGCCGCTCTTGTCAAAGGCCACGGTGATGTTGTTGATCCGCTCTTTCAGGTCAGCCAGGTCGGTTGCCACGGCCAGGATGGCCATCAGCTCGCTGCCCACGGCAATACCGAACTTGGACTGCATGGTAAAGCCGTCCAGGCGGCCGCCAAGGCCGATGACGATATTTCTCAGGGCCTGGGCGCAGAAATCAATGATCCAGCCCATCTCCACCCGGGTGGGATCGATATCAAGCCGGCGCATGCCGGTCAGCCTGGCCAGCTGTTCGTCGTTATAGTTGCGCTCATGCTGCATGCGGGCGGTCAGGGCCACCATGGCCAGGTTATGGGCGTTCATGATATCGTTGATATCGCCGGTGAGACCCAGAGAGAACTCGGTCATGGGGATCAACAGGGAGTTGCCGCCGCCGGCCGCGGTCCCCTTGACGTTCATGGTCGGGCCGCCGGAAGGCTGCCTGAGGGCGCCACCCACATTCACGCCGCGCTTGCCCATACCCTCCATCAGACCGCAGGAGGTGGTACTCTTTCCCTCACCCAGGGGCGTCGGCGTAATAGCGGTAACCTCGATGTATTTCCCGTCCGGTTTGTCCTGGAGCCGGTTGATGATTTTCAGAAAATCAAGCTTGGCCAATCTGCCCATGGGCAGCACTTCTTCCTTTTGGAGTCCGAGCTTCTCGGTCCACTCCTCCGGAGTCGGCATATTTTTCTCAGCTGCCTCCGATATCTGCCAGTCTGCCATTTCCACAGCGTTATAAGCCATATTTTCCCCTCCTCATCTGGTTGATTTATCAAATTTATTGAAAAGCTCCGAGAACGATCTCTGTTTTCAAAAAGACCCATTTAACGTGTTCGTCACATTTTGTCAAGAAATGCAGGGTCGCTGGAATTACTGGACCTGCAGATCGCCGAACACGGCAGGAAATTTTTCCTGGAATTTTTTCAACAGGGGATTCATGACCTCGCGCATGGAAGGTTCGGCTGCCGTCGAGGTCCTGAGCCTGAATATATGATGCCATTCCACCAGGTTGGCATAGGTTATGAGCTCGGTCTTACAGGAGTTGGGCAGTACGGTCCGCGCCGCCTGCGGAGAAGAGGTCCGCAGCAGCTTGAGGTACATCTTCTCCGTTTCCAACATCGCCGTCTCCCAGAGCCTGTATTCCTCGCTTTCCTCCTCAAAAAACATCGGCTTGATAAAGGTCACCTCGCTGCCGAATTTATCCTGGCTGTACCGGCAATACCGTTGACTTTCCTGCAGGTAGGAACAGGGGCGGTGCCTGACAATCTCATGGGTTATCGCCCGGTTGACATAAAACTTGACCGCGAGATGACGGTGCCTGGCCAGAAGTTCCGGCGCCAGCGCATCAACCTCGTCAAGCCGCACCTTTTCAACCTGGATGCCGGCAGGCGCCTGAATTTTTCCTTCCCGGGCCAGATCCTCAAAAAAGAGCGGGTGCCTGCTGCTCAAACAGGCGGCAATGGCCTGGACGACCGGTACCGCGGAATGTCCCTGGTACAGTTCCCGGAACGCCCGGACACTGCCGCTGATGAGCAGATGGGCATCAACCCGGTCCACCACCAGGAACCTGGGCTGGGTCTGGAATATCTGTTCAAGAGAGGCATCTTTTTCCGCCGCAACCCGTACCGTCAGCACTCCCATCTCCATTACGGAATTGTGACCATGCTTGATAATGCCCCTGATAAACGGTTCCGCTGACTGCGGGGTAATCTTGTCCTCACTCTTGTAACAGACGCGTCCACAGGCCTCAATGCGAACGGCCAGGCTCTGCCTGTCAAGATCATCCAGGATTTCAAAATACGGCACGATGACTTTCATTGTGTCTGCTCCGGGTTATTCCGCTGCACTGGTTAACACTTGCACTGACTGCTGCCGACCTTGCCCGGGTGGTTTCCCTTCCAGAAAGGTGACATTTCACGAAGATTCTCGATAATGGCCGGCATCTTCTCAAGAATAACATCAACGTCTTCTTCAGTATTGTACACGCTGAGGCTGAAACGGATGGAGCCGTGGGCGGCGGTAAAGGGGACGCCCATCGCCCGCAGCACATGGGAGGGCTCAAGGGAGCCGGAAGTGCATGCCGAACCTGACGATGCGCAGATGCCGTACCGGTCCAGGTGAAGAAGGATGGCCTCACCTTCCACATACTCGAAACTGATGTTGGTGGTATTGGGCAGCCGCTCGGTCAGGTGACCGTTCAGCAGGGCCTGGGGGATGCTGGCCAGCAGTCCTTGCTCCAGCTTGTCACGCAGTTTTCTGACCCTGATGTTCTCATCTTCCATGTTGGCGGCGGCAAGTTCACAGGCCTTACCCAGACCAACTATGGACGCGACGTTTTCCGTGCCGCCCCGCCGGCCCTTCTCCTGGTGGCCGCCGATCATGAACGGCACAAAGGGGGTCCCTTTCCGCACGTAAAGGACCCCGATACCCTTGGGCGCATGCAGCTTGTGCCCGGAAAGGGAAAGAAAGTCAATGGGCACCTCATTGAGATTGATGGGAACCTTGCCCACGGCCTGCACGGCATCGGTATGAAAGAGAACTCCGCGGCTCCGGGCAATTGCCGCCATTTCAGCAACGGGAAAGATGACCCCGGTCTCATTGTTGGCCCACATGACACTGACAATGGCGGTATCATCGGTGAGGCTTTCCGTATACCCATCTATGTCAAGCCTGCCCTCCCGGTCTACCGGCAGCATGGTGAGCCGGTGCTTATGGCCGGTCAGCTTGCTGATGCCCTCGCAGAGATTTTTCACGGCTGGATGCTCCACCCGGGTGGTGACGATATGCCTCTTCTCGGGAAACGACTGCAGGGCGGACAGGATGGCCGTGGAATCACTCTCTGTCCCGCAGCTGGTGAATACCAGTTCCTCGGGCGCCGCGCCGAGGAGTCCGGCAATTCTCCCGCGGGCGGCAACAATTTTCTTTTCCACCCCACCGCCAAAGGAATGCATACTGGAGGGGTTGCCATAAAATTCCGAAAAAAACGGCAGCATGACCTCCATCACTTCCGGGGCCACCCGGGTAGTGGCATTGTTGTCCATATAGACTATCCTGTTGCCGTCGCTCATGCTTTTTCCTCCTCAACAGTCAGGGTTTCCAGAACCTGCTCACGCAGTTTCTTTTCAACATAATCCTTGAGTGTTGTCTGGGAAGCGGCACAGCTGACACAGGCGCCGCGCAGTGAAACAAGGACAAAATCGCCATCCACGTCAATCAATTCAATATCACCGCCATCCTTCCTGAGTGCCGGCCTGATCTCTCTCTCCAGCACATCCTCGATCATCTTGATCTTCTGGATGTTTGTCAGGCGCTTGGGACCCTTCTTGGCAGCAGTCTCCTCCCGGATGTCTTTCCTGACCTCCCGGATAAGATCCTCAATCCGTTCATGACAGTTGCCGCAGCCACCACCGGCCTTGGTGAAATTGGTCACCTCCTCGACACTGCGCAGGTTGCTTTCCAGGATCGCCCGCCTTATCTCAAGGTCGGTGACCCCAAAGCATTCGCAGACCAGTTCACCCTCGGCCATGGGCAGGGGAAGCCCCCGGTAATTGGCAATAGCCGCTTCAAGGGCTTCACGGCCCATCACCGAACAGTGCATCTTTTCCTTGGGCAGGCCGCCGAGGAAATCGGCAATATCCTCGTTGGTGATCTTTGCCGCCTCCTCCAGGGTCAGACCCTTCACTATTTCCGTCAAGGCGGAAGAGGAGGCAATGGCGCTGGCGCAGCCAAAGGTCTTGAATTTCGCATCAGCTATTTTCCTGTCTTCGCCAAGCTTGAAGGTAAAGGTCAGGGCGTCCCCGCAGGCAAGGGAACCGACCTCGCCGATCCCGTCCGGGTCGACAACTTCACCGACATTTCTCGGATTGAGAAAATGGTCCTTCACTTTTTCAGTATAATCCCACATAGTCCGTCTTCACGCTCCAGAACAAATTCATGTTATAATTCTTATTGAAGGGAGACGCCTGCCGCTGAACGGACAGGCTCCTTCTCAGGAAACCGCGATAAAAGCAGTTTACGATGAGAGGTCACATTAATTTTTTGGCCGGTAAAAATCAACCAGTAATCCGCAATCACTACAAGAGTCCCGCTTCAACAAGCATCTGCCGGGCGGTTTCCAGGAGAGCGCCCTCTTCCGCCTCACTCCTGGCCTCAACATAGAATCGCACCTTGGGTTCCGTACCGGAGGGGCGGATAAGTATCCAGCTGTTGTTGTCAAAGATCATCTTGCGACCGTCAATATCAATCACCTTGACGATGCGCCTCTTTGTCCCGGCTATCTCCAGCTCTGAACCCACACCATAGCGTTCCAGGGCGCCGAGGGTCTCTTGCAGTTCTTCACCCTGCCGGGAGACGCTGACCGAAGACACCCCGGGGCAGTATTTCCCGTAAATTTCTTCGATCTCCCGGAGATACTCTCCCAGGTTCTTCTGTTGGGACAGGACCATGTCAAGGGCCAGCAGCAGGCCTATATATGCATCCTTCTCCGGGGTATGACCGATTATCGAGATACCATCGGACTCCTCAAAAAGAACCAGGGCCCTGCCGATAACCGGCTTAAACTCCTTGAAGCCGACCCGCGGTTCGAAGACCTCCTCATGGAGAGCCTCTGCCACCGCGTTGGCGAAATTACTGGTTGCCACGGTTTTTGCCACCAGCCCCTTCTTCTTTTTTATCTCGTGGAGATAATGATAAGCCAGGACGCCGAACTTGTTCATGTTGATCTCGTTCGTCCCGTCTGTAAAACGGATACGGTCACCGTCCGGGTCGATGACAACTCCCAGCTTCAGCGGCTCGTTGCGCGCCCGCAGGGCCTTGACCACCGGTTCCATGTTCTTGGATGACGGTTCCGGGGCAATGCCGCCGAAGGTCGGGTCCGGATTCCCCCGCAGGACCAGGAGACGGTCTGACTGCACTTCCTTGAAAAACGGCCGGACATGTATACGGCTGGCGCCATGAACACAGTCAACCGCCACGACTAGGTTGTCCGCCCTGGCAAAGGCATCGATTATCCCGTCATAATCCAGGCCGTGCTGTCCGATGTTGGCACGGACCAGGCTGGTCCAGGCCGCGAGAGCGTCGTGCTTTCTGATCAGCGAGGGATCAGGCCTTCGGTCCGGCAGCCGGTCGTTGGCCATGATCTGCCCGACGTTTTCCATTATCTGGTTGGTAATGACTGCGGCTGCGGGACCGGCGTCGGCGGCATTGAATTTGAACCCGCCGTATTCGAGCGGATTATGACTCGGGGTGAGATTAATGGAAAATGCCGCCTTCAGTTCCAGAACTGATGCGGACAGGGTTCCGGTTGTCGCCTCACCGGCATAATGCACCACAATCCCGTTTGAGGTCAGCACATCCACTACCTGACCGGCCAGGATCTCCCCGCCGAACCGGTTGTCAAAGCAGACCACGCAGCCTCTCTGCCGCGCTTCCTGGAAATCCTCCACCCCGAGAAGGGCGGCAAGCTCCGAACCGGACTCCAGATCCCGGTACATCTCAACGATAGCCAGGGTCACCTGCCCGACTGACTTGACAAAGATATCCTTGCCCAGGATGCCGCGCCAGCCGGAAGTGCCGAACTTCACCGGCGTGACCGGCAGGCCCGCATTTTCCCTGATCTCCTGTTCTACAAGACTGTAGGCCCTGTCAATCTCCGCCTGGTATGAGACGTACTCACTGCCGGCGGCCGGCTGCCTGTTTCTTAAGGCAACCAGCTCTTTTATAAGGGCAAAATAATCGCTCCCGGAGTGATTATTGCTGACAATATATTTTGCGAACAAACTGACGGTATCGATTTCTTTCCCCATTATTCCCTCTCCCGTTCTCCCGTTCAATATAATATGAACAATCTCAAATCGAGGACTCTATCCTAATCCATCTTCCTCTGCCAACTCCAGTCCATTTTCGGATATCGAATTGCGATATACGGCTTGAGTATAAATTTTACTCCCGAATCTGAAACCAAAAAATGCGCAATCCGCAATCTCTGTATGTTTCAGTTGAACATACGGCTAAGATTTACTATATATAATTTCTTTATACCAAATGAAGATTGAAAGCACCTGGCTGGGTTTCTTTTATTTTGCATAAACTATTATCACATAAATACTTGGAGAGGAGAAAAAATGGGAAAACACGATGATGCGTTAATTCTCTGGTTTGAAGAAATCGGCATTAAGGATGTGCCCATGGTGGGCGGCAAAAACGCTTCCCTGGGAGAAATGTATCAGAAACTGACCTCCAAGGGTGTAGCGGTCCCGCACGGATTTGCCATTACCGCCTCTGCCTACAAGCACCTGCTCAAGGCCGCCGGCATTGAAGCCGCCATCAGAGAGACCCTTGCGGACCTGGACACCCACGACCTGCACAATCTGCAGGACCGCGGCGAAAAAGTTCGCGACATCATCAGGACCGCCGAATTCCCGGATGACCTCCGCCAGGCCATCATCAAGTCCTACAAGAAGATGGAAGCCGAATACGGAACCGACGTCGATGTTGCGGTTCGTTCCTCGGCAACCGCGGAGGATCTGCCCGATGCCTCCTTTGCCGGCCAGCAGGAAACCTATCTTAATATCCGCGGCTATGACGCGTTGATCGACGCCTGCCGCCGCTGTTTTGCAAGCCTCTTCACCAACCGGGCCATCTCCTACCGGCATGACAAGGGTTTCGGCCAGTTTGACGTCTATCTCTCCATCGTGGTCCAGAAGATGGTCCGCAGCGACTCATCCTCTTCCGGCGTTCTCTTTTCCATTGACACGGAAAGCGGCTTCAAGGACGCGGTCTTCCTGACCGGCGCCTGGGGCCTGGGTGAAAACGTGGTGCAGGGCGCGGTGAACCCGGATGAATTCTATGTGTTCAAGCCAACCCTGAAACAGGGCAAGCGCCCGATTGTCGGCAAGACTCTCGGCAGCAAGGAAATCAAGATGATCTATGACAATGATCCCAACTCCAAGGTACCGGTCAAGAACATCGAGACAACTCCCGAGGAGCGCAACAACTACGTCATAAGCGACGATGAGATCCTCAAGTTGGCCGAATGGGCCTGCATCATCGAAGACCATTACGGCAAGGGCATGGATATCGAGTGGGCCAAGGACGGCGACGGGGTCAATGTCGGTACCGGCGGCCTGTTTATCGTCCAGGCCAGGCCGGAGACGGTTCACTCCCAGGCATCCAAGGGGAGCATGGAGACCTATAAGCTCAAGGAAACCGGCACGGTCATTGTCAAAGGCCTGGCGGTCGGCTCCAAGATCGGCCAGGGCGTTGCCAATGTCATCAAAGACGTGGAGGGCATCCATGGCTTCAAGAAGGGCCAGGTTCTGGTCACCGACATGACTGATCCCGACTGGGAGCCGATCATGAAGATTGCCGGCGCCATTGTCACCAATCGCGGCGGCCGCACCTGCCATGCGGCGATCATCTCCCGCGAACTCGGCATTCCCTGTGTTATTGGGACCGGCAACGGTTCCGAGCTTATCAAGTCCGGCCAGGAAATCACCGCCTCTTCAGCAGAGGGAGAAACCGGCTATATCTATGACGGCCTCCTTGATTTTGAAATCGACAAAATTGTTTTTGGCGATCTGCCGAAAACCAAGACCAAGATCATGATGAACCTGGCCATTCCCGAGAAGGCTTTCACCGAATGCCAGATTCCCAATGATGGTGTGGGCCTTGCCCGCGAGGAGTTCATTATCAACTCCCATATCGGGCTCCATCCCCTGGCCCTGTATAATTACGAAGAGCTGAAAAAGTCGAATGATCCGGAAAAGCAGGAAATCGTCAGGAAAATCGACGAGAAGACCGGGGCCTATGCCGACAAAAAGCAGTTCTTCATTGACAAGGTTGCCGAAGGAGTCGGCCGTATCGCCGCCGGTTTCTATCCCAATGATGTCATTGTCCGCCTCTCCGACTTCAAGAGCAACGAGTATGCCAACCTGGTCGGCGGCACCCTGTACGAGCCGGAGGAGGAAAATCCGATGATCGGCTGGCGCGGCGCTTCCCGGTATTACGATCCGAAATACCGGCCGGCCTTTGAACTTGAGTGCCAGGGGCTCCTGAAGGCCCGCAACGACATGGGCCTTCATAACATCAAGCTCATGGTACCTTTCTGCCGAACCCCGGAAGAGGGCAAGAAGGTCATCGAGGTCATGAGAGAATGCGGACTGGTACAGGGTGAGAACGGCCTGGAACTCTATGTCATGTGTGAGATTCCAAGCAACGTTATCTGTGCCGACGCCTTTGCCGATATCTTTGACGGCTTTTCCATCGGCTCAAACGACCTCACCCAGTTGACCTATGGCCTTGATCGCGACTCCGGTATTATCACAGGTATCGCTGACGAGCGGGATGCGGCGGTGAAGGAAATGATCCGCATGGTTATTGCCACGGCCAAGCGCCGCGGCAAGAAGATCGGTATCTGTGGCCAGGGGCCGTCTGATTTCCCCGAGTTTGCCACCTTCCTGGTTGAGCTTGGCATCGACTCCATGAGCCTTATCCCGGATACGGCCATCAAGACCCGCCTGGCCGTGGCTGCCAAGGAAAAAGAAATGGGAATCACGCCATAACCCCATATCATCCGATAAAAAAAAGACACCCCGCAGCATGTGCTGGCGGGGTGTCTTTTTTCTTCCTGCTCTGTTGTGGGACAGGCCCGTCCTAGCCAACAGCCGACAGTTTCGTTATCATATAAAAGCCGTTATTGTTATATCCCTTATTACTGCAGTAGGCGGCGGCGTCTTTCCTTGGCCCCCCGTCATCCTCCAGGGAAAACTCTTCAACAAGCGTCTTCCTTTGTGACGGGGTAAGCCGGAAGTATAAAGGACTTAACATCAGGATCTGAATTGCTTCGCGTGTTGACATGATCGCACCCTCCTTGAAACCCCGTGGTTTTCGGGATACTTCCCGGACTGCGTTTACCTCTTACTATGAAATA
>Ga0180007_10004446_pt1 | contig 14853 bp, 10 predicted proteins | sample MM_PC_MetaG_FD_121122 | JGI IMG/M metagenome (GOLD analysis project Ga0180007, IMG submission 121122) | Groundwater microbial communities from the Aspo Hard Rock Laboratory (HRL) deep subsurface site, Sweden - MM_PC_MetaG | ecosystem: Environmental > Aquatic > Deep subsurface > Groundwater... | reverse complement strand
CGGATCGCAATAACGCAGCCAGTACCAGTTTGAACCGGCCCACTGGGGCATAGTATTGGTTTCGCGTTTGGCCGGACCACCGCACCGCGGGCACTTGGTATTAACCCAACCTTTAATAGCCGCTAAAGGTGATTCACCCGTACCGGTAGGTTGGTATTTTTTTACCTCAGGCAATTTTACCGGCAGATCCTTTTCCGGTACAGCTACCCGGCCGCACTTTTTACAATGAATAATAGGAATCGGTTCGCCCCAATACCGCTGGCGGGAAAACAGCCAGTCGCGCAGTTTGTAATTAATTGCCGCGTGACCCTGACCATTCTTTTCCAGCCGGGTAGTAATTTTTTTCTTGAACTCTTGGGAATCAAGGCCGTTATATTCGTCCGAATTTACCATTTCGCCATCCCCAGTCCAGCATTTATATTCCAGATCAGAATCCTGCATACCCCAAGCGGCTGCACTGCCCATGGGTGGATGCATTTTTGGCATGACCCGCGGCGGTTTAATTACTTCAATGATAGGCAGTTGATATTTCTTAGCAAACTCATAATCGCGCTCATCATGCGCCGGCACCGCCATAATAGCGCCAGTGCCATAAGAAACTAGCACATAATCTGCCACCCAAATCGGTATTTTTTTATTTTTAACCGGATTAATTGCATATGAACCCGTAAACACGCCTGTTTTTTCCTTAGCTAAATCCGTACGCTCAAGATCCGACTTATTTTCAGATTGCTTGATATACTTATCAACCACAATTTTTTTCTCCTTTGTAACAATTTTTTTTACTAACGGGTGTTCTGGCGCCAGCACCATATAGGTAGCGCCGAATAAAGTGTCCGGGCGAGTAGTAAAAACCATAATGTTTTCATCATGACCGTCAATGCCAAAAACAACATCAGCACCTTCTGATCGGCCAATCCAATTCTTCTGCAGCAGTTTAATATTTTCCGGCCAGTCCAGTTCCTTGCGATCCAAATCATTTAACAAGCGTTCAATATATTTTTTATCCGTAATTTTCACTAACCACTGCTTAATCTGTTTTTTGCCCACTTTTGTGCTACAGCGTTCACAGGTGCCTTTGATAACTTCTTCATTGGCTAAGCCTGTTTTACAGGATGGACACCAGTTTATGGGTGCCTCGGCTTCGTATGCTAAGCCGTGCTTAAACAGCTGGACAAAAATCCATTGTGTCCATTTATAATAATCTGAGTCTGAAGTTACAACCTCCCGCGACCAATCATAAGAAAAACCCAAAGACTTTATCTGCTTACGCATATTGTCAATATTTTGCTTGGTAGTAATGATTGGATGCGTTCCTGTTTTAATGGCATAATTCTCAGCTGGCAAACCAAAAGCATCCCAGCCCATCGGGTGCAGAACGTTAAAACCCTTCATCCGCAAATAACGGCTGACGATATCCGAGGCAGTATATCCTTCCGGATGCCCAACATGCAAACCTTCTGCTGAAGGGTAGGGAAACATATCTAAAACATATTGTTTTTTTCTAGAATCAGTTTTAGTTTCCCAGGTCTTATTCTCATCCCAGTACTTTTGCCACTTCTTCTCAATAGCCTGATGATTATATTTTTGAGTCATAATTTAATTAAATAATATCATCCACCATAGCTTAATACAAGTGAAGAATTAATATAAAAAATATGCTATTGACACCAATATGCGGCTATGATATTCTTCGCAATTGTATATCCGTAAACAAACAAACTTGCTGAAACAAGCCAAAAAACGTAATAATTAACTGACAATTATATCACTTTAAGATTTAAATCCATACTACTCAAAATACTTCTCAAGATTCTGGAATTTCTCATATTTATAGGCCGAATTTTTGAGGCTATCTTTACTAGGGTCATATTCAAGCCAGCGCTGATTGTGGCCCGTTTTATTTTTAAGTATTTTGTCGTCAGATTATACCAGGTATACTTTATTCTAAAAAAGTGGCTGTCATCAATTTTCGCACCAGCTAAAAATAAAATGTTTTATCCATTATTAAGTAAATCCACTATACACGTAGTCATAATTTTTGTAGCTCTGGCGGTAGTTTTCAATAGCTTCTTTACCCAGGAAACACGGGCAGAAGAATTTGGACAGAATACAATATTAGCCTCAATCATTACCGATGTCCAGGACGTAGAAATTGTTGAAACAGCTATTAAGGGAAAGGCTACAACTAATAACTATAGTGACTCTATGGGCGTACTGACGATTTACGACGTTGCTGCTACTGAATCACTGGCCCTGGACACTGAAGAAGGCGATGTCATGACATCAGAAGGCAGTGCTGCCCTGGTAAAACCCGGCTTAGCACAAACAACCTTAGGTGACAGACCAAGGGATGATGTCATTTACTATACTGTTGAAGGCGGAGACACAGTCAGCACTATTGCTGAAAAATTCAGCATCTCCACCAATACCATACTTTGGGAAAATAAGCTTGGACCGCGTGATTATATTAAACCAGGCAATCAATTAACCATCCTACCATACTCCGGCGTATCACATCAGGTAAAATCCGGCGATACCTTAGACAAAATCGCAAAAAAATATTCCGTTGATTCCGAAACAATCATTGAATACAACCAGCTAGCCGATGCTTCGGCTATAGAAACCAATCAGGTTTTACTCATACTCGGAGGCAGTATGCCCGAAGAACCTAAGCCAACAATACAACCAAATTCATCTTCAAGCTGGGGTCTTTTCAATATCCCGCCGCCAGCCTCTGCGACCAGCGGTACTAAACTGCAGTGGCCAACAACCAGCCGAAAAATCAGCCAATACTACAAATGGCGTCATTATGCTATTGATATCGCTGGTGATTATACCTCGCCAACCTACGCAGCAGATAGCGGTCGGGTAGAAGCAGTTGGTTGGGGAAGTGGTTATGGTAATAGAATTATCATCGATCACGGCAACGGCATTAAAACGTTATATGCACACCATTCCAAAATGTTTGTAAAAACTGGTGATTATGTCAGTCGAGGTCAAACCATTGGCATGATCGGCTGTACCGGTTGGTGCACTGGGTCGCATGTTCACTTTGAGGTTATTGTAAACGGACAAAAGGTAAACCCATTGAATTATCTATAAATCTGATATATTTCAAAAAGCCCCTAAAATTCTGGGGCTTTTTTATTTTGAAATTTAAATTACTTCCTGTTTTGCAGAGTTTTACGAATTTTTTCAATTATTTCGTCAATTGTAAAATTTGATTTAATTAAATAATCATCCGCGCCCAGTGATCTGCCTTTTTCAATATCAGCTTCCTGACCCAGATTTGATAGCAAAATTACAGGAGTTCTGGCCACGTCCATACTGGAATGTGAACGGACTTTTTTTATAACCTCAAATCCGTCAATGCCCGGTAAAATAATATCCAATAAAACTACATCAGGATTTTCACTAAATACCTTTTCCAGCCCGCCTGGCCCATCAATAGCCGATACCACCTCAAAATTTTCTTTTTGCAGTTTTGTGGTAAGTAAGTCACGTAAAAACTGATCATCCTCAACTACTAATATTTTTACTTCCGCTTTTTTGGGCTTAGGTGCAGCTGCGGCTTTTACTGCCTGCTCGCTCACTTTTGCTTCGGGCTGACTCGTTAGCCCACGGAGCTTATTCACTTTGCCAATAACTTCTTCGGGAGTAAACTGAGCTTTTATAATATAATCTCTGGCACCTAAATTCATGGCTTTATCAATCTCAACAGGCTGACCGGAATTTGAAATGATTATTACGGGCGGCATTTTATCAGAACCGAATTTTTCTTTTAAAGCCCCCAGCACTTCATAGCCATTCATCTTTGGCATTACAATATCCAATAAAATTAAATCGGGCGTATTATTCTCAATTATCTTTAGCCCCTCCTCACCGTCCTGGGCTGTCTGGACCTCAAAACCATCAGTTTCTAATTTTCTTTTTAATATGTCAATCAGTATTTCCTCATCTTCAATTATTATAATTTTACCTTTTTTATGTGCCATATAATTAAACTCCTATACTTTATTATTAAGTAATCTTTGATTTAATTGCTGTTCTTTCCTCTTATATATTATGCCAAAAAATATAATTAAGAAAGACAGGAGTGAAAATAAGTCGGAAGTTAAAACTGCTATCTGTGTAGTTGCGTTATAGTAAGTATACGCTGTAATTATCAAAAATAAAAGGCCAATAGCTATTAGAGTTGACCGGATCTTGACAACCTTGTCCGCTGTACGCCTTCCCTGCCAAAAGAAAATTATCATACTCGGTACCAGTACCCCGGCAATTACAACAACACTTGCAACTCCCACAATATCATTAATATTCCAATCTGTTATTCCTGTCGCAGTATCGTATTGGGGATAAGCAAAATAATAAATGCTTAAAATTATTGCAACCAGTGAGATCAGGATAACCAGCCAAAAAACACGCTGCACTACCAGCGTATTGATGAAAAACGTCGTCACTTTAGCAAAAAAGGCAACTGCAAAAAATAAAAATGCCTGGGCAATCACAAAACCAACACCTAAATAAAATGATTCCTGCGGAGCAATGATCCGCGGCAATGAAAAAAATATATAGGCAATTATCAAAGCAAGATAGCCTTGAGAAAAAAATAATAGAACCGGGCTTTTCTGCCTATCACGCTGGTAAGACCTATAAAGCTTGTAACTGCAAAATGCGCAGATAATGCTGTTTAATAAATCTATATATGGAGAGAATTGAAATCCCATAAAAATTACATGCTTTTAATAAATTGTTCAAATTGTGAATTGGTTTGATCCGCCGACTTAATTGGCAAAGTAAAATAAAATGTTGTACCCTTACCTTCAATACTTTCAAACCACGTATTGCCTTTATGATTATCCATTATGCTTTTTACTATAAAGAGGCCTAAGCCCGAGCCATCGGTCTGCATCCTGATAACATTATCTGCTCTGAAAAATTTTGAAAAAATACGGCCTTGCTGCTGGGTGGGAATGCCAACTCCGCTATCCGTAATGCTAAAAATAAGCTGGTCTTTGTCCTGTTTTAGTGAAATTACGACCCTGCCTCCGCTAGGAGTATATTTAAGTGCATTGTCAAAAAGGTTTTGAATTGCCAAACGTATTTTTTGAGGGTCAATATTTACCTTTTGCACAGGGGCTTTAGGCTTCTTGTACTCAAACTTAATGCCCTTTTTCTTAATAACATTATACATCTCCTGGACAACACTCTCAATAATCTCTTCCAATGACATATGGACAAAGCGATACTGGAATCGGCCCTCTTCAATACGTGAGACATTCAACAAATCATTAATTAACATTATCATCCTTTCATTGGTCTGGTACCCCTTATTCAGCATTTCTCTCTGCTGAGGATTTAAGGTGCCTAGATCCCCGTCCAGCAGCATACGAATAACCCACTTAGTGGCAGATAAAGGAGTCCGCATTTGGTGGGAAGCAACAGATATGAATTCAGTTTTCATCTGGTCAACCTCTTTTAATCTCCGATTTACTTTTGAATATATCCTGTTCAGCCTGATTAATTCCTGATTAGCCTTTAATAATTCCGCTTCAACCGTTGACAGGCTGCGTACGACATAACCGCTCCGGTAAGTACTGATACCCATTAAACACAGCATTGTAAAGCCCATACCGAACAAATATAATTCATTTAAGTATAAATCTTCCCTAATAATAAGTATGGAATTATGAGGCAATATTCCATGATATTCCAAAATTATCATTAATACAAACATTATTCCGCCAAACACCAAATTTAAAGGAGCAGCCACCCTGCTAAAGTGGACGTTCGTGCCTACTAATTGCAATAAATATAAAGGTAAAAAAATACTCTCAATGCCGCCTGTGGCATGGACAATCAGAGTAATTACAATCATGTCCAGAAATATTCCAATATACGGCCAGTACCGCGGAAAATAAATTGTTTGATAAACCAGCCCCGAAGCAAGATTAAAAATAAAAGCAATGGTAGCGCCAATCAGTACGCCAATTAAATCAAACTGGAAGCCTGCCTCATAAGAAATTAAAGCAATTAAACAAACAACAGTGATCATGATATAACGAACTGCTACTGACCACCTTAACCTCTTAAGTTTTTCTTCTTCCCCTAAGAGTACGATATCCTGTTCCATGCGGGGCTTAAAATCTGCATCATTGATTTCCGCTTCCACTTTTTTCTGCTTATTGTCTGATTTTTCTTCTTTAGCCTGGGTATTTGTTTTCATATCCTCCAAAAAAATTACGTTTCGTATATATATTGTAATATTTTTTGGATAAAAAGCCAAATGGGCATTTAAACATTATTACCATTAATCACCTTGAGGCCTGTATCGCAGGCCCTCAGCCACATGATCAGCGGTAATACTTTCAAGGCCCTCTAAATCGGCAATAGTACGGGCTACCTTTAAAATCCGGTGGTAGGCCCTAGCAGATAAATAAAACTGATTTACTGCCTGTTTGATTAATTCCCTTGCTGGCTGCTCAACCTGACAAAACTTATCGATATAACGCACGCCCATTTCAGCATTCACTTTTATTAGTAAATCCTTATAACGTTTTGTTTGAATGTGCCGCGCCCTGGTTACCCGCTGACAGATAGATGCTGAAGGCTCAGCTTGTTCTGTAGAGGCCACTTTTTCATATTCCAGGCGCGGCACATTAATATGGATATCAATCCTGTCCAATAACGGGCCGGATATTCTTTTCTGATATTTGATAATTTGGTTGGGCAAACACGAGCAAGGCTGGCGCGGATCATTTAAATATCCGCACGGGCATGGGTTGCGCGCCGCAATTAATGTAAACTGGGCCGGGAAACTCACTGCGCCAGCCGCCCTAGCTACAGTAATCGTGCCGTCCTCCAGTGGCTGCCGAAGACTTTCCAAAGCCTGTCTGGAAAACTCTGAAAACTCATCTAAAAATAAGACTCCCCGATGAGCCATTGAAATTTCGCCTGGCTTTGGAAAACTGCCACCACCAACCAGAGCCACTGATGAAGTAGTGTGATGTGGTGAACGAAACGGGCGTACAGTCATCATAGGCGTATCATTTATTAATGATCCGACTACTGAGTATATTTTAGTAACCTCAAGTGATTCTTCATTAGTCATGCTGGGTAATATTGTAGCCATAGTACGGGCTAACAAAGTTTTTCCCGAACCTGGTGGTCCGGTTAATAGGACGTTGTGTCCGCCAGCCGCAGCAATTTCTAAAGCGCGCTTAGCCTGCTCCTGGCCGCGCACATAACTCATATCATTTACACTTCCCTTTGATTTTGATTTTTTTATCTTTTTTGATTTGAATCTATTAATATCACAACGCCCGGTTAAATGTTCAGTTACCTGCAGTAAATTTTCAACCGGATAAATATTAATACCTTTAACCAAGGCAGCCTCAGAGGCATTTTTTGCAGGTAAATAAATTTCTTTAAGCCCCTGTTTTTTTGCCATTATCACCACGGATAAAATTCCACTCACCGGCCTTAAACTACCGTTAAGTGATAATTCTCCAATAAAAATTTTATCATCAACGCCCTTAGCGGTAATTATTTCACCACGCGCCATTAATATTGCAATGGCGATTGGTAAATCATAACGCGGACCTTCTTTTTTCAGATGCGCTGGTGCCAGATTAACAGTAATAGTACCGGGAGGAAAATCAAAGCCGCTGTTTTTTATGCTTGAACGCACCCTTTGCCTGGCTTCCTGCACTGCGGCGTCAGGCAAGCCAACAATATGCATTTTAATCAGGCCGCGGTAAACATCGGCTTCCACTTCCACAATTTTAGCGTCTAAACCGACGGCTGCAGCTGAAAAAATTTTTACTGACATATGTTTGTTTATAGTAAATAGTTTATTGTTTATGGTTTTTAGAAAATAAATTATTTATTAATACTTTTAATCAAACTATTTCTAAAACAGATTATTCTCTTAATTAATAAATCAACTTCATAAAATAAACAAAAACTTCCCAAAAAAGTGGGAAGGTTTTTGAATAATTCTGCTCAATTCACATGTTATATTAAACCTGTAAAAATGTCAAACCATTTATTTAAATCTAATAAATTTGTTATACTTACTTTTGTTATCAATCTAACTTCTTATTATGAAAAAAAGTATCATACTCCTGGCATTTATTCTAATTTTTGCTGGTCTTTTCGCAGAATCAGCCAAAGCAGCTGAGGATGAAAGTGTATTTGGTATAAATGTAGGCATGGAACTACGTTATGAACAAGGTGAGGAAGCCACCATAATAGCCAGGCTTGACGAACTTGGCATAGACTGGGCCAGGGAAGAATTTAACTGGAATGTTATTGAGACCACACAGGGAAATTTTGACTGGAATGGATATGACCGCATAATGGACAGATACGAAGCGGCCAATGTTAACGTACTGGGTGTTTTAGCCTACAGCGCTGACTGGGCTTCTACTGGCCCAACGCTGGTTACCAATCTTGATAAATATGCTCCTGATAGTACTCATTGGCATAATTTCGTTACCGCCGTAGTCAGCCGTTATCCTGATATTGAATATTGGGAAATATGGAATGAGCAGAACAATCAAAACTTTTTAATAGCTGATGACAGTGTAGCTGCGTACAAATCAATACTTGAAACTGCTTCAAGCGCTATCAGGGCAGTAAATCCGAACGACAAGGTTGTACTCGGCGGCTTATCAGGTGCTGACGTCGACTTTATGAGACGACTTTATTTAACCGGAGCCAAAGATTTATTCGACATTGTGGCAATTCATCCTTATCGAACTAATTTTAATAAAAATATTTACGCACCTGAACTGACGCAGTTCGGCATGAACAACCTGGCTACTGATCTGTATATGATGCGCAGTATGATCCAGGCATATGACCCATTTTCGCCCGCTCCGATCTGGATCACTGAGATTGGCTGGCCCACGCATGAGCAAGGGGTAACCGAAAAAGAACAGGGTGATTACCTGCAAAGGGCCTTTATTACCAGCCACCTTTACCCCCAAGTAGAAAAAATATTCTGGTACAATCTGCGTGATGATGTAGCTACAGATGATGAAGATAAAAACTACGGCCTGTATGATTATGAATGGTATGCAAAACCCGCGGCCAGTGCTTTTCAGCAGCTATCCGTGAATTACCCGACCCTGACTATGCGGGAAGACCATGAAGCCTGGGCTAAACCTGTTGAGGAATTTGAAGATGCCAGCCGGTTTTCTTTGGAAGTGCATGACGATGGAATTTTTGTCTCCAGCCGGGAGGTTGCCAATCATCCTGCGGTAAAAGCCTTCCGCGGACTGGACAGTATAACCTTTAATTATTCATTTTGGAATAATACCACGCCGCAATACCGCAAAGTAGTTATCAGCGACGCGCCCAGATCATGGTACTCAACTTATGACCTGTGGCTTTGGAGTGATGGCGGCATTCATCCAGTAAGGATGCGTTTCAAAGATATCAATGGTGAGATTTTTCAGGGTAATGCCGGCTACACCGGCTACGGCTGGACCAGGCTGAATTTATCTTTAACTGATGTTGCCAATAATTTTGTTAACTGGGGCGGAGACGGAGCAGTTGATTATCCAGTCGTGGTTGATAGTATTATCATTGAAAAAAATCCCTACTCGCCGATCTTTGAAGGGGAAATAATATTAAGCAGACTGACATACCGAAGGTTTGACCAGGCTTATAGCTATCGTTTTCAGCAGAACGGCAGAAACGTCTGGGTGTATTGGAAAATGGACGGCCATCCAGAACCAGCCTCAGTATATTCTCCGTTATCCAGGCGAATGCTGATCTGGAACCTGCGCGATTGGGGTTATCGCTACCTTGATCCAATAGACATGCCGGGACGCGATGTAATCATGTTTGGTCTGGAAAAACAGCCGCTTTTTATACTATAAGAGTATTTAACCCAACAAATGCTCAGTTAACAGCTTATTAATTAATATGCTGCAGACTGTTCTTTATTTTTATAATTTCTAGATAAACTACTAATCCACAAGTTATTGACTTGACACATTATACTGTCCTGATAAAATGTAATTTGGAACCTTATTAGAATAAATCAAGGGATGCTCGGCACTTCCGAAAAGTGCAGGCAATGCCACCGTTCTGGTAATGGCTGATACCCCCGTGTTGGGTATATTTACGGTGACTGTACCCCTGTGTATAGGATCCGAAATTCCAACAGCCATGTTTCTTTCTGAAATTGAGGGTTGGACATCAGTCTCCCCCAAACCGGCCGGTTCTGTTGCAAGCCGTTCTTAAACGGCATATCAGTGGTTACTACGTAGATTGAAGCTGAAACTGAAACAACCGAGGTATTAACCCAGAACTTTCTTTGCCGGTTACGGCAAAAATGGCACGGCTCACGGCTATAGCATCTCTGAGGAGTCTTGAAGCATACTAGATGCCCAAGACTCTTTTTTTATCCGCCTGCTACTCCTTGACAATATTTGCAACCTTTGCTAACATAAGAAATCCGAACCTTAAATTTAACAATCTGGGAGGCCCAGGAATAGATATCCGCACGCTCGAACACGGCCGTACGGCTAACCGATGGCTCGAAAAGAGCTGCGATCGCCAAATTAAGGCTGTAATATGAAAAAGGCATTTGCTTTAGTTTCTGCTGGTCAAACCGCGATAATTCGCTGTAGTCGGCAGAATCAATCCTGTACAGGGGCAAATGTCACCCGGCGGCATGATCCGAAATCAGAAGCCGCCTGGCGTCTGTTCTCGGTGCTTTCAAAAAGCCGCCGATTCTATATCGGAGCGAAAAAACGGAATTTGCTCCATATGGGTCTCCCAAACTATACAAGCCTCTGGTGAACTAAAACCGGAGGCTTCTTTTTTTATATTAAATCTTTTTTAGATAATTCTATAAACTTGCGCGATTCCAGTTTTGCCAATGTTAATTTACTTATTCGCACTCTAAGCAAATCATTGATATGCACCCCAACCTTATCAAACATCCGCCTGATCTGGCGCTTCCAGCCCTGATGCAGTACTACACTGTACCTTTTATTTGCTATCTGCCTAAAGCTATCAAATCTGGCTATACCTTCCTCAAGCCTGACTCCTGTTTTTAATAAGTTAATTTCATCTTTATTCAAGGGGCGCTGCAGAGCCACCTGATACTCTTTTTCATGTTCAAACTTGGGGTGGGTTAATTGGTATATAAACTCCCCATCATCTGATAAAACCAGCAAGCCTTGTGAATCTTTATCAAGGCGTCCGGCAATTTTTAAATGCTGGAATTTCCTGGGCAGCAAATAAAAAATTGACTTCTCACCCCTATACCTAGCATGCGTGCAAATATAGCCCGCGGGTTTATTGAGTGCTAAATATATATACCTTGTACTAAATTGGCATTTTTTTCCATTAACTGCTACTTCATCCTTTTGGGCATCTACTTGGGTTCCCAGGCTATTAACAACCTGGCCATTGATACGTACCTGGCCCTGCTGGATAAGCAGGTCGGCTTTTCTTCTGGAAGCTATGCCGCATTGTGAAATAAACTTATTTAATCGCATATTTTTTACTTAAGTATAAATAATTTGCCGCCCAAAGCATGGATTCATCAGCTAAATAAAATTTTGTTCTAAAAGGATTCCCCTGGCTATCAAAAACCTCCAAAAAGTTATTATACTTTTCAATAACTTTTTTGTAAATCTTTAAAAAATATACCAGCCTTTTTTATAATGGCGCCGCAAATGGAATCAGCATCACCAGAGTATTGATAAAAACCTTCGCGTTTTCGCTTATTAACAGCTTTATAAATTCTTAAACCCTCACCAAAGTGAGTCAGAGTAATCATTCAAAAAAAATTGATAATTAAGCATAGAAATTAATATAAGTATATCATAAAAAAACAGAGCGCTTATGGTGTAAGGCTCTGTTTATACGCGAACTAACCAATTTTCCACCTAAACCTCCCAAACACGGCCAAACCAGAATCGCGTCTCGTCTACACAGAACGGAGTACAAGCATATACATATGCCAAATTGAGCCGTGTGTCCGCTTTTTCCAGCAACTGCTGGTCTTTCTCATGCTTGGCCAGGGCACAATAATACTTGACCCAAAAAAGATTTATGAAAAACATACGCGGGTAATCCGTGCTGTCAACTGTCTGTTCCAAAAATTCCAGGTCAGCACTAACAACCTTAAAGAATGCCGGATCAGGTAATTTCTGTATAGCCTCCGCTCCGATAGCTACCCGTATAAAGCGTATCAAATCGCTATCTGGCACCTCAGCAAACGATTGCGAAATACTATCAAGCGCACACTGCATTTCCTGACGGAATTCTGACATTCCACCGCTAAAAACATATGTCCATGCTTTGCTGTAGAATGCACGATCTCGCAGTTGGATAGCTTTCAAAGCACCTCCGTAAGCCCTCATAAGTGGAGTGCGGTCAACTGATGACAAATCTTCGTAAAGTTCACAGGCTTGCCGTCCTGCTTCCTCATCTCGGTTATAAGCAGCTAGATTGATAAGAAGAATTATCTTTTCTGCCAGCTGATCCGGATGAATCCTATGTAAACGCTCTCTCGCTGCCTCGCCAAACAAAAAGTAAACCGACGGCTCACAAGAAAATCCTACAGCAGGCCATCCTGTAAATAGGAACCAGGCTGCAAATATAAAATATTTCACCTTGTCCTCCTGTAGTGAATGTAATGTGCATTAATATTTTATTAGTATATCAGATTATTTTGCCTTATTCAATAATCGCTGGCGCTGCCAGTAACTTATTATCAGCCACATTACACCGGCCAAGATAAAAATATCCGATAGGTTAAAAACCGGCCAGGAAGTCAGAACCATCAAGTCAATTACATACTCAAATCTTATTCTGTCAAGCAAATTTGAAAAGGCTCCGATGATTATTAAGCTGAGTGCAGCTAAAGATTCCAGTTCGTGTTTTTGAACCGCCCTGACCAAAAGAAAAAATAAGATAAAAATTATTATTGAAACAATAATAATTAAAAATACCGGGGACAAAGGAATACCGTAAGCAATGCCTTGATTGCGTTCCAGTATAAACCCGGTTATATCCGGGATTATGAAAAAACCCTCCTCAGGCAGCACATTTATAGCCAGCCATTTACTGGCCCGGTCAATAACGAATAATCCGGCTACTCCGAGGAACAGCCTGATGATTTTCTTACTAAATAATTCCATATTACAGTTATTTATGGTGGCACTTCAAGCACCTGCCAGCCTCAGGATAAGCTAATAGCCTGTTAGTCTCAATCTCCTGGCCGCATTGATCACACTTACCATAAAGTCCTTTAGATATTTTATCTAAAGCTTTTTCAATTTTTTCCAAGCTTGTTTCTAAATTCCTTTCTAGAGAAATTTTATCCTGGAAATCAGCCACTTCTACAGCGCTATCCTCGTCCTTATCTCCAACCTCCTGCCATTTAGCCTGCACTTTATCCTTATCAAATGATTTTTTTTGAGTCATTTCTTCAAGCTGGGCTACTATTTTCCCTTGGTCATCTAATAATTTCAGCTTAGCCTGATCTATTATGCTGTTATCCATATTTTTGGTTGAATTATTACCTTATTAACATGAACTGGAATTTAAGTATACCAAAAAACTATAACGAAAAGCAAACCCCCCGGTCATACGACCGGGGGGAGTCAATATCTAGAAATTATTTTCTACTAGAAAGTTGGCATGCTGGTAATGTTTATACCGCCGCGGAAACCTGTATGGTGGGTAAAGAACTGATCAGCTACCGTGCCGTCATATTCAAATACCCTGACCTGCGGACCCATACCAGCGCCTGGGGCTGTTATCACCTCATTGGTGCCATCTTCATCAACATCACCGACAAACGAGGTAAAGCTGCCGCGCAGTGTTTCTGAATAAGCCCAGTACTGCGAAACAACACCGCCATCAGTATTAAATACGCGGACATGAGGTCCAGCGCCGCTTTCTGGCGAGCAAACAACCTCATTTGTGCCATCACCGCTAACATCACCTACTGAAGCGTGCAAACCGCCGCGGAAGGTGGTGGCGTAGGCAAAAAATCGGCCAATTAAATCACCAGTGCCAGTAAACATGGCTACTTGCGGGCCTAAGCCTGGTCCCGGAGTAACTACTATGTCTACTGTGCCATCGCCGTTTACATCACCAGTAGTCAGATGATAAGTGCCGCGGATGTTTTCCGCATAGGCGAAGAATTGAGATACTACTGAACCATCATTATCAAATACGCGAACCTGCGGGGCTGAATCTGAATCAGGAATGGTAATTATTTCAGCCACACCATCACCATCCACATCGCCGGTGGTTAAAGCAACACCGCCACGGAAGGTTTCAGCATAAGCGAAGAATTGATTCTCGGCCTCGCCAGAACCATTAAAGATTCTAACCTGAGGACCAGCGCCAGCCATAGTAGTGGCAATTATTTCATCACTGCCATCGCCGTCAACATCAGCTAATGCTAAATTCATGCCTGTCCTTATGTGTGACGGGAAAGCCATGAACTGGCCAATAACCTCACCTGACAGGTTAAATATTCTGATCTGCGGACCGCCACCTGCGCCAGCGGCTACAATTATTTCATTGGTGCCATCGCCGTCAACATCGCCAGTCAGAGCCTGGATGCCCATGCGTAAAGACGAGGAATAGGCAAAAAAGTTAAGCTTAGCATTACCACTGCCATCCCACACAGTCACCTGGGGACCGCCACCGCTAATAGGTGTGGCTACAACATATTGTGGGCCAGCAGACCCGGCTGCTCCAACCGTGCTGGTGGTCATAGCAAATTCAGTAAAGTGGTCTGTCTGTATATTACCTACAACATCGCCATTTTCCTGCTCATAAACCGAAATACCGGTTGGGGTT
>Ga0180007_10004445_pt1 | contig 14856 bp, 23 predicted proteins | sample MM_PC_MetaG_FD_121122 | JGI IMG/M metagenome (GOLD analysis project Ga0180007, IMG submission 121122) | Groundwater microbial communities from the Aspo Hard Rock Laboratory (HRL) deep subsurface site, Sweden - MM_PC_MetaG | ecosystem: Environmental > Aquatic > Deep subsurface > Groundwater... | reverse complement strand
TTTCTGTATATCTTCAGATATTTTGCCTACTCCCACAGTCTTAGCCATATCAGTGCAAAGACCTTTATAAAACATGCCGATATCAAGACCAATAATATCACCCTCTTTTAGGATCATGTTTTTGCTAGGAACGCCATGCACTACTTCACTATTTACTGATGTACAAAGTGTTCCAGGATATGGATTATCCTCTTCTCCTTCTACGGTATAGTTTAAAAAAGCCGGATCACCTCCAGCCTCCCGAATAAGCTTTTTAGCTAATCTGTCTAGTTCTAATGTTGATGTTCCTGATGTAACAGTATCAGAAACTTTGTCTAAAATATCCGCTAGTATTTTACCGCCTTCTTTCATTAATGAGATTTCTTTTGGAGTTTTTATAATAATCATTTTTTAGCAAACCCTTCATTATTTAGTTTTCGAAAAATTTCTTTATGCACATCTGCTATAGATTGCTCACCATTTATTCTGATTAAAATCCCCTGTTTCAGATACATATCTAATACTAGTTCAGTATCGTGATGATAAATTGCCAACCGTTCTTTAATGACAGGCTCTGTGTCATCTTCTCTATGAATAAGTGATTCTCCACATTTATCGCAGAGACCTTCCTTTTTTGGAGGATTATTCTTTGTGTGATAAGACACTCCACAGGGGCATACTCTTCTCCCAGAGATCCTACTAATTGCCTCTTCGTCTGAAATAGCAATTTCTAAAACTGCATCAATTTTCACCATATCACTAAAAATTTTTGCTTGGTCAATATTGCGAGGATAACCATCAAAAATAAACCCCTTATGTGCATCATGCTCTTTCAAACGTTCAGCAACCAGCTTATTTGTAATATCATCTGGTACCAGTTTTCCTTCTTTAATGTATTGTTCTGCAATTTTTCCTAGTTCAGTTTGCTCCTGAATATGCTGACGATAAATATTGCCAGTAGCAATCCAAGGTAGATTAAGGTCTTGAGAAATCATCTCAGCCTGTGTTCCCTTACCTGATCCTTGAGGACCAAATACCACTATTCTTTTTATTGAACCTTTCGATATTTGCATATAGTTATTATATGGTTTCTTCTCAAAAAAGAAAACCCGAGGCTGTTCCTCGGTACTTTTCTTGAATTACAATAATTACCCCCTAAAATCCTTCATAGTCGCGCATCACAAGTTTTGACTCTATCTGTTTTACGGTTTCCAGAACAACACTTACCACAATTAAGAGACTAGTTCCGCCCAGTACCAACGATTGAATACCAGTTGCGGCTTGCACTATAAATGGTAAAACAGCAATTGAACCAAGGAATAATGCTCCAGTTAACAGAATACGATTTGACACATACCCTAGATATTCGGTTGTTGGCTTTCCAGGTCTTATCCCTGGAATGAACCCTCCCTGCTTTTGCAGATTTTCTGATATTTGATCCGGATGAAAAATAACTGCGGTATAAAAATAGGTAAACGCGACTACAAATGTAAAGTACATAACACCGTAGAAAAGTTGATTATTAAATATATTTACAACCCATTGCGCAAAATTTGCCAGCCAAGCAGTATCGGAACCCACAAAATACTGAGCAATTACAGGAGGGATTAGTACAATCGAAATTGCAAATATAATCGGAATCACACCTGCTTGGTTAACACGTAATGGAAGATGGGTATTCACGCCGCCATACACCTTATTTCCTCTAATCCGCCTGGCATAAGAGACTGGAATATTCCTCTGTCCCTCCGTTATTATCACAACCCCCGTAATTGTAATAATCGCTATTACTATAAATGCCAAATAAGTGAATATCTGACTTGGATCAAACACCGCAAATGTTTGTTGAATTGATCTAGGTAGGGCTGCAATAATACCTGCAAAAATTATAATTGAGATTCCATTTCCAATTCCCTTTTCTGTAATTAGTTCTCCTAGCCACATTAAAAACATGCTCCCAGCTGTAATCATCACAATCGCTGAAAACCACTGAAATATGGAAAGTTCACCAATTATTCCCTGAGTAGCCGCACCAACAGCCGATCCACCAGTTCTTTGTAAAATGGTAATGGTGCTATATGCCTGTAATGCAGCCAGTGGAACTGCAAAAAGTCTTTGATATTGATTTATCTTTGCTCTTCCCGCTTCTCCATCTTTCTGCATTTCCTGCAAACGAGGAATAATCATTACAAGTAACTGAAAAATAATCGAAGCAGTAATATATGGGCCAAGGCCAAGCATGACTACTGAGAAATTCTCTAATGCCCCACCAGAAAACATGTTTAACAGTCCCAATACTTGGTTGGAATTGAAAAAGTTCTTTAAGTTTTCGACATCAACACCTGGAACCGGAATATGAGCCGCTATTCTAAAAATCAAAAGTAAGCCCAGAATATAGAGGATCTTATTTCGAATATCTTTTACCTTCCAAAGTAGAAGTACTTTTGAAAAATCGGGCATACTTTATTTTCCTTTTTTTTCTTCTTTCTTTTTTTTCGGAGGAGCCTGACGTTCAATTTTCAAAACTGATCCTCCTGCCTTTTTTATAGCATCTTCTGCTGATTTAGAAAAGCGATGAGCAGAGACCGTTATTTTTTTCTTTATTGTTCCATTACTTAAAATCTTGATCCCAGGATATATAGAAGGGACCAGTTTTTCTTTCACAAGTTTGCTGGGCGTAATGTTTTCTCCATCATCAAATGTTGTATTCAGCTGACTTAGGTTCACTATATGGAACTGCGGTCGGAAAGTCTTAAATCCTCTCTTTTTAGGGATTTGACTAATGAATGACGGGGACTTTTTCCCATGATGAACTGCCTTGCGCTTACCACCAGAACGTGAACGTTGTCCTTTTAATCCTCTTGCACCATAGGTTCCACCCTTACCAGAATCTCCACGCGCAATTCTTTTGCGTTTCTTTGTGTTGGAAGATTTTAATTTTGAAAGTTGTAATGTCATGATTTGTTTAAGATTTTCTTAGTTTATCAATTTCTTCTTTTGTTCTCATCTTCTTCAGGGCTTGAACAGTAGCTCGAACATTACTAATTTTGTTTTTCGAAGCAAGCATTTTACTAACTACATTCTTAATCCCAGACAGCTCTAGTACCGCCCGAACTGGTCCTCCTGCAATGATTCCTCTACCTTGAGTTGCCGGTTTTAGCAAAACCTGAGCACCACAATTCTTTTCTAGCATCCTATGAGGAATTGTATCATCCACTATTTTAACTTTGAATAGGTTCTTTTTAGCCGAAGTAATTGCCTTATTCACAGCAGATGCAACATCTGCGCCTTTACTTACTCCCATCCCAACCTTACCTTTGCGGTCACCAACAACTACACAAGCTCTAAAACGCATTCGTTTTCCGCCTGCTTGCACCCTGGTAACACGAGTGATCTCAATAACTTTCTGATCAAATTCGTCTTTCTCTCGTGCTTCTTTTTTATTAAATCTTTTTGATGGATTTCGTGGCATTTTCATGTAGATTGTTAGAATTTAAGTCCGCCTTCTCTGGCACCTTCTGCTACTGCTTTGACTCGACCATGATATTTTACTCCACTTTTATCAAAAACAACTTCAGTTATCTTCTTTGATTTTGCATGCTCAGCAATTAACTTTCCAACATCACGGGCTATATCTTCTTTCTTTCCAGATTGTTTATCTTTTGAAAGTTTTTGATCGCTGGCACTTGCAATTGTATTACCCGCATCGTCGTCTATTATTTGAACATATATGTGCTTAAGGCTACGACTCAAAGCTAAACGCGGTCGTTTTGCAGTTCCGTGAATTTTCGCACGTGTACGGGCTTTCCTTCTTTTCCTTGTTATTTTTTTTTGGATCAGTATTTTTGACATGATTATTACAGACAATTAATGTTATCTTATTATTATCCTTCTGCACTCTTAACAACCTTACCTGCTTTGCGTCGGATCTGTTCATCAATATATTTTATTCCTTTCCCCTTATAAGGCTCAGGTTTTTTTATTGCTCTTATTTCAGCAGCAGTCTGACCAACTTTCTGTTTGTCAATTCCAGAAACAGTAATTACATTTTTTTCTACCTTTCCCTCAATACTTTCTGGAAAATTATACTCGACAGGATGGGAAAAACCAACATGTAAAATCAACTTTTTTCCTTTTAATTCCGTTTTGAATCCAACGCCATTCACTTCTAACTGTTTTTCAAACCCTTCTGTTACTCCCTTCACCATGTTTGCAATCAGCATTCGAAAGAGTCCCCAGTATGCTTTATCAGTCTTATTTTCAGGATTTTTTACTGTTGCAACAATTTCATTTTCTTTTTGTTCTACTTTAACCCTAGAATCAACTTCTTGTGTCAACTCTCCTTTTGGGCCTTTTATCGTTACTTCATTATTCTCGATAGAAAACGTAACGCCGTCTGGAAGATTTATTGGTTGTTTACCTATTCTTGACATGATTTTGATTTAATAAATTTCACAAATTACTTCCCCACCAATTTTTCGACTTTTTGCTTCTCTGTCGCTCATCAACCCAGCAGAAGTTGAGATGATAGCCATCCCTAAACCGTTTAGAACGCGAGGTATTTTGTTATACTCAACATAGACACGCCTGCCTGGCTTACTTATTCTTTTTAAATTCTGGATAACCGATTCCTTGTCAGATGTATACTTGAGCTCAATATCGATAGTAGCAAAATTACTTTCTGATTTCTCTACCTTCTTTACATATCCTTCTTTTTCCAAAATTTTTGCAATTTCAAACTTAATCTTAGAGAAAGGAATTATAACCTTCTCTTTTTTCAATGGAACTGTATTGCGGATCCGCGTTAACATATCTGCAATTGGATCTGTGGTAGTCATAGAATACTATAATAATTACTATTTAAATCAATATTTTACCAGCTTGATTTTCTAATTCCTGGGATCTCACCTTTATTCGCAAGCTCCCTAAAACAGATGCGACACAAATCAAACTTTCTCATGTAGCCATGTCCTCTTCCACAACGCCAGCATCTGCTTACTTTCCTAGTAGAGTATTTAGGCTTGGTAATAGATCTTTTGGATTTAGCAATTTGTGATTTTTTTGCCATATTTTATTCCTCTTGAAACGGAAAACCTAATAAGGTAAATAGGGCTATGCCCTCTTCTTTTGTTTTTGTTGTTGTTGAAATATTTACCTCTAACCCATGAACAACTTCAACCTCATCTGGATGAATTTCTGGAAAAACAGTATGCTCTACAAAACCTATGCAAAGATTCCCTTGCTCATTTACTGAATTTTGTGATATTCCCCTAAAATCTCTCACTCGCGGAAGGCTAATATTAATAAGCTTTGTTAGAAAATCATACATTCTGTCACCCCGAAGTGTTACTTTAATGCCTACAGTCATACCAGCTCTAATTTTAAAATTAGAAATTGATTTTTTGGACTTTGTAAGGACAGGCTTTTGGCCAGTAATACGTTCCAGTGTATTTTTAACAATATCTAAAAACTTGGCATCCTGGATCGCTCTTCCCACACCTACATTAAGGGTCACTTTCTCAATATGAGGAATTGCCATAGCATTCTTGTACCCCATCTTTTCCATTAGCGCTGGGGCTACTTCTTTCTTATATTTTTCCTTTAAGCTTGTCATAAGTCTTACTATATTACCTCTTTACACTTTTTACATACTCTATTTTTATTCTTTTCTATTATTTTATGACCAATACGAGTTACTTTACTACATTTTGGACAGATAAGCATTACATTCTCCTCGCGCATTGGAGCACTGAACTGCACCTTTTCACCTTTCTGACCTTCTTTTTTGGGTCTAGCATGCTTCACACGTAGATTCTGTCCATCAACAACTACCAGACTGTCACTAGGAAAAACCTGCATAATTTTTCCTTTTTTTCCTCGGTCTTTGCCTTTTACAATTTTTACTTGATCGCCTTTTTTTACTTTCATATGTTTATTATTTTAAAGCGTTTCAGGTGCCAATGATACAATTTTGTCAAATCCTCTTGCTTTCAGTTCTCTAGCAACTGGTCCAAAAATTCTGGTTCCTTTTGGTTCTTTGTTAGCTTTATCAACTATTACCGCAGCATTTTCATCAAATCTAATATATGAACCGTCTTTTCTTCTTAATTCTTTCTTTTGACGAACAATAACCGCCTGAAGTACTTCTCCCTTTTTTACCATGCTGTATGGAGTAGCAACTTTAACAGAAACTGTAATTATATCACCAATATATGCATAACGTCTTTTATTGCCTCCAAGTACACGAATACACTGCAAAACTTTTGCTCCGGAATTATCTGCTACTTTTAATCTTGTACCAACTTGAATCATATTTTTGGATTTCGTGATTAGTAACTAGTTTTATTTATCTTCTTAAGTTACTGATTAATAGTTACTTATTAATAACTCTCCATCTTTTGTCTTTAGAAATAGGACGACATTCAATAAATTCAGCTTTATCACCCTTTTTGTATTTATTTTTTTCATCATGTACTTTGTATTTTCTAGATACAGCATATTGCTTTTGATATTTCTTGTGTGTTTTAACTCGATCGACACGAACGACAATTGTTTTATCCATAGAATCACTAACAACAATGCCAACGAACTTTCTCTTTCTTGGGACAGACTTGGTCGAATCAATAAGCTCTTTTGTAGTAATTTCTTCGCTCATATGTATAATTATTTATCAGAAGTCTTAGTTTTTGTTTGTTCTTGTTTAAGTAAAGTCAAGATGTTAGAAATATTCTTTTTTTCTATTCTAATCTCACGAACATTCTTCAACTGTTCATTATGTGTTTTGAAACGCAATTCCCTTAAATGCTCCCTTGAAACAGCTAAGAGCTTCTGGAGTTCATTCTCATTCTTTTCTTGTAATTCTTTCCACTTCATGATTCTTATAATCCCCTCTTAACAAGTATTTTTGTCTTAACTGGTAGCTTGTGAGAAGCTAGTCTAAATGCTTCACGAGCTATATCCTCAGGTACACCGTCCATTTCAAACAGCATTGTTCCGCTTTTTACTGTAGCAACATATCTCTCTACTGATCCCTTTCCTCCCCCCATACCGACTTCTCCACCTTTTGCAGTAATGGGGCTGTGTGGGAAAATCCTAATCCAAATTTTACCACCACGCTTTACAAACCGGGTCATCGCTCGCCTTGCTGCCTCAATTTGCCTGTCCGAAATCCATGAATTTTCTAGTGATTTCAGACCGTAACTGCCAAAAGCCAATTCCATCTTTCTTGAGGCTTTGCCTCTTGGATTCGGTTTGAAGGGTTTTCTGTATTTTAATTTCTTTGGTGTCAGCATTATATTTCAGTTCGACTTTTAGGATTTTTTATTAATGTTATTTTTATCTTTCTCAAATATTTCACCTCTATAGATCCATACCTTAACCCCAATAGTTCCATATGTTGTATGTGCAGTTCCACGAGAGTAGTCAACATCAGCACGCAAAGTGTGAAGAGGTACTTTCCCTTCTGAAAGAGTTTCAGTTCTAGCAATCTCTACTCCATTCAGCCTTCCGGCCATTACTATCTTTACTCCCTCTGCACCGGCACGAATGACCTGATCTATCCCTCTCTTCATAACTCTTCTAAACGGAAGCCTTTTTTCAATTTGACTAATCAGTCCCTGTAGTATCAATTCAGCAACAACATCAGGCTTGCTTACTTCTTGAATATTTATATTTAAACTGATTTTTTGACTACCAAGGAACTTTTGTTTAATAAACTTTTTCAGATCTTCGATTCCTGCACCACCTCGTCCAATTACTACACCAGGTCTGCTTGTATGAATAATTATGGTGATTGTGCCGGAAGAACGTTCAATCTCGACTCTAGCTACGCCACCCTCACGTAATTTCTTTCTAATATAATCTCGAATTTGGACATCCTCTTTCAAAAAAACACGATAGTTCTTTTGTGCAAACCACTTTGAACTAGATTCATTGATAATTCCGATTCGAAATATTCGTGGATTTACTTTACGTCCCATGATTATTTGTCTCCTGTTCTATGAATAAATGCATCTTTCATGCCTTTAAAACGGCGCCCAGACTTTCTGTCTTTTGTTTCACCTTTTTCTTCTCTTCCCTGCTCACCTTGAGTCTCTTTTCTGATCTCATTCGCATCAACCACTTTCAATTCTTCTTTTTGATCTTTAGCATCTTTCTTTTTTGCATCTTTTGCCACTGGCTTAGACTCCTTCAGTTCACCCAGAACAATTTCTACATGGGAAGATCTTTTTAAAATTTCTGTCGCTCTGCCAAATGCTCTTGGCTTCCAACGTTTAAGTACTGGGCCATCATTCGCTGTAATCTCTTTAACATACAAATTACTTTTTTCTAGTTTTGAATTATTAACAGCATTGGCAATTGCAGATTTCAGAAGTTTAAGTACTGGGGCTGCGGCACCTTTTTGCATAAACTGAAGTTGGTGCTCGGCTTTTTCTACATCCATACCTTTGACAACATTAATAACCAATCGCACTTTTCTGGGCGCTATTTTTAACCGACTTAGTTTTGCTTTGACTTCCATCTATTTCTGAGATTTCTTAAATAATTATTATTCTTTTTTATCTAACTCTTTTCCGGCAGATTCCATTTCCTTCTTCCTATTTTCAGCCTGTGCTGCATCTTGTTCCTTCTGCATCCTACCGCCATGTCTGAAAAATGTTCTAGTGGGTGAAAATTCTCCAAGCTTATGACCTACCATATTTTCTACAACATATACCGGAATATGTTCTCTGCCATTATGAACACCCATCGTAAATCCGACCATCTCAGGAGTGATTGTGGATGAACGAGACCAAGTTTTGATAATTGTTTTATCCCCTTGCCTTAAATTTGAAAGCTTTTTGAGGAGTTTAGGATCTGTAAAAGGTCCTTTTTTTAGTGATCTTGCCATTTATTTATTTCTCCTTTTGATAATATGCTTATCTGATTTCTTTCCCTTTCTTCTGGTTCTTGCTCCAAGCGCAGGTTTGCCCCATGGAGTCTTTGGACGTTTAAGACCGATCGGAGCACGGCCTTCTCCTCCTCCATGTGGATGATCTACGGGGTTCATTGCTTTACCTCTTACTGTTGGCCGAATACCTTTTCTTCTAGTTCTTCCTGCCTTTCCCCACCTAATATGTCTGTAGTCAGGATTAGAAACTTGGCCAATTGTTGCCATACATTTACTGGAAACCAATCGAATCTCTCCTGAAGGAAGTTTTAACTGTGCATTATCACCTTCAACCGACTGTATCATGATACCATTCCCTGCCGATCTTGCTAACTCCCCTCCTTTGCCGGGGGAAAGCTCAACATTATATACCATAACTCCTGGGGGAATATTTTCAATTGTCGAGCGATTACCAGCTTTCACATCTATTTTACTTTTTGAAGAAACAACTCGTGTCCCCACTCTCAAATTAACTGGTGCTAGGAAATAGCTCTTTTCTCCACCCTCGTACTGCACAAGGGCAATCCGTGCATTACGATTAGGATCATACTCAATTGCTAAAACCTCTGCAGGAACATCAAATATATTTCTTTTAAAATCAACTATTCTTATGAACCTTTTGTTTCCACCACCTATGTGTCGAACTGTGATCCTGCCCTGAGCATTACGACCACCCGTCTTTTTCTTTATGACTGTAAGCTTCTTTTCTGGCTTCTTTTTAGTAATATCAGAAAATGCGTCAACAGATGACTTTCTTCTTCCAGCATGATTAGGTTTGTATTTCTTGATTGCCATAATTTTATATTAAACTCCCTCGTGTATTTCTATCTTGTCTCCAGATTTTAGATTCACAATCGCCTTTTTCCAAAACTTTGTTGTCCCTGTATTGCGACCGTATTGGACTCTTCTTGCCTTTTGATTCATTATTCTTACCTTTACAGGCGTAACACTATACAAATTCTGGATTGCTTTTCTAATCTCAACTTTATTTGCGTCAGGCGCAACTTCGAAAACGTACTGACCATTTGCAACCAGGCTGGTCGCTTTTTCTGTGATGACCGGCCGAATCAATACACGGTATGCATTTTTGGTATCTTCTTTTTTTGCTTTCTTTGGTGATGGTTTTACCGCTTCCTTTTTTGAAGAATCTTTCTTTGATGTAGTTTCTTTTTCAGCAGATGGCACTAGTGTGGGATCAAACGATCTTGTCTTAGGATTTTTCTTTTTTGCACTATCAACTTTCCCCGTTTTTGTAGACTTCTTTTCTACATTTTTTTCGGGTTTTTTCGTATTACTTTTCTTTTTGAATTTATCAAGTAATCCCATTTTTTATTTCTTTACATCTTCTTTTTTGAAATATGTTTTCTTCATCTTCAAAATGCTATCCTTTGCAATCAATAAATACTCCGCATTTAAAACCTGGAGAATATTTAAATTATCTGCCTGGCATGTTTCAACCATTGGTAGATTGTTTGCAGATTTTGTAATGATTTTGTCAGTTTCAGGAACAATCACTAAAGTCTTGTTATTCTTTATTGGAAGCTTATTCAAAATATTCATCAAGGTTTTTGTTTTAATCTCAGCAAGCTTCAAATTATCAACTACAACCACTTTCTTTTCTCGGGCACGGTCTGAAAGTGCCATTAATAGAGCTTTTTTCTTTGCCTTACGATTCATTCGCTTCGAAAAATTTCTTTCTTTTGAAGGACCAAAAGTTACGCCTCCACCAGCCCATAGCGGTGATCGAATTGAACCATGCCTTGCTCTGCCGGTTCCTTTTTGAGCCCAAGGCTTGCGGCCACCACCTCTAACATCACTACGTCCCTTTGTGTGAGCAATCACCTGCCTAGAATTTGCTTGTTGTCTAACAACTGCCTGCTGAACCAATTCAGGACTAATCTTTACACCAAAAATTTGTGCTGGTAATTCAACATCGCCAACGTTATTTCCTTCTTGATTGTAGACAGTTACTTTGCTCATTTCTTTTCTTCTTTAGACCCTGAGCTTGCCCGCTTCGCCGAATCGAGGCGAGTCGAAGGGTTTTCCATTTTTTCTGCAGTTTTAACTGATTCTTTTGGTTTACCTGTCACCTTTTCATTATTTTTTGGAGTCTCTTGCTTTGTTTCAGGCTTCACTTCTTTTTTCATATCCTCATTTTTCTCCTGTTTCATTACCATTTCTCCTTCACCATATATCAGTACAAGATTGTTTGTAGGTCCGGGGATTCCGCCTTTAATTGCCAATTGATTTTTTTCTATATCCACAGACACAACCTTCAAATTAGTTATAGTTGCCTGCTGGTTTCCCATTTGCCCACCCATTCTTTTTCCTTTACGAACATGCTCTGGATACGCAGATCCGATCGAACCAGGCATTCGTAACTGATCTTTATGGCCGTGAGTTGCCGGACTTCCATGGAACCCATGGCGCTTCACTACGCCCTGGAATCCTTTGCCTATTGAAATACCAGTTACTTTTATTTCATCACCTTCACTAAATACTGCTGCAGTAAATTCATCACCCCTCTTAAAAGCATCTACACCATCTGCTCTGAATTCTCTCAAATAACGAAAAGTTTCCAAATCCTTTACGTGTCCTTTTTCAGGTTTTGTGACATTTTTTTTCTTGCCAAAACCTACCTGAACAGCATTGTAACCATCTTTCTTTTCGGTTTTTATTTGGACAATCACACAAGGACCGGCTTCAACTAATGTAACAGGAACAACAGTTCCATCTTCTTGAAACTTTCTCGACATTCCCAGTTTTTTACCTAGAATAAATTTCATAGTTTTAAAAAAAATCGCGGCTGATAAAGCCACAATTACATCATCAGTATCCGGACCCAGATTAAGCCCTGATACACTACGCTCTTAAGTTTGTATGATGAATTTATGACTCCGTAATAACGTTTTTGAGTCTCCAGTCGATATCCTTGGATCTGTGCCCAGGATCATTACTGACACCCAAATAAGTTATGAATGTTTTGTTTTGAAAGGTTTTTATTTTACATTTTAATTTCCACATCGACTCCGGCTGGAAGACTCAGGCTCATTAGCGTATCGATAGTCTTTGCAGTAGGATCAATAATGTCAATCAGGCGTTTGTGAATACGCATTTCATACTGTTCTCTAGATGTCTTATGAACAAATGAAGATCTATTAACCGTGTACTTGTTCTTTTCGGTTGGCAAGGGCACAGGTCCGGATATTTTTGCACCGGATCTTTCAGCAGTTTCAATAATCGTACGAGTCGACTGATCAATAATCTTACTGTCGTATGCTTTGATCTTGATTCGAATCCGCTGGACTACCTTTGTATCGGCATCCCCGTTTGCACCTTTTTGATCTTTTTTTTCAGATGTCTTCCGTTCAGTTACCATGTGAAAATTTATATTTTAAATTTGCTCATTTAGACAGATAAAGAGGCCCCCGAAACAGGGGCCTCGATACCTATTTTGTTACTTTAGTTACTACTCCTGATGCTACTGTATGGCCACCTTCTCTAACAGCAAAACGCTGCTTTTCTTGAAGTGCAATAGGCACAATCAGTTTTACGCCCAAAGATACAGTGTCACCAGGCATTACCATTTCAGTTCCTTCAGGAAAAATTAATTCACCAGTTACATCTGTAGTTCTAATATAGAATTGTGGTTTATACCCTTTTGAGAAAGGAGTATGACGACCACCTTCTTCTTTGCTTAGAACATAGATTTCAGCTTCAAATTCAGTATGCGGAGTAATGGTTCCAGGTTTGGCAAGCACTTGTCCTCTTTCTACTTCGTCTTTCTTAGTTCCTCGAAGCAAGATTCCTGCGTTATCACCAGCCTGGCCTTCATCAAGTTGCTTGTTGAACATTTCTATTCCAGTGACAACAGTCTTTGTTGTTTCATTGACTCCAACAATTTCAACTTCATCATTAAGGTTTATTTTACCTTTCTCAATCCTTCCGGTAACTACTGTCCCACGACCTTCGATTGAGAAAATATCCTCGATAGGCATAAGAAAGTCTTCATCTACTGCTCTTTTTGGATCTGGAATATAGCTGTCAATTGCATCAATAAGTTCTTGAATAGGTTTATTTGCTTCAGCATCATCTGGATTTTCAAGTGCTTTTAGTGCTGATCCCTTAATAATTGGGGTTTCATCGCCAGGAAATTCATATTTTTTTAGCAAATCTTTGATTTCCTCTTCAACTAAATCAACAAGCTCTTTATCATCAACTTGATCAGTTTTGTTGAGGAAAACAACAATATAAGGCACACCTACCTGTCTGGCAAGTAAAATGTGTTCTCGAGTCTGAGGCATTGGTCCATCAGCAGCAGAAACTACAAGAATTGCACCGTCCATTTGTGCTGCTCCAGTAATCATATTTTTGATGTAATCAGCATGTCCAGGACAGTCGACGTGAGCATAGTGACGCTTGTCAGTTTCATATTCTACATGTGATGTAGCAATAGTAATACCGCGCTCTTTTTCTTCAGGGGCATTATCAATCTGGTCTACTGACCTATCTTGGGCCGTCTTTCCTTGTGAAATAAGGTATTTTAAAATTGCTGCAGTTAGCGTAGTTTTTCCGTGATCAACATGCCCAATAGTACCAATATTGATATGCGGTTTTGATCTGTCAAATTTTTCTGCCATTTTGCTTATTTTTAATTTATTTAATATATAGTATTTCGCTAAAATTAGGTTTTATTGTCTAATCAAAGTATTGATGATTATATCAAGGTGTAAATATTTTGGCAAGTCTCCATAGTAGCTATTACACTATTTTGGCTTACTTTAGCCAAAATTGCTTCATTCAAGGGATTGTAGCTTGAAATTCACCTCTGTAGTTCTTAGTGTTTTTACTATTACTTCCTGTTCAGCAGACTCATATCCTTCCGCTTCAACTCGAATTAAATAGTTATCTGGGGCAACTTTTAGCAGTAATGGTGTAGTGTTTCCCACTTTTTCACTATCCATATATATGACCGGTTTAACATCCTCTGGTTCTACTGATATTTCAACCTTAATTCTTCCTCTAACAATAACCTGATAAAATGAAGACTCTTCAACAGTGTTGACCTTATAAATCCAAATAATCATTATACAAAGGACAGATGCTGCAACTACCAGGAACCATTTGAAATTGTTAGTCATAATAGGTGCTAATAATTGTAAGTTATACTCTTATTCTACTTCTTTTCGGCAGAATCATCAATGATCGTATTTGCGACATTCTTGGGGACTTCAGCAAAGTGGGATAATTCCATTGAATAGCTGGCTCTTCCCTGAGTAGTAGATCTTAGTGTAGTTGCATAACCAAACATTTCAGCTAACGGAACATCCGCATCAATTACCTTAATATTCTTTCGATCACGCATTTCTTTAATACTGGCACGCTTTGAATTCAAATCACCAATTACATCACCCATAAACTCTTCGGGTGTTGTTACTTCTACTTTCATAATTGGCTCTAATAGTACTGGGTCAGCTTTTCTTATGGCATCTTTAAGCCCCATTGAACCAGCAATCTTAAACGCCGCTTCAGAAGAATCAACTTCATGATAACTTCCATCTGTTACAGTTGCCCGAATATCTACTAAAGGATAACCTGCCAAAACACCATTATCCATTGCTTCCTTCATACCTTTTTCAATTGCCGGGATATATTCAGATGGAATGTTTCCGCCCTTAATTTTATCTACAAATTCAAATCCTTTTCCCTTTTCCAAAGGTTCAACATTAAGAACACAATGACCATATTGGCCACGTCCACCAGATTGTCTAACAAATTTTCCCTCTCCGATTGCAGTTTTTTTGATTGTTTCTTTATAAGCGACCAATGGTTTACCAACATTTGCCTCAACATTAAACTCTCTTTTCATTCGATCCACGATAACTTCCAAATGCAATTCCCCCATTCCAGAAATTAGAGTCTGACCAGTTTCTTCCTCTGTTTTTACA
>Ga0180007_10004442_pt1 | contig 14861 bp, 15 predicted proteins | sample MM_PC_MetaG_FD_121122 | JGI IMG/M metagenome (GOLD analysis project Ga0180007, IMG submission 121122) | Groundwater microbial communities from the Aspo Hard Rock Laboratory (HRL) deep subsurface site, Sweden - MM_PC_MetaG | ecosystem: Environmental > Aquatic > Deep subsurface > Groundwater... | reverse complement strand
CATATGACAAGAAACACCTTTATTATATTTTAAAAAGGCTAAAAAAATTTAACCCTTCTATAATCTCTTGATATAGTTACTTTCTTAATTCTATTGAAACAAAATTTACTTTGTCAAATTAAGAAAAATCAATTTGAGTTGCTTTATTCCGACTAGGTTTTATGCTACAATGTAAAGAGGAGATGATAACAATGTCTATTGATTTTAAACAAGAAGTATTAAAAAGAAAAGATGATTTGATTGCTGATTTAACAAAACTGATTCAAATCAATTCAGAATTAACTACATTTGATCCAAATCGTAAGCAAGCACCTTTTGGTCCTGGTCTTAAGGAAGCTTTAGATGCCATGTTAGCAATTGGTGAAAAAGATGGTTTTGAAGTTGTCAATTTAGATGGATATGCAGGTCATATTGAATATGGCAAGCAAAAAGATTTTGTCGGAATAATTGGACATTTGGATGTTGTCCCAGCTGGTAATGATTGGACTTATGCACCTTATGGAGCAGAAATTCACGATGGTAAAATGTATGGTCGTGGAACTGAAGATGACAAAGGACCAACAATTGCTGCATATTATGCTTTAAAAATATTAAAAGAACTTAATGTACCTCTTTCAAAAAGAGTCAAGCTGATTTTGGGCAATGATGAAGAAACAGCATGGAGAGGAGTTAGACATTATTTTAGTGTTTATCCAGAATCTCCAGTTTCAGGATTTATTCCTGATGCGGATTTTCCTTTAATTTATGCAGAAAAAGGTATTTCAAGAATACATGTTCAAGGTAAAATTGATTCTGATGAATTAGTTTCAGTTGATGGCGGATTTAGAGATAACATGGTTCCTGATTATGCATCAGCTACTTTGAACGCAACTAAGGATTTTTCAAAACTATTTTCTTCATTTTTAAAAAAGAAGCAGTATGAAGGTAGTGTATCTATTGAAAATGAACTTGTTTCAGTGAGAGTTGTTGGGAAGAGTGCACATGGTTCAACACCTGAATTCGGCGAAAATGCAATAGATCGTTTATTTGAATTTTTAATCGAACAAAATGTTAAATCACCAGTCGTTAAGCTTGTTGAAAAATTCTTAATTCATGATATTCATGGAACGAAACTTGATGTTGCTTATCATGATGAGGAAATGGGCTATTTAACGAATAATTTTGGTGTTATCAAATCAGAAAAAGGAAATTACACCATTAACTTAAATCTTAGATATCCAAATGGTGTCGATTTTGATCAAGTTGTCGCTAAATTAGGTGAACAATTTTCTGAATTTGGAGCAACCGTCAAGGTTGATACACATCAAAATTTACTTTATAAAGATCCCAACTCACCACTGGTTAAAACATTGATGGATGTTTATAAGAAGAACACAAATGATCCAGATGCAAAACCAATCAATATTGGTGGTGGAACATTCGCACGTGCTATGCCTAATTGTGTTGCTTTTGGACCACATTTCTTAGATAAACCTACATTCATCCACCAAAAGAATGAATTCATTGATATTAACGATTTATTATTAGCAACAATCATCTATACAGAAGCACTTTACGAACTAGCAAAATAACTTCGGAGGTATTCATGAAACCTTATCTTGATTTATGTCGTCATGTCATGGAAAATGGCAATTTTAAAATGGATAGAACAGGAACTGGAACAAAAAGTGTATTTGGATATCAAATGCGTTTTGATTTGAGTGATGGCTTTCCATTTTTAACGACGAAAAAAGTCCATTTAAAATCAATCATTCATGAGTTGTTATGGTTTATTCAAGGGGATACGAATATTAAATATCTTGTTGATCATGATGTTAGAATTTGGAATGATTGGCCATATGCAACATTTAAGACAAGTTCTAGTTTTCATGGTGAAACCATGGATGATTATGTATATATGATAAAAAATGATGAAGAATTCGCTAAAATACATGGAGATTTAGGTCCAGTTTATGGCGCTCAATGGCGTAATTTTAATGGTGTTGATCAAATCCAATATATATTAGATGAAATCAAAAACAATCCTGATTCTAGACGAATGATTTTAAGTGCATGGAATCCAGCAGAAATTAAAAATATGGCTTTACCACCATGTCATACATTGATTCAGTTTTATGTTAGAGACTCTAAATTATCGTTGCAATTATATCAAAGGAGTGCTGATATCTTTTTAGGCGTTCCGTTTAATATTGCATCTTATGCACTATTACTCATGATGGTTGCTCAAGTTTCGAATCTAAAAGTTGGTGAATTTGTTCATACCTTAGGAGATGCTCACATCTATCAAAACCATTTCGATCAAATCAATCTTCAGTTATCTAGAGATGTTAGACAAAGACCAACTATGAAAATCAACCCCAATGTAACTTCATTGTTTGATTTTAAATTTGAGGATTTTGAATTAGAAAACTATCATCCACATGCTGGAATTAAGGGCAAGGTGGCAGTATGATCTCAATGATATGGGCAATGGATGAGAATTGGTTAATAGGCAAAGATAATTTATTACCATGGCACTACCCCACAGATTTAGCTTATTTTAAGAATCATACAAAAAATCAAGCTGTTTTAATGGGTGATATGACGTATCAATCACTTAAAACTTATTATGTAACTAAACCATTACCCTTTAAGAAGGTTTATGTTGCTAATATTGAAGATAAAGAATACACAGATGGATATCATGTCAAAGATTTATTTGAGTTTCTTAAATCAACAGAAGAAGACATCATGATTATTGGTGGCAAAACGATTTATCAATTGGCATTGCCATATGCAAATAGACTCTATATTACGTATGTTCTAAAAACTCATGAAGGTAATGTATATTTCCCTAAGTTTGATTTAGCAGATTTCAAATTAATTGATAAAACTATTGAAGATGGATTGATTTTTGCCGTCTATGAAAGGAAATCATAATGGTTTCAGCACTATTTCTCATTGTATGGTTATCAAGTACATATTTCCTAACATTATGGGTTGGTAATTACTATTTAATTCCTGTTTGGCTCATTTTAGCCTATTTTTTAGGTCTTTTAAGTGTTATTTTATTTTTATTTGTCAATTTGCCAATCATGAAATATACAAAAGTAACAAACAAGTATAAAGTTTATGCAACAAGAAGTGTTGCAATCTTTATGGACCACTTTGTTATGAGAATAAGACTAACTGTTGAAGGTCTTGAAAATGTTCCTAAAGATGGTAAATTAACAATCTATGCTAATCACAAGTCATATGCAGATCCTTTCATTCTGATGGAAGTCATCAAATTTCCTATGACCGTGACACCTAAGATGGCAGTCTATAAAATACCTTTAATTGGGTTATGGCTGAAATATTTAGGCGCATTTCCTATTGATCGATCAAGTGATAGAAACACAGCAAGAGCGATGGTTGATGCTATCAAGGTTGTTAAAGATGGCATGGGTATGTTGATATTTCCTGAAGGTGGTATCAAAGATCGCAATGCAGAGAAAATGGTTGCTATGAGAGCTGGAGCTTATCGAGTTGCGATGAAAGCTGGTGCCGATATGCTTCCAATCAGCTTACAAAATACAACCAATATAAAATATAGAGCACCTTTTAGAAGCACTCATGTTAAGGTTGTTATTCATCCGATCATTCGATATGAAGATGTTAAAAATTTAGCAACAGCTGAAATAGCTGATCGGATATTCCACATCATTAATGATCATTTATTCGATGTATAAATTCATAATTAAACAAATGCAAAACATGTTGATATGTTTTGCATTTTCTTTCATATAGAATATTTGTTTAGTTGTTTATTATTCTAAACAATAAAATCAATTTTAGATTTTTTCATGTATAATAGAATAAAATCAAATGAGTTTTACAGCTTAGCCATTCTCCATATCTCTTCCAAAATCTTAGATTTACTTTGAAAGGACATGAACCATGACACAAAAACTGCAAAAAATCATTAAAAAATTTAGTTTACCCATATTATTTATTGCTGCTTTTATCTTTGCATTTTCACTGGAGCCTATATCAGATATTCTATCTAAATACAGGCAAATCTTGATGAGTTCATCGGTCTTATTATCTGATTATCTATATATAGGTGGTTTATCTGCGACGTTAGTTAACGTTTTGTTGACGACTGGATTAAATCTAATCATTATTAAAGCTTTAAAAGTTAAAATGAATGGTGCTATTTTTGCTTGCATACTGACAATTGCAGGCTTTGCGTTTTTTGGTAAGAACTTATATAATGCTCTTCCATTACATATTGGTATTTTCCTTTATTGTAAGGTTAGCAAAACACAATGTAAAGATCATATTTTGGTCTTTTTGCTTTCTTCAGGGATATCCCCTATCACAAGTTTCCTCATATTTGGTGCAGGATTTAAACTAGTTTACGGCATTATTTTAGGTGTAGTAGTTGGTATCATTGTTGGCTTCATCTTACCAGCATTTAATACTTTTTCTATGAAGTTTCATCAAGGTTATAATCTTTATAATACAGGGTTTTCAATGGGAGTCATTTCAATGATTCTAACAGGTGTATTAGCATCTTTTGGAGTTGAGATTTATAGAAGTTCAGAACTCAATAATAGTTATCATTATGAATTATTCTTAACCATAATATTGATTTCTTTATTATTTATTATCTTTGCATTTGTTGAAAATAGAAAGGTTCTTCAAAGGTATCCTTCAATTTTTAAATCATCTGGTAGATTATATAGTGATTTTTCAGCAACTTTTGGAAAAGATGTAACATTACTGAACATTGGTTTTATGGGTTTAATCATTTCGTGTCTTATCTATATTATGGGTATACAGATTAATGGACCTGTCATGGGTGCTGTACTCACAGTAATAGGTTTTTCAGCATTTGGGAAACACCCATTAAATACGATACCAGTTATCTTAGGTGCTATTTTAGCAATTGAGCTCACACCTCTTGAATGGACTATTGGATCATCTTTATCTGTCATCTTTGTGACTGGATTAGCACCAATCGCTGGCCAGTTTGGCATCATAGCTGGCATTATAGCAGGATTCATCCATTTAATGATTACACCACTTGCTTTAGACTTCCAAGGAGGTTTTGATTTATATAACAATGGCTTTGCAGCTGGATTTGTTTCAGCTTTGCTTGCTCCTATATATTCAGTCATATTTAAATCAAGAGATGACTATATTAAATGGAATCCAATCTTACCACTAAAAGTGGTGGAAAAATAAAAAAAGGCTAAGCCTTTTTATTCTACAATGCGTATTTGCTTATCTATAATTTCGAAATAGATGACATCTGTATTATTAACTAAATCAGTAAATGCATATTTTTTTGGATCAATGTAGACTCTAAGTGCTTTAATCACATGAGAATGTGTCACAAGAAGCACTTTTTTATTTTCGTACGCATCTGCTAATTTAAGTGCTGCGCTAACAACTCTATTAATCAATAATTGATCGTCTTCATATCCATCAAATTTGTAATTTTTTTGTCTGACTAAAGGCATTGCATCACCTACTGGTAGTTCATCAAGATGAAAGAAGTCGCGCTCAACGAATTGATGTTCAACCCTAATTGGTTGATTATATCTCATTTTTTTTGAAATAATAAAAGCTGTTTCTAGTGCTCTTGATAATGGAGAAGAAGCAATTAAATCAAATTGAATTTCTTGATTGGTGAATATATTTGCAAGATCTCTTGACTGTTTTTTCCCTGTTTGGTTTAAAGGTATATTAACCCTACCTTGAACTATTCCTGCAGCATTATAATAAGTTTGTCCGTGTCGAACCATAGCTAATATCATGATATACCTCTTTTCATCTTTCTCATTATAACATAATGAGCATTATTTATGATAAAATATAGGTAAGGAGGCGAGGATATGCACATCGTAGATTTAATCGCCAAAAAGAGAGATGGCAAAGTATTAAGTAAAAATGAAATAGAATTCATTATTAAAGGTTATACTGAGGGTAAAATTCCTGATTATCAAATCAGTGCTTTATTGATGGCAATTTATTTTCAAAATATGAATGATGAGGAATCAACATATTTAGCATTAGCAATGAGGGATTCTGGTGACTCGATAGATTTATCAGAAATTACAGGAATTAAAGTAGACAAGCATTCAACAGGCGGAGTTGGTGATAAGGTTACACTTGTTTTAGGACCTTTACTAGCTAGCTTAGGTGTTAAATTCGCTAAAATGAGCGGTAGAGGACTTGGGCATACTGGTGGAACGATTGATAAATTAGAAAGCATTCCAGGATACAAAGTTGTATTGCCTGTGGAACAGTTTATTCAGCAGGTTAAAGATATTGGAATAGCCATTGTTGGGCAAAGTGGTGATGTTTCACCTGCAGATAAGAAATTATATGCACTAAGAGATGTAACAGCAACAGTTGATACAATTCCTTTAATCGCATCATCTATTATGTCAAAAAAACTTGCTAGTGGTGCTGATGCCATTGTCTTAGATGTTAAAGTTGGACATGGAGCATTCATGAAAACAGAAGAGGAAGCAGTAAAATTAGCTGAACTTATGGTTAGTATTGGTAAATTAGCTGGTAAAAAAATGACTGCAATTTTAACTGGTATGGATGAACCTCTTGGACATAAAATAGGGAATGCTCTAGAAGTATATGAAGCGATTGAAACATTAAATGGACAAGGTCCAAGCGATTTAGTTGAGGTCACAATTGAAATTGGAGCTCATTTATTATTAGATGCACAAATAGAAACAGATTTCGAAACAGCAAAAGTTAGATTAGAAGAAGCATTGCAAAATGGCACGGCTTATGCAAAATTCCTAGAACTTGTTGAAGCTCAAGGTGGAGATACATCCAGTCTAGATAATCCTAGTTTACTGCTATCTAAAAATACAATTCCCGTCCTATCTGAAAAAGAAGGATTTATCATGGATATAGATGCCATGGATATAGGTAAGGCAGCAATGAGATTAGGAGCAGGAAGAGAAACAAAAGAAGATACAGTTTACTTAGATGTAGGACTAGACTTACATAAAAAAATAGGATCACATGTCAAAAAAGGCGATGTGATTGCTACATTGTATGTAAGAGATAAGGGTATTGAAGAAGCTAAGGAATTGATTTTAGATTCAATGACGATTGGAAAAGAAGAAAAGAAAATCGTTTTAATTAAACAAACAATCAAATAATGGTGATTAGATGATTATGCATCCGGATTACAATAATTCGATACTCAATGTAACTGCAACTATTCTTAAGCACTACCATGCACCTTCGATTTATGCCAGTATTCCAGAGTTAGAGGCATATTTAAGATATCAACCAAAGCATGTGATTTTAGTGTTGCTTGATGGCATGGGTATTGATATCATTAATCGATATTTAAACCCAGATGACTTCATTAGAAAACATCTTAAAAAAACGATTACTTCGGTTTTTCCACCCACAACAGTTGCTGCAACCAATGCAGTTTTATCTGGGCTACCACCTTATAGTAGTGGTTATTTAGGATGGGTTCAGTATTTTAAGAAAGAAAAAACAAATCAAATTGTTTTCTTAAATCAGGATTTTTATGATCCAAATATAAAATTTGATTTTGTTTTTAGAGAAAGATATTTAAATTATCCAACAATATATGAACAAATAGTAAGAAATAGTCCTAATCAAAAAACATATGAATTATTTCCTAGTTTCAGAGCAAATGGCTTTGATAGTTTTTCTCAACAAGCAGATAGAGTTGTTGAGCTTACTAAAAAAGATGAAGAGAATTTCACTTATATCTATTGGACAGAACCTGATTTTACCGAACATGATTTTGGTACGGTAGCTGATCAAACAGAGCAAGTATTGAGATTACTAAACGAACAAGTTGAACGACTTTCCCAACAAATCAATCAAGATACACTCTTTATAGTCATTGCTGACCATGGATTTGCTGATGTTGTCGGTATAGACTTATTTGATGATCTTGAAATCATGAATATGTTAAGAAGAAAACCTTCTATGGAACCTAGAGCAACCAATTTTTTTGTTAAACCATTGATGAAAAAAAAGTTCAAAAATATATTTAATAAGAAATATGGGAATGATTTTATCCTCTATAAGAAAGAAGAACTTTATCAAGCAGGGCTTCTAGGCTTCGGAGTGAAACATCCAATGTTAGAGGATTTCATCGGCGATTATATAGCAATATCGGTGAGTGATAAAATGTTTAATTTCAAGGAGCACTCTAAATTTCTAGGTCATCATGCTGGATTGACCAAAAAAGAGATGGAAGTACCTCTTGTTATCTTTTATAAAGATAAAGACAACTTATAAAGTTGTCTTTTTTTATAGAAAAAAGGCTTAGATGAACTAAGCCTTTAGTTATTATTTAGTTACTTTTCCTTCTTTTGCAATTTCTGCTGCCATTAAAACTGTTGATGCGATGTCTGTAATATTAGTAGGAACAACAATCTTAGTAGCTTGACCATTAGCAACCAATGCTAATGCTTCTAGTGATTTCAATGTTAGAACTGCTTGATCTGCTCCAGCATCTTTAATTAATTTAATACCAAGTGCTTCAGCTTCTTTAATCTTAAAGATTGCGGATGCATCACCTTCAGCTTTAAGAATAGTTTGTTGTTTATAAGCTTCGGCTCTAAGAAGAACTGCTTCAGCTTCACCTTCAGCTTCAAGAATCTTAGAACGTTTGTCACCTTCAGCAATTAGAATGGTCTGACGCTTTTCACGTTCAGCACGCATTTGTTTTTCCATGGAATCACGGATATCTTTAGGTGGAACGATGTTTTTCACTTCAACACGGTTAACTTTAATTCCCCATGGGTCAGTTGCTTCATCAAGAATTAATCTCATCTTCGTGTTAATTAAATCTCTAGATGTAAGTGTTTGGTCAAGGTCCAAGTCACCAATGATATTACGTAATGTGGTTGCTGAGATGTTTTCAATAGCCATCATTGGATTTTCTGTACCATACGTATATGCTTTAGGATCTGTAATTGCAAAGAATACAACCGTATCAATTTGCATTGTAACATTATCTCTTGTAATAACAGGTTGTGGATCGAAATCTTTAACTTGTTCTTTTAATGATACTGTCTTAACCTGGCGGTCAAGAATTGGCCATAAGAAGTGAAGCCCAACACCCCAAGTTTTGTAATAACCACCTAAACGTTCAACAATAACCTTTTTAGTTTGTGTAACTAATCTCCAGCTAGATGCGAACACAATCAATAGGATTGCTCCAATGATCAATAAAACGATACCAACTGTAGACATTGCAACTGGTGCAAGTAAATTACTTAAAAAACTCATTTTTCATTCCTCTTTTCTTTAATCTATTTTTTCGACAATCAATTTAGCGCCTTCAATATCTAATACACGAACATTATCGCCAACTTCAATGACTTCATTTGAAATAGCTGACCATTCTTGATTTCTAACTTTTGCACGACCAATCATATCGATTTCAATTTTTTGGATACATACACCATTCGCACCAATATATAAATCAACATTGGTTCTAATTTCATTTGTTTTGAAATACGACATTGCAATAGGTCTAGTTACGGCGAGTAATAATATGGAAACAACTACGAATAAAACGATTTGGATAATGATATTCACATTAAGAAGTGCCAAGACAAAACTTGGAATTGCAGCCAATGCGAACCATACACTAACCATATTGGCTGTTGCAAATTCAACAAAAAGTGCAACAATGAAAATGCCTAACCACAACCATAACATCCATTCCATATTATAATTCCTCCTTCATATCAACAATTAATAGTTGATCTTTACTATTCCAATTTGCCTTGTATTTATGCGTTTCAAATTCAAGATTCAAATTGGCAAGTTCACTCATTTCTTCCATGAATGCCTTATTGGTGACACGGCTATAAGATGAGCGGACGGTGATTCTATATTTCTGATTTTCAGGAATATCGTGACGAATCGCGTCTGTTTTATTGAGTGGTTTCACTACAATAAGTTTTTTCGCTTTATCAAATCCAAGCATGACACTATATGCATTCTCAAAATAGACAGTTGCTGGTTTATTTAATGTAATATTTCCAGCAGCTAGTGTAACAATACAGTCTTTTGGTTTTTCATTAAACCAAGTTATTTCCATTGCAATCAACTCCTTACACTATCTATTATACCTCAAATTATTTAGATTGCAATAAAAATTACTTAAAATTATTAAATGTTATTTATACCACAATTCAATAATCTCAATTCCATAATCTTCTGCATATTCACGTATGATATGTTTTATATCTTCAGTTAAACCTATTTCAGGTGTTATATGGCTTATGATGTAGTTCTTTAGTTCTTTAATAGAATCTAGTGCAGTATATACAAATAATTTTATTTCGACGATTTTATATCTTAAATAGATTGTTTGAGTGGATTTAGACTCGGTATCTTCGATTTTAAATTGGAGTTTTTGCTCATTAAGTGGTACGACCTGAACAACTCTTTGCACTAAAGGTATATTGAAAAATATGGCTGGGCCATAGACGATTTTATAAAAACCACCTAATCTTTCTAATACGTGTGCTTCATTTTCTCGAGCTATTTTGTAATTTAATCCAAATAATAGTAATACAAAAAATGTGATGACAACTATAACTATTGTAATTTCTCTTGGCATGATATACCTCTTTCATAGGAATTATTTGTTGTATATTCTAATCTTTAATGATATGATATAGATGATCACTACGGGGAGCTTAAATGCTGAGAGGACGAAAGTCGACCCGCGAACCTGATCTGGATCATACCAGCGGAGGGATAGTCGACGAATCATTTGTCATTTACTATCAATTTCTTGGTTATCCATAGAAATTTTTTATTTTTCTAAGGAGAAGAAGAGATGAAATTAAAGAAAGAAACGCTTAGAATGCTCATTGCTGTTAATTTACTAGCGGTAGCAATTGTTTTGGATGTCTTGACCAATGCCATACCAGGTTTAGACTTGAGTATGCCATTTGGTGGTAAGTTTTTTGGGATTTCAATGTTGCCATTGATTTTAATTGGGTTATTGATAGGATTTAAATATGGTTTGATTTCAACGCTTATTTTTGCAATCTATAATTTTGGAATAGACTATATCATTTATCTTGAGACCTTAAGAATTACATTAGAAACATGGACAGGTATATCTTGGACCATTTGGATGATAGGGCTTCTGGTTTTACTAGACTATATCATTCCTTTTATGTCATTTGGATTATCAGGATTATTTAAAGATGGTTTAAACAAAAGAAAAACTTTTGTGATTGCTGTCATCTTTGTAAGTATCATTAGACTCATATCAAGTACACTCAGTGGTGTCATCTTATGGGGAAGTAGCATCGAATATGCTGCTTCACAAGTCGAATTAGGTAATGAGACAAATAATATTGCTACCCAAATATTTTCATCTGTTGGTGATAACTTGTGGTTATATAGTTTTGGCTATAACTTCATTTATATTTTTACAACAGGAGTAGCAGTCATTATAATTGGGATGTTGATTTTCAATCGATTTAAAGTTATTTCTCAAAACTTACTTGAAAGAAATTGATCGATGACTTTGATATAGTCAAGTCTTGGTTGAAAACCAAAGGGTATGATATATGCTTTTTCTTGAAATGCGGAATAAGGGATGGATTTTCGTCCTTTTTCTTTATCGTATTGGAGATCCCAAAATGAGAAAAGGACTTCTGCAGGTAATAAGAAGTATTGATTATATTTCTTAAAATGAACGATTAAGAAGGCGATACCACCTTGTTTATACACATTTCTCAAATGATCAATTTGATGTTCATGCACATTCTTTAAAGGCATGGAAGTTGTTGAATTTGTTTCTTTAGCATCAAAGTCAATATACTTGCCATGATAAATGCCATTGAAGTCAGTTGTAGATGGCGTTTTATAATAAGCTTCTGTGATTTTTGCTTTATTTCTGGCTGGATAGCTGACATTAACCACCTGAATAGGTGTTGGTTTTTTATGAATAACAGCAATACCCATATTTAAATAATAGGTATTGGTTGCTTCAATATCTGATTCCAATGTCATACCTAGGTTTGCATAACTTGTTGTTTTGACTTGTGATTTGCGTTTTATTGGATAATTAATCATGTCTTATTCACCTATTAACATCATAACATATATATAGAACAAAATCATTGTTATATTATAAAAACATGGTATAATATCAATAGTTAAAAACGTTGCTAAAGGAAGTGATAGTTTGAGTGAAATTCGTTTTTTTGCTTTGGGCGGATTGGGTGAAAATGGGAAGAATATGTATGTCATTGAAGTTGACAAGCAACTATTCATCTTAGATGCAGGTATAAAATACCCTAGTTCAGAGTTATATGGGGTTGATGAAATCATCCCGGATTATAGAATATTGATTCGTGCAAAAGACCGCATTCGAGGTATTTTCTTGTCGCATGCTCACGAAGATCATATCAGCGCATTACCTCACATCCTTAGGGACTTAAATGTTCCTGTTTATGCAACTAATTTTACGATGCAAGTCGTTATGGATATGTTGAAAGATGAAGACTACAATTTAGATGATTTGACATTAAATACGATTTCACAAAATAGTATCATTAAATTTGGTAACGTACGTGTTACCTTTTTCAGTACAACCCACTCCATCCCTGAATCAGTTGGGATCGCAGTTCATACTCTAGATGGTTCTATTGTTTATACCAGTGATTTCACGTTCGATCAAAGTGGAGATTTAAAATATCAAACAGATTTTAGAAAGATTAATGAATTAGCAGAGAAAAATGTACTCGCTTTATTAACTGAATCATTAGGTTCCACTTTAGAGCTTAATGGAGGCGTTAATGATACACTCATGCATAAATTAAACAGCGTGTATACCAATGCAGATGGTAGAATTATTGTCTCATTATTTTCTTCCGATTTACAAAAAATACAACGTATCGTTGATATTTCTTTAGCTCATCATAAGAGAATTGCAATTATTGGTAGACGTGCACAACGTATCGTTGATATCGCAATCGAGGATGGATACTTAAAAATTCCTACAGAATCTTTAGTCAATTTAAGATATATCGATGAAAAAAATAAAAATGATGACCATGATATTGTTGCTTTAGTTACAGGAAGTAGACATGAACCGTTCTTTATGATTCAAAGAATGTGTAAGAAAACTGATCGTCTAATTCATATTACTGAAAAAGATACTGTCATTTTGATGACGCCCCCAGTTCCAGGAACAGAAAAGATGGCAGCAAGAACTTTAGATACTTTATACCGTAGTGATGCACAAGTTCAAATGATTAATAAGAGATTATTAACATCAGCACACGCAACTGCTGAAGAATTAAAGATGATGATGAATTTACTTAAACCTAAATATATTATTCCAACGATTGGTGAATATCGTCATCAATATGGCGTAAAAAAATTAGCTGAATCTATTGGATATCATGCAGAAGATGTCTTTATCTTGGATAATGGTGATGTACTCACAATTAAAGATAAAGAAGCTTATGTGTCTAAAAATGACATCAGTGTTGGTGAAATCTTAATTGATGGAACTGCAATTGGTGATGTCAATGACTTTGTGATGAAGGATAGAGAATTGCTTGCTGAAGATGGCGCTTTATTGATTGTTGCTCACGTTAGTCCAAAGACTAAAACGATTTTGGGAGAAGTTCAGATTGTCACTCGAGGATTTGTCTATATCCAAGAATCTGGAGAGCTTTTAGAAAAAGTTAAAAATATGTTCTTAGAAGTAAGTAAGAAACATTTAGAAGGCAAATATATCAATTGGAATGAATATAAACGTGATGTTAGAAACGAAGTGAACCGGTTTATATATCAAGAAACAAGAAGAAGTCCAATTACAATACCAGTCATTATTTCCACAGAAGGATAAAAATAAAGCACTCTAAATTAGAGTGCTTTATCTTTTTTTATGTTTGATTTTATCAATCATTTTTAGCCGATCTGAAAGAGCTTTTTCATAACTTGATTCATCTTTAGGATGATAATAGGTTTTATCTTTGATCGCATCTGGTAAATAGGATTGATCATTGACGCTGTCTGGATCATTATGTGGATAATGATAAATATCAGGATTCATTTTGATTTTTCGGTTACTTGCATGATCAGGAACAACACCTGTGTCATTTTCTTCATAATCGCGAAGCGCTTGATCAATAGCGATGGCTGCAGTATTTGATTTTGGTGAAAGTGCCATATCAATAACAATTGCTGATAAAATGAGATTTGCTTCAGGAAATCCTACTCTTATCGCGCTATCACAAGCATTTAGCACCTTACCACCCATTAAAGGATTTGCTAATCCAATATCTTCATAAGCGATGACGATGAGTCTTCGAATGATTGATTGAAGGTCACCTAAAGTGATTAATCTTGCTAGGTAATGGATTGATGCATCAACATCAGACCCTCTAATTGATTTTTGTAGTGCACTTAACAAGTCATAAAAGTGATCTTCGTGATCGTCTAAATCATGATTGATTTTGCCAGCAATACGATAAATCATTTGGGAAGTCAGTGTATCTCCATCATTTAAAACTAAAGAAGCACTTTCTAATATATTGAGTGCAGTTCTAACCTCATGATTGGAGTAACGAATGATAGCTGATAAAGCACTTTTTTCAATTTTTAAATCGACATCTAATTCTCTTACGCCATTTAAAACTGTTTTTTCTAAAGCTTCATCATCGAGATTCTTTACTTCGTAAAGGTGACATCTTGATCTGATAGCCATATTAATGCTTTGATATGGATTTAATGTAGTTAATCCGATGATCGTTGCATTACCATTTTCCATAAATGGAAGTAGGTAATCTTGAATATCGGTTTTCATTCGATGTATT
>Ga0180007_10004441_pt1 | contig 14862 bp, 14 predicted proteins | sample MM_PC_MetaG_FD_121122 | JGI IMG/M metagenome (GOLD analysis project Ga0180007, IMG submission 121122) | Groundwater microbial communities from the Aspo Hard Rock Laboratory (HRL) deep subsurface site, Sweden - MM_PC_MetaG | ecosystem: Environmental > Aquatic > Deep subsurface > Groundwater... | reverse complement strand
TCAATCTGGTGACGACGCTCAGCGTCGTCACCAATAGTGGGCGCTCTGCGCCTAGTCCAGATCCAAAGCCAACAATGCTTCCGCACCTGCATAGTTGCGGGCACTCGAATAGCGCCAGTGTTCCGGCTCATCAACATAGCCGCGTCGGATTGGATTGTAATGGATATACTGGATTTTCTGTTCAAACATCTCCTGGCTGTGTATTTGCTCGGGGTGAACGCCTTCCTGCCAGAATTGATAGTCCCGGTCGGTGCGATGAGGCAGCTTGTTCAATGCAAGCTGTTTGAGAATGAATTGGTTATCTATTCCTAGGTAGAAGTCAATGCTTTGCCGCGCAGTATAGGACTTGAAATTCGCCAGCTCCTTGGATAGATGATCCGAGGTCACTACCATGTGCAGGTGGTTTTCCATCAGTACATAAGCATATATGATGATGCGTTTTTCCCTTTGCAGGAAGGCGAGCGAATCAAAAACGATTTTGGCGACGTCAGGATTGCTAAAAAGAGGTAACCAGTTTACCGTTGTTGCAGTAATGAAATAAGGTAGGGTATCGTCGGGAAAGAATTTATAGCGAGATCGGGCCAATCTTTGCTCCTGTGTATACCTGGCCTTCGTTATTTCTGGTGATGATGCTCCGCGTAGTCACCGGTTTTGGGCTGCTCCTGCGTATTGTTCGGAAAGGAGTGTTCCGACGCGGAGCATCGGAACGAGAAGGTAATGGCAGTATGGGCCGCTCCTGCGTTCTGAGTCTTGCAGAGTGGCATCCCGATGTGGAGAATCGGAACGAGGCAGGGAATATCAGCCCACGATGATCTCATCCAGCGAGCGCTTGGGGACATGGTGGATCCCCGCATCATCACGCCAGTACTTGATGTTGCCGTCCTGTCCGAGCGAGTCAAGCACCACGGTCTCTTTTGGCTTGCCCAGCGCCAAAACCATCAGGATCTCAAAGTGGTCTGCGATCTTGAGCGCCGTAGCAAGCGCATCTTTCTTGACCGAGGCGATTATGCAGCCCCCCAATCCTTTCTCGGCGGCACCCAGCAGGATGCTCTGGGCGGCGATGCCGGGGTCGACGCCAAAGGAGGTCTTGATATGCGTGTCGCCCAGGATGACGATATAGGCCGACGGGCGTTCGCCTTCAACCGGACCAGGCCAGTCTGTTAAATACGCTGCCCAACCCAGGGTTGGGAAGATGGCGGCGTTCTTTTCGGGGTCACAGGAGAGCAGGTATTTCAACGGCTGCATGTTCGCGCCCGAGGCCGACAGCCGGGCCAGGTCGACCAGCTCGCGCAGTGTTTCCAGGCGGATGCTTTCATTCCCATAGAAGCGCCGGTAGCTGCGGTTTCGGATAACGAGGTCTCTAAAAAGTATGTCCATCAGATCACCTGGTTTTTCCTTTCAGTTCGGCCAGTTCTTGCGGGTCTGCGAGATATTCTTCCACATAGCCGCAATCTGTGCAGGCATACTTGACCACCAGGGAATATTCCGGGCGAGAAGACGCCGTGGGATATACCTTGGTCATAAAGTCCCCTCCTGAGAGCAGGATGACCTGCCTGGATGAACACTTCGGACGCTGCTGGCTGATTTTCATCGTTTACCTCCTAAAACTTGGCTCTCCTTAGGTGGATAGTTCCAAAACATTCGATGTCTGGTCGGAAGAGCGGGGGCACAATCCTTTACACCAACAGCCCATCTGCAAACTGCAGGAAAGCTTGGATATCCTCGAAATTGCTCACCAATCCGACGGAAATCCGCACTGCGCCGGAGGCCTTGTCGTCGATGCACATACGGAAATCATCGTAGGTCAGGCGCTGCTCGCTCTGCGGCTTGGCGAAGCAGGCGGCCAGTTCCAGCTTGGAAATCTCCAGGGCGATCTCACCCGCCCCCGGGTTGCAGAAGCAACCCGTGCGCAGGGAGATGTTGGCCTTACTGGCCTCCTGCTCGATGATGCGAATGTCGATCGGCTTTTCGTGTTGATCAAAGAAGTTGACCGTCACCGCGCCGCCGCGCATCCTGGTGACCAGCGGCCCGTAGACGCGCACCAACGGCTTGCCGTTGCTGTGCTTCATTCCTGAGATGCTATCCAGCAGCCAGCCGGTGAGACAGGAGACGCGCTCGTGGATCAGATCGATCCCAACCGCCTCGAGGTGCTTCAGGCCGATCTCAATCGCCGGGATGTCCAGGTAATCCACCGTGCCATCCTCGAAGGCGGCCGGGGCGTCGGCCAGGTAGTATTTGTCACCCTGGACCGAGGCAACCGTGATCGTCCCGCCGGCGAACCAGGGCCGGTGCAGTTTGGGGAGGATTTGTTTGCGGGCGATCAACGCTCCCAGGCCGGTCGGGTAACCGAACATTTTATAGAACGAGAGCGGGACGAAATCGGGCTTGACCACGCCCAGGTCGAGACGGTTGGTGGGCGTGAATGCGGCCGCGTCCAGGACCACGTCCCAGCCCTTGGTGTGGGCCTTCTCGATCCAACCCAGCGGATGCTGGACGGAGGAGAAATTGGACTGGGCCGGGTAGGCGAACAGGTTGTTGCAGCCGGCCGTACCCTGGTCCAGGTAGGAAGCGAGCATTGCCTCGTCCACGCGCATGTCGGGGAGCGAGACCGGGACGTAGGTCACGTCGGCGCCCTTGGTATGGGCGTATTCGCGGATGCCATTGACCGAGTTGTGGTTGTCGAAGGTGAGCAGGTAGTGACAGCCCTTGCCGAAGGGATAGGATTCCCCGACCAGTTTGAGCGCCCCGCTGGCATTGGGTGTGAAGATGACCACGTACTCGTCTGGCGAGGCGTTGAAGTAATGCAGGACGTATTCGCGGGCCGATTCGACCAGATGCGTGGCTGCCAGCGACGTGGGGTTGAGCGAGTGCGGGTTGCCGAAGACACCGCCGGTCAGCAAATCGCTGTGGGTGCGGACCTGGGAGTCGGCATACAGGCCCCCGCCGGTGTAATCCAGGTAGATGTGGCCGAGGCGGTCGAGACGGCCGTACTCGCGCTGGCGTAACTCGTCGATGTCGTGGGTCTTATCATAGACGGGATATTCTGTGACGAAATCTTGATAGGAAATTTGAGGTGTCATGGATTAATTTAACCACAGATAAGGGCAGATGGATACTGTATTGACAAAAATCACCCCTTCAGTCAAGAGGGGCTGAGGGGGATTTTTGCGGGTCAATTTGCGGATGGTTCAAATGGTCATCAACGCGATCGCGACAAGCGCCACCAGGATGCCGAGCAGTTGTCTTGGCGCGATGCGCTCGCGCAACAAGAGCCAGGCCAGGAGCACGGTCAGGGCGGGGTAGAGAGAGCCAAGCACGGCTGCCACATCCAGGCGGCCGGCCTGACCGGCGAGGATAAAAAACGCGTTCCCGCCGACATCCAGACAGGCGTTCAAGAGAAATAACGGCCAGAGGGTCGATTGGGGCAACCAGCGTTCCCGCTTGAAGGACAGGATAAGAGCGATCGTTATTGTCCCGGCAGCGCGCGATGCGATCATCGGCCAGAGGAGAGCCTCTTGGCTGCCCTGGTTCATGAAGATGAAATAGAGCCCGAATCCCAGGCCGGAAAGCAGAGGCAGTCCCAGGCCAGCCAGGCGTAGAGGCTGGGAGCTAGATCCGCTTTGTGATTGAGAAATCAGCCAGATCGCGGGCAGCGCGAGCAGGAAACCGAGCAATGTGGCAGGTTGTGGCAGCCCAGCCAGGAACGACCCGGCGAGGATTGGCAGCGCCGCCGCCGTAACAGCAGAAACCGGCGCGGCCAGGCTCATCTGTCCTGTAGCCAGGGCATGGTACAGGAATAACAACCCCAGCGACCCAACGGTGCCGGCCAACGCACTCCAGAGAAAATCTTTCAAGTGGATTAGCGGTTCCCCGAATATGGCAACAATGCCCAGGAGCACTGCCAGCCCGAAAGCCTCGGCGAATAGCACCGCCCGGAGCGCGCCGGTACGGCGGCTGACCATCCCGCCGGTGAAATCGCTCGCGCCCCAGGTAAGCGCAGAGAGCAGACCGAAAAAGATTGTGTGCAAGGATTCCTTTAGATTTTCCCCGCCACCCGTGCCCGCTCGAGCACATTTTGGGCAACTTTGACCAGCGGCATGTCGATCATCTTGCCATCCAGCGCAAACGCGCCAGCGCCCAGCTTCTGGTGCTCTTCGAAAGCCCCGACCAACCGTTTGGCCTGGGCGATGGTTTTTTCATCCGGTGTGAACGCTTCTTGGACCGGTGCGACCTGGTTGGGATGGATGACCTGTTTACCGCTGAACCCGAGTTGCGCGCCGGTGCGTGCCTCGCGGCGGACCTCGTCCAGGTCCTGAAAGCCGATGGTGACGATATCAATCGCCTGGATCCCGTTCGCTGCCGCGGCGGTCACCACGGAAAGGCGGGCGAATAACAGTTCAGTTGCCTCCGCGGTACGGGTCGCGCCGACGCTGGCGGCAAAGTCCTCGCCGCCAAAGATCACCCCATCCAATCGCGGGTGGGAGGCGATCTCTTTCAGGTTGAGGATTGCTTTCGCCGTCTCCACACCGATCAGGATGCGGATGGAGTTCACCGGCCAGCCGGACTGCAGTTCGGCAGCTTCGATAAGGTCAGCGGCCCAGTTTATTTGGTCTACTGACTCAACCTTGGGGATGACGATCCCGTCCGGGTGGAATGGCAGTACTGCGCTGATATCTTTTTCCTCCAGGCCAGAGCCGACCGGGTTGATTCGGGCCAGGCGCTCGGAGCGGCCAAAGCCCAGTTCTCCCAGCGCAGCCGCAATGGACAGGCGGGCTGCCTCCTTGCGGTTGGTGGCCACACCGTCTTCCATGTCCATGCAGATGCAGTCCACGTCCAGCGTGGTTGCCTTTTCGATTTTATGCCGGTCATCACCGGGCATGTAAAGCAGGGCTCTTCGGGGTCGCATAGATCTCCTGGCCATATTATCGCATATTTGCAGCAAACAGCAGTAGAATGAACCCATGTCCCGTTATATCGCCCTCGTACTTTTGCTGCTGGTGCTCATCCTGGCCGCTTGCGGTCTGCAGGGTTCCCCGGTGGCAATCACGCCGGTCAGTGTTGACCCGTTCCAGCCGACAGCCACAGCACCAATAGAAAGCGCTTTGGGGACGCTGCCATCCAGCCAGACAACTCCGGCGGATGCCGTAGATCCATCGACTTCGCCAGTTCCACCGCCTCCGCTTGCCCCCGAGGATTGGAAATCGTGGCCGATCATCCCCAGTATTTCCGCAGGATTGAGTCTGGTTTACCTGCGTGGGCAATCGTTGGGCAACGATCCGCAGGCCTTCTCGATTTTCGGGGATTGCCAGAGTGAGCCCGAGTCTTTTCTGGGCATCTATGAGCTGGACTCGAACGAGGTAGCCGCGCTTCCCCTGGAACTGCAGGAGACGGTTGACTATTTCACCGGTTCGTTCAACCGCCTGAGTCCCACCGTCCGCAGCGGGACGACGGCCGGTGCTCTATTGTGGTCTGCCTGGCATCAGAATGAATTTGGGTGCCAGGCCAATGAGACGCCCATGGACTGTGAACTGCGCCTGCACCGCCCTTCTTATGTCATTATCCACGTGGGCACACATTGGGAGAGCCGGAATATTACCTATTTGAGGCGAATCATCGCGGGGCTGTTGGAAAATGGAATGATCCCAATCCTGGCAACCAAGGCGGACAATCGCGAGCTGGATGAGCGCATCAACCTGGACATGGCTAGCCTGGCGGTGGAGTACGCGATCCCATTATGGAACTTCTGGGCCGCCACGCAGGGCCTTCCGGATCAGGGTCTCACTATTCACGCTGACCAGCAAAACATGGGCAAAGTTTATCTAACGGAAGAGGCGCTCATCCTTCACCGGCTGACGGCATTGCAGGTGCTCGACGCTGTCTGGAGGGCAGTTGGCGCCGATTGACAGTTTTGTTAATTTCGGCCCGGGGGCAATTTTCGGAAAAGACAAAGTAGAATTAATGCCATGATGCCGCGTCGTTATATAGGTCTTCTATTTCAGACCTTCCTGTTGACCGCCTGCAGCAGTCAGTTCTTGGCTGCCGCAGCGCCATTCGCAAGCGCAACTCCGCGCCTGCCGGAAGCTACCCACGCCGTGGTGCCGACAGAGGTGCCCACGCATACGCTGATGCCCACCTTTGCCCCTTCCGCGACCCTGGCGGTTGTCCACGCACCGACAGTGACTCCCACGCCGCTAGACCCTGAGGAATGGAATACCTGGCCGATCATCCCGGTAGTGCCTGAAAGCATCCGTCTGATCTACCGATATGGACAGAGCCTGGGGAATAACCCCAACGCCTTCTCCATCTTTGGCGATTGCCAGAGTGAGCCAGAGGCATTTTTGGGCGCCTACGAGACCGAACCGGAGGTCGTAGCGGCGCTGCCCCCTGAATTACAGGAGACGGTTGCCTTTTTCACCGGGTCGTTCACCCGCGATGGGCCGACCATCCGCGGCGGCACAACTGCCGGGGCGTTGTTGTGGCCTGCCTGGCATCAGAACCGCTACGGATGCCAGGTAAGGGAGACGCCAGTCGATTGTGAACTGCGCGTCCACCGGCCTTCCTACGTGATCATCCATGTGGGCACACATTTTGAAGACCGTAATACGGACTACCTGCGCCGGATCCTCGACCGGCTATTGGAGCTTGGCGTGATCCCAATCCTGGTGACCAAGGCAGACAACCGCGAGCAGGATGAGCGCGTGAATTACAGCTATGCCCTCCTGGCTGTGGAGTACGACCTGCCGATCGTCAATTTCTGGGCGGCAACCCAGAGCTTGCCCAACCAGGGCCTGTACACCCGCTCCGACCGACCCGCTCAGGGAGATATTTATCTGACCGAAGAAGCCATTGAAGTCCACCGTTACACCGTCTTGCAGGCGCTCGATAGCATTCGCAGGACAGTGACGGGGGAATGAGTTGAACCCGTCTGAAATAAAGGGCTCCTGGTGAGGGAGCCCTTTGTTTTTATCCGCTAATTAACTTTGCCACTGTCACCCCCTCGCCGCCTTCTTTCGCTCCTCCCTCCTCAAATGAATGGATCTGCGGATGCTGCTTCAGGGCGGCGCGCACTTCCTGGCGGAGCTTGCCGGTGCCCTTGCCGTGGATGATGCGCACATAAGGCAGGCCGGCCAGATACGCCTGGTCAATGTAGCGGTCTAGCACCTCAAGCGCATCGTCCGAGGCCTGCCCGCGCAGATCGAGCTCGAGGCCGGGGGAGGCCGGGATGTAGGTCGTGGATGGTCTGGCCCCGGCCGGTTGGCGTGGTAAGGAGGGCTTTGCCTGGTTTGCAGTTGCCGGCTCTTGCTCATTCCTCTTCCTGAGCAGGTCGCCCAGCTTGACCCGTAACCGTAGCTGGCCAGCCTGGACCTCCGCTTCATCATCTTCAATTGCAGAGATCACGCCCGGGGTGCCAAGTGTCCGCAGAGTGACATTCTCCCCGACCATCAACGGGCCCTGTGGCTGCCGGAATGGAGCCTGCTTTCGGATGACGGCCTTCGGGACCTGCTCTTCAAGAGTCTTGGCCTGCTCGATGATAGCTTCAACCGCTTCGAGTGGCTGGCCCTTCTTTTGCATCTGGCGCTTCAATTCTTGGACCTCGGCCTGGAGCGCGTCCACCTGCGCCTCTGCCTCCAGGCGTGCTTTTTCGAGGATTGCCAGCCGTTCCTCTTCAATATTTTCAAACCGTTCGGTCAGTTCGCGCCGCAGGCGGTGCACTTCCGCCCGGGCTTTTTCCGCCTTCTGGCGTTCCTTGTGGGCGCTATTGCGTTGACGGTGGATGTCACCGATCAGTCTGTCGGCGCGCAGGTTATCGGGATTGATCTCGTTGCGCGCCGCGGCAATGATCTCCTCGGGCAGCCCCAGCCGCTGGGCGATAGCCAGGGCGTTGGACCGGCCCGGTAGACCCAGGGTCAATTTATAAGTCGGGCGCAGAGTACGGATGTCGAATTCCAGCGAGGCGTTGACCACACCCGGGGTGCTATGGGCAAAGGTCTTGAGTTCAGGGTAGTGTGTGGCAACAAATGTGCTGATGCCCCTTTCCAGCAGGAAGGTGAGGATGGCGCGTGCCAGCGCCGCGCCTTCCTGAGGGTCGGTGCCTGCTCCAAGTTCGTCCAGGATGACCAGGGTCTGGTGGTCAGCCCTCTTGATGATCTGGATGATGTTGGTGATATGCCCGGAAAATGTCGATAGCGACTGTTCGATGGACTGTTCGTCACCGATATCGGCGTAGACATTCCGGAAGCAGGCCAGTTCGGACCCTGATTGCGCCGGGATATGCAACCCGGACTGGGCCATCAACGCCAGCAGGCCGACCGTCTTGAGGGTGACGGTTTTTCCGCCTGTGTTTGGACCTGTGATGATGACGGCGTAGATACCAGGAGCCGCGTCCATATCGATCGGGACGACTCCCTGCGGATCCAGGAGCGGGTGTCGCGCCTGCAAAAGCCGACAGACGATGGCTGGTGAGCGTTCATTTGCATCTGGACTTGGTTTCCGCGGGAAGGGGTGGAGGATCGGCGCGGTGGCCTGGATCGCGTCGGCATACTTGGCTTTTGCAAACGCCAGATCAAGCTGGGCCAGGGCGTTCACGCCGGGGATGATCTCGGCGGCCAGGTCTCCGACCTGCGCTGAAAGCTCGGCCAGGATGCGGCGGACCTCATCCCGCTCGGCGAGTTGCGATTCGCGATAGGCATTGTTCAACTCCACCACAGCCAAGGGCTCGACAAACAACGTCGCCCCGGTGGAAGACTGGTCATGAATGACCGATTTGATCTGCCCCTTGAACTCTGCCCGCAGGGGGATGACATACCGCCCGTCGCGTTGGGTGATGACGGTATCCTGCAATTTGGGAGCTGTCTTGGGGTCTGTCAGGTACTTCTGCAGGCGCGCGGTCAGGCGGTCGTGGGCAATGCGTACTTCCCGCCGCAATGCGGCCAGTTTTTCCGAGGCCGAGTCGAGCACCTCACCATTGTCGGCTATCGTCCGCGAGATGGCTTCCACCAGGCCGGAGGGGGCTGGCAGGCGCAGGGCGATCTCAACCAGGTGGGGATATTCGTCACCCAGGCGCTCGAAACTGCGGCGCAGGTCACGGCAGGAAACCAGGGTGGACTGGACATCCAGCAAGCTTTGCGGGTCGAGGACGCCGCCGCGGGCTGCCAGGTCGACCTGCTCGCGGACGTCGTGTGCGCCGCCGATGGTCATATCCCGGGTCGAGAGCAGCCTGCTTGCCTCACTGGTCTCAGCCAGGCAAGCTACCGCCTGGTCGTAGTCGTTTACCGGGCGCAAGGAGCGGGCAAGTTCCGCGGAGGCCGAAAAATCACAATGGGCAGCCAGGTGCTCAAGAATCTTGTGGTATTCGAGGACAGAGAGGGTCTTGGGGTCCATGGGGGGGTTACTGGGGTGAAGGGTAGGTCGAAGTATATCAGGAAATGTCCACGGTTTTCCGCGCCGGCCTTACCCCCGGGTTAAAAACGTGCTCCCTGACCGGCTTTCGAGAAGCGAATGATCAGGGAGGTCAGGTTGCGCTGTTACCAGACCGGCGCAGACGATTGGGTTACTAGTGCCCGGATACTGTGATTCTGATTGGTGGTATTACGCCACATTTGCCGGTCAATTCCATGACTGCACCCATCACGTTCACCGTGTCCGGGTACTAGATCAATTGCCGGATGTGCTCGGTGTGGTCACGCTCGTGCCAGACGATCCGGCGCAGGATCTTGCGCGGGCTCCACAACTCGCCATCCACGCCGACCACCCGCTTGACTCCTACCAATTTGGGAAGCACAGCATTCACAAGCCAGCGGGTCTTCTTGAGACGCTCGATGGGTTCTTCCGGCAACTTGTCGCGCGGGAAGGCCAGTTCTAAGCGGTCCAGGTACCACCATTCTGCCCCGCCGACATGGCCGAGGATTTCTTTGATGGTCCAGCGTTCGGTCGGAAACTTGGTGTTCAGTTTCTCTTCGCTCACCCCGTGGACATCTTTGAGCAGGTCGGTTCGGGTCCAGTCGAGCAGTTTAAGGGCGCGGTCGACATCTTTGGCAGTGAGTGGCTTCCAATCGTAAGGGAAGAAAGCGTTCACGCTGTAGCCATCGGCCTCGCTGACCTTATCCATATCATCGTTGATGAAATAGGAGTCCCATCTCCCATTGATTTCGACCTCGATATCGTCCTCGGCGAAGCTCAACCAGGTTTTTGTTTCGCGGCGGAGGATCCAGGCAGAATAGGTGTTCAGGACGGATTCCAAGTTCAAGGCAGCCGCGTTCCCACCCATGCCATACGCATAACAGCCTGGATGCTCCAATGCCCAGGCGATCGAGCGGCCCTCGAGATTGTTCTCAATTCCAACTTGGAATTTCATGCGTACCTCCTCGCGCCCCAATTTTACACCAATGCTGGGGAACTGACATGCCTTCAAAGCGATCTGTTTCATGCCACCATCAACTTGCGGATGTGGGTGGTATGGTCGCGTTCGTGCCACAGGGCACGGCGCAAGACCTTGCGCGGCGACCAGAACTCCCCGTCCACGCCGGTGACCTGCTGCACCTTTTCGAGTCCAGGCAAGACATCATTTAATAGCTCACGGACGCGTTTCAATTGCTCGAGCGGTTCTGCGGGCACCTCTTCCCTTGGGAAAGCGAGGCCAAGCCGGTCGAGATACCACCACTCCGCCCCGCCGATGTGTTTGACGATCCCGGCGATATCCCAGCGTTCGCCTTCTTTTTGGTAACTCCATTGTTGCGGAGTTAACCTTGCGAGCATGGTCGCCAGCTCCTCCCGGCTCCAGGCGAGCAGTTTCATCGCCCGGTCAATCTCCGCTCCGGTCAGCGGTTTCCATTCATACTGGAAGAACGGTTCCACGAAATAGCCCCCTTCTTCCAGCAGTTCAAAATCAGCGTTGATACTGTAATCGGTCCAGGAGTCTTCCACGATGAACTCGCCATCGTGCGGGTCAACCCATGCCGGTTCGTGAACGCTGATCCAGTCTGCATACGCAACCACGGCGGCAGACAGGTTTTGAAGGGCTCCGTCTTCATCTGCTCCGTAAGCGAAACAGCCTGGATGCTCCAACGCCCAAGCGATTGTGCGGATTCCGTCATTGTTAATTTCGATGCCTATCCGGAAGATCATGTTCCTACCCTCCTGGTCGGATGCGAACGGTATGTTCGCGGCGCTCCAACCCGTGGTGGTAAATCAACATCCTTTGTTCGCTGTGCAGTTCGAACGTGCCGTCGCTAACCTGGACATGGCAGCCTTGCGGGTATTGGATATCCGGCAGATAGATCTCTGTCGGTGCGGTGACATCCGGGTCGTGGCGAAAGGTGAATTCAAACCTGCGCCGGCGGACGTCGAATTTCAAACGGAGCGGTTCCCCGGCTGTAGCGACCGGATATGGACGGACCGCGGCCCGCAGGGCGCGCCCACCTGAATGGATGTCGGCCGGATCGTCCTGCTGGTCGCGGCTGAAGAGCGACAGGTCCTCGTCGTTCCACAGATCGCCGCGCGCATTGGTATTATCCGCGGTGTAGTTCCACAGGGTGCAGTCAAGCAGGTTGGCCTCAATCGCCTGGAAGGTGCGGTCCAATGCCTTGGTCTGGAGGCCGAAATCGCCATTGCGGAAGGCTTTCTTGGCTCGCATATCAAAGGGGATGCCGAACTCTCCCAGGAGGGTCGGGGCGCCACCCAGGTAATCAGAAGCATGCTGCTTGAAGCGGGCAAGTTGGTCGGCAAAGGACTTGCGGATCGTACCCACCCCAAACACGGGGGTGTAATTATGGAAATCGATTGCGATGAAGGGGTGATAATTTTTCTTGACCAATACCAGCCCATCGTACCAGTGCGGCGCATAGACGACCCGGTCCGCATCGCCGCCGTCCCATCGGGGCGGCGGTTTGGCGGTCTGGGTCTCGACAAAGATGATCGCGGTCGGGTCAACGGAGCGGATGGCTGCGGCGAACCGTTTCGCAAATGGGAGATAGTAGTCCTGGGCAAAATCCACGCGGCGGCCCCTCACCCGGGAGAAGTGGTCCGGGCGCAGGAGTTGCGCCGCGCCTGCCGGATCAGAATCCCAAACACCGTGCTGGCGCCAGACGCAGCCATGCCCATCCAGCCAGGTACACTGGCCGGTCGGGTTGAGACGCTGGTGGTGCGTCTTCTTGACCGAGGCTGTCCTGAGCGCCCAGAAAGGCACCTCCTGGGGAATCCCCGCTCCGAGTAACATGCCCTGGAACGGACTCGGGCTGAGGCCCATGCTTGTCTTGGCAGTGTTCAGGTCTGCGTGGCCGATATACCCGGACAACGGCTCGTTCATAGTGTCGTAGCCGACAACGTTATCCAACCCTTGCAGTCGCAGGGCGACCTGCCGGATGGCATTGATGTAGTGGCGTTGCAGGAAGTCCTGCGCCGGCTCTCCGTTGATTTTTGTCTCGGGAGCGAAGTCGTTGCCACCGAAGAACAGGGTGAACATCGTCGCGGCGGCCAGCTTGCTGGCGTTGGTCGGCCAGATCATCATCGGGAAGGGATCCCCGTGCGTGGCATGGACGATGGCCGCGCCGGTCTCAGCAAAACGGGTGATGTCAAAGCCGACCGCTTCCAGGGTCCAGCCGGGGGCGCCGTCCCCGCCTGAGAAGCGGCTCCAGACATCCTGGTGGGGGTCGATGAACAGCCGGATACCGTGTTCTCCAGCCCGGATCACGATATCGCGAACATAATCGAGGTAGGCTTCGTCATAGATTCCTGGGCCGCTGTGCTCGATGGCCTCCCAGGTGACCAGGAAGCGCAGGAAGGTGAACCCCCAGGCACGCAAGCGGGTAAAGTGTTCATCCGCATCTTTCAGCGGGAAGGGGCGCCCGACAAACGACACCTGGCGATGGTCGAAGAAGCCGTCACGGCGATAGGTTGCCCCGTCTGGCCGGGAGGGCACCTTACTGCTGCCACCCAGGTTGACCCCGCGTAACATCAGTGTGCGGCCATCCTCGTCCTTGAAATGAGAGTCCTCTATCCTTAGCATCCGGTAGTTCCCTTCTTCCTGCCCATTTGCGTTTGCACTTCTGCAGCCCTGTTTGAATATCCCCCGCCTGGAAACCAGCGGGGGAAACGAACATGGGCTGAAGGGGGACTCAGTATACCGCCATTCCGCTATCCATGGCGGGACATGAACTTCTCCATCCGGCGCAGGGCTTCTTCGATCTGCTCATAGGCGGTGGCGTAGCAACAACGGACAAAGCCCTCCCCCCCGGGGCCGAAGGCATTTCCGGGCACCACGGCCACCTGTTCTTCGCGCAGGAGCTTTTCGGCAAAAGCTTCGTCATCCATGCCCGAGGCAGCGATCCTCGGGAAGGCGTAGAAGGCGCCGCGCGGCTCAAAGCAGGTCAGGCCGAGGTTGTTCAGGCCGTTGACGATCAGCTTCCGGCGGCGGTCGTATTCCGCCAGCATCTCCAGCACATACGGTTCGCCATTGTGCAAAGCCTCCAGAGCGGCATCCTGGGCGGTAGTGGGTGCGGACATGATCGTGTATTGGTGGATGCGCACCAGGCCCTTGATGATCTCTGCCGGGCCGGCCGCATAACCGATGCGCCAGCCAGTCATGGCATAGTCCTTGGAGAATCCGCCCAGGAGCACGGTCCGGCGCATGATGCTCGCGTCCAGCGATGGGACGCAGACATGGTCAACACCGTAGACCAGGCGGTCATAGATTTCATCCGAGACCAGGATCAGGTCATGTGCCTCGGCGAGCCTGGCCACTTCGAGCAGGACCTGGCGCGAGGCTACCGCACCGGACGGGTTGCTCGGGTAACCGACGAAGATGATCTTCGTGCGTGGTGTGATCGCCGCCCGGACGCGCTCGGGGTCTAGCTGGAAATTATCCTCAAAGCGGCTGGGGATCTCCACCGGCACGCCGCCTGCCAGGAGCACCTCTGCCTGGTAGGAGACGAAACATGGCGTTGGGATGATGACCTCGTCGCCCGGGTCGAGCAGGGCGGTCATGGTCAGGTAAAGCGCTTCCGAGACGCCGACCGTGGCGATAATCTCGCTTACCGGATCATATTTCACCCCGTAGAGATTAGACAGGTGGTCAGAAAGTGCCTGGCGGAGTTCCAACTTGCCAGCATTGGACGTGTAATGCGTCTCCCCTGCCTGGAGAGAGCGGATACCCGCATCCAGGATCGGCCTGGGTGTGGTGAAGTCGGGCTCGCCAATGCCCAGCGAGATGACATCCTTCATCGTCGCGGCAATGTCGAAGAACTTGCGGATGCCCGAAGGCTTCAACCCGGCAACGCGCTGTGAGAGATAGCGTACACTGGTAATTTCCTGCATCCATCCTCCTCAAAGAGTTAGGTCTCTTGGATATGCCAGCGGTCATCTTGCTCGCTGTAGGAAAGGATGAACTCCCGGTCATCCTCGGTTCCCACCCGGAAAGACGATCCGTCCGGTGTGCGCCAGCGCTCCAGGATCGCGGTGATTGCCAGACGTTGTCCCTGCCAGGTCAAGGCGACCGGCCTGTCAGCATAACTGTACCCGGAGTGGCACTCGACGTTCGCACTCATCTATTGTAGAGAGTATTGAATAAAAAGAGTAGGACAAGATGTCATCTTGTCCTACGAATAAATGACACTACTATCGTCGCCGAGATTCAGTGTCACCGGGGGGGTTCCGGCCCCCCGTCCTCGCACCGTGGCCCGCCTGCCGATGATCGAGCCTTTCAATGCTGCGGCCTCCACGGTCACTCCCGGTTCCAGGATGCTGTCCTCGATCCGGCTGGCGCTGATCTTGCAGCCGGCGCCGATGGAGACGTGCGGGCCGATGGTCGCGGCGGTGATCTCCGCCGTGGGATCGATGAAGACGGGCGGCACCACAGTCACATCCGGG
>Ga0180007_10004440_pt1 | contig 14864 bp, 14 predicted proteins | sample MM_PC_MetaG_FD_121122 | JGI IMG/M metagenome (GOLD analysis project Ga0180007, IMG submission 121122) | Groundwater microbial communities from the Aspo Hard Rock Laboratory (HRL) deep subsurface site, Sweden - MM_PC_MetaG | ecosystem: Environmental > Aquatic > Deep subsurface > Groundwater... | reverse complement strand
TGGTGAAAAAATCAGTTTCCCTTTGGGCCAGGCAGACCTATTGGATCATATCAAAACCCCTTTGGGAAAAATGGCTGATTTCCTTTACCAGGAGCAGGCCTATAAAATCATTGTGTCAGGCCATACAGATGACACCCCCATCCATACCAGCCGCTTCCCCTCCAACTGGGAACTTTCCGTTGCCAGAGCGATGAGTGTTGCAAATTTTCTCATGGCACAGAATTTAGATCCCCGCCGCATCTCCGTGGAAGGATTCGGCCAGTACCGTCCCGTTGCAGATAATACAGACCCGGACAGCCGCCAGGCCAACCGAAGAGTTGAAATCTCTTTGATACCCACCCTTTAATCCTTCCCCATGGGTTCCCTGCCCCTATTCCAATCATGACCTTTACTTTCCATGGCGTTATTGGTAAATAATGCCGAAGGATAAATTTTTGCATAAACATGAATATTTCAAAGGCAGGGAAGGTATGATTCAAAATGAAAAAGGATTTTCATTCATAGAATTGATGGTGGTGGTCATCATATTGGGCATTCTGGCCAGCGTGATCGTTCCCCGATATATGGGACGAACCGATGAGGCAAAAACCGTAAAGGCAAAAATCGATATTGCCGCCATTGAAACCAGTCTAAAATTATACCGCCTGGACAATGGCACCTATCCGTCAACGGAACAAGGACTTGCCGCCCTGATCGAACGACCGACTACAGAGCCTGCTGCCCCCAACTGGAATGAACCCGGGTATCTTGAGAAGAAAGTAATCCCCAAAGATCCCTGGTCCAGGGAATATCTGTACCTGTCACCCGGGGTGCACGGGGAGTATGATATTTTGTCCTATGGCGCAGATGGAGCGCCCGGTGGTGAAGGCAAAAACCAGGATATTAAAAGCTGGGAGATTGAATAGTCCAAAGAACATAGCCGGTTTCACCCTGGTAGAACTGGTGGTGGTGATCACCATTATTTCTCTAATGCTTTTTTTTGCCATTCCCCTGTTCAAAATCCCGACAACTTTTGGCGACAAAAGCCAGAACACAACAAAATTAATCCAATTAATCCAATCTCTAAAACGCAAATCAATTGCACAAAACCAGGATTTTTTCCTCCATATTTCCACAGATTCAAATAGGATTTGGATCACCAAAACGTCAATACTTACACAGGAGGAACCGCACCAACAGGATGACAAACCACCGCCAGAGGAAAATCCGGGAATCCTTCACATTGAACTCCCGGGGAAACCTGTTTCAAGTGAAAAAGAGGCCATCATTAAATTCAGCAAAAACGGATATTCTGATATGGCCATCATCCACATGGAGAATGGAGAAACCCCCATTTCCCTTAAGGTTCAACCCTTTTTAATGGAAGTTGAAACAATGCCAGGACATATTTCATTCGATGACTGCATTTAACCCCCGCATCCCCCCTTTAAATCCAAAGGGATTTACGCTGATCGAGGTCATGGTGAGTATCGTGGTTATGGCCACGGTCCTGGTCACCCTTTTCAGGCTCCAATCAAGTACCATCACCCTTGCCGGAAGAGGCAATTTCTATGGTGTGGCCCCATTCCTGGCCAGACAACAATTGAGCGCCCTTGTGCATAAACTTGAAAATCCGGAAGCGCTTTCCGGGGATTTCGGACAAGATTTTCCCGGGTATGGATGGTCCTGCCAGATAACCAATGCAAACTTTGATGCGCTGTCCCTTATTTCAGAGCCGCAATCTGAAAATTTCAAACGCATCCACCTTGAAATAACCAGTCCCGACAAAAAAAAGGTCTACCAAATAACCACATGGAGATACCAGGTTGAAAAAAAAGACCGATAGGAGGGATGCCAACGGATTTACCCTGGTTGAAATCCTGGTGGCCATGGTGATCTTTTCGGTCACCCTGCTCACCCTGTTTTCTTCATTCCGGGCTTTTTTAACATCCGGCAGCCTGGTGTCCGATGAAATCACCCAAACAGAACAACTTCGCATGGGTTTGAAAAGAATCGTCCTGGACCTGGAAAATATTTTCATCGTTGAGGTGCCGCGGCATAGCAAACCTTCCTATAATTCTGATCCCGATGAATATCGATTCCAGGCAAGCCTGTCCCAAGTTAAAGGGAATCCATTTTCACGACTGTCATTTACCAGCCTGAACCATGCAAAGATCGGTTTGAACCCGATCGATGGTGTGGCAAGAATTGAATACTATGTCCATGACCATGGGGATCGATTGGACCTGCGCAGGTCCGACAGACTTCCCCCCTATCCCGATGCCGGTGATCCGTGTTCAGACCCCATCCTGTTTAAGGACATCAGTGAGTTCACCCTGACCTATGAAAACCTTGCTGGGGAGGCATCCGACACCTGGGATTCGGAATCCAAAGAGGTTCACTTTATGTTCCCGGACCGGGTAAAGATCCGGGTGGGTCTGAAGGCCAGTGGCAGGATAATTGAAACCGCCGTGACATTGCCGGTGAACAGACAGGCGATCCAATGAAACAGATTCTGGACAATAACTCCGGCATGGCCCTTCTGGTCACCCTTGCCGTGATCTCCATTCTGCTGACCCTGGCCCTGCACCTTGCCAGAATCACAGGACAGTCTGTCATGGCCACAGGGACAGCCAAGACCCAATTTCTGGCCCAGGAAATGGCGATTTCGGGAATCCACCTGGCCATGGCCATATTGGCCAATGATGCCGGAAAAAACGAGATCGATTCCCTCCAGGAAGACTGGGCAGACCCGGAAAAAATTTCCCAAGCGGTGAACCAGCTGGGCTATCCCCCCACACAGGACAAGCAATCCCCTTTGTCGCTTAAAATCACAGATGAATTAGGCAAACTGCAAGTCAATGCACTTTTAAAAGATTTCCCCGGCCACGAACTAAACCCGGATCAACGACTTCTGTGGGAAAACCTACTGAATCTAAAAATAGCAACGGACAAACCAAAAGCCCCCCAGGACCCTGTTGCCATCATCAATGCACTCAAGGATTGGCTCGACTCGGGGGATGATGACGCCATCACCGGTCTATCCGGTGCTGAATCAGATTATTATCTTCAATTGGATACCCCCTATACTGCGGGTAACGGCCCCTTCAACCAGGTCTCACAGGTGTTGAATGTCAAAGGGATCTCTTCCGATCAAAAACAATTGATCCAGGAGATGTTAACGGTATATGGACTGGAGGATACCCCCAAGGACTCCAACACCTATGGGTTTTCAGGAAAAATCAATATTAACACCGCAGGAGTCGATATACTGGCCGCCCTCCTGCCCCGGGGAATGGAAGATACGGCAGAAGATCTGGTTGCGTTCCGACAAGAAAAAACGGGCAATGATGACGTTTTTGTAAACATTCTTGACAAAGGGTGGTATGAAAGGGTTATTAAATTGCCGGAAAAGGAAAAAAAAAGATTTGATCGGATGATCCGATACAACAGCACGCTTTTCCGGGCAGATTGCACAGCACAGGTGGACAATGTTTCCGTTATGGTTTCAGCCGTCATTAAAAGGGAACAAGACAAACTGACAAACCTATGGGTGTGCAGAATCATTCAGTTGACAAAGGAATAAAGGATGGCAGGCCCCTTTTTACATCTTGATATTAATGCCAATGGGATTCACGCCAGGATAATTGGGGGGTCCTCCTCCAGGGAAAAGGAGGTGGATCACCTTTATCTTGCCTATGCAGATCTGCAAGACCCCTTGCCCACTAAAACCCATTTCCAGGCAGGACTGGATCTCATTACAACCAAACTGGATCTTTCATCCTGTTCCGAAGCCATCCTGGTAATTTCCTCTCTGGACATAAGTTTTCGAAACATCAGCACCCCCTTTACCAATGGAAAAAAAATCAGACAAATTCTGCCCCTGGAACTGGCACCCCACCTGCCCTTACCCGAAGCGCCCTATGTGTCTGATTTTTTTATCCAGGAGGTGCAGTTTGTCGCCGATCAGCAATTGATTCTATCTGCCTCCATTTCAGAATCAACCATCAGACAATTGGTTTCTGATCTAAAACCCTTTCACATAACCCCCGTTGTGATCACGCCCAAGGGTTATGCAACTGCGGTCTGCTTTCTGGATCAGCAAACGAGCACCCATTTTTTATTTATTCACATGGACACCCATGAAATCAACCTGATACTGATTGCCAATGGCAAACCCGTTGTGGCCAGAGCCCTGGGAATAGGATACCTGGAAACAGGATCCCCTGGGGCAAAAAATTTTTCTCCCCAAAAGTTGGCCCAGACCGCTATCCAGACCATACTCGGATTCAGACAACGGTCTGAATCCGAGGCGGTTTTTGATATATTTATCCTCTCTCCGGAACAACCGGGGATTGCGTCCCAAATACGCTCCGCCCTTGGGGAAAATCTACCCCAGCCAATATGTGTGAAAGAAATTGATGCCCCCCCCCTGGCGTTCATCTCCCCGGATAGACAGCCCGCGTATTTATTTAATTTTTGCAAGGGAGAATTCGGATCTGTTTCCTTTTTTCAAACACATAGAACAGGGCTTCTTACCCTATTCTTTCTGGCACTGATGCTTTTTGGCACGGCTGTTTTCAGTATTCAACAAGAGATTTCAATCTTGGAGGATCAGATCGCCATGGAAAGGCAGACCGCCCTTTCCATTTACCAAAAAACATTTCCGGAGAAAACTTTCGGCAAGGGTGCCACCCAGGCCCCCCTGATGTTGATGCAGGCCGCTGTAAAACATGCCCTGAAGACCAACACGACCCATACACTCGATGGTGAAAACACGCCGGACATCCAGGCCCTGGAGGTGCTGTTTGAATTGTCGGACAGCCTGCCGGATACCATTGATATTGACATATCACGACTCCTTCTGGATAATGGACGATTGGTCATTTCCGGATCAACAGATAATTATAACACAATTGACAAGATCAAAGGGTTATGGGAAAAAACCTATTTATTTAAACAGGTGGACATCAGCCAGGCAAAAGCCGACAAAACAAATAACCGGGTTCTTTTTAAATTTATCATAACCTACTTTTAATAACCGAAACTTGATGGAAAAATGTTTAATTTTTCAAAAAGAGAAAAAAATGTGCTCATGACCGGAGGGATACTGGTGGTTGTTTTCATTGCCATTGGGTTTATCTATCTTCCGGCAGTGGACCAACGCAATGAACTTCAACGAATCCTTGCTGTGGAGCAGGCATCCTACAGCCAGATGATTCAATTGCAAAAAGAATACAACAAAGGGGTACAGCCCTTAAATGATCAATCGGACCGCGAGATCCAGGCCCTTAAAACCCGGGGAAAAGGGTTTTCCCTGTTTACATTTCTGGATATTCAGGCCGAAAAAAGTGGAATCAAACCCCATATAGACGATATGAAACCCTTTTTACAGGAACTGAAAGACAGTCCCTACAAACTCTCAAAAGTCACCCTGAAACTCAAAAGTATTTTTTTAAATGACCTGATTGACTTTATCAAACAGATTGAAACCTCGGAAAACGGAGTTCAGATCATTTCACTGTCCCTGTCCAAGACAGGGAAAAAAGAAGACCGATTGGATGCTGTCATTGAAACGCAAACCCTCATTTTTAAGGAGTCTGTGTAAATGAGCATCAAATACTATCTTTTTTACCTGGTTTACTTTGTGGCAACCGTTGCTGTTTTTTCAATCTTCTGTTTCCCCGGGGAAGAGGCTGCAAAAAAGATAAGTGCCCAATTGACTGAACGATTTTCCGAAGTCACCCTCCAGATGGAAAAGGTCACGCCCTCTTTCCCTTCGGGCATCCATTGCATAAATCCTCAACTTTTGGTGGGGAAAACCCTTTTGGTCCCCCTTGAGACACTCACGCTTGGGGTGCCTTTTTTCGACCTGTTTAAATCTCACAGGACGCTGACCTTTCACGGGACCCTTCTTTCCGGGGCTGTAAATGGCAGCCTGACAAAGGTTTCATGGGACAAGAATACTTTTTCCGATTTTAACCTGACCCTGGACCACATAAAAACACAAAAACTCCAGTACGCCACCCCCCAGGCAAAGATGGATATCTCCTTTGACCTTGAGGGAAGTTACACCTTTGCCCAGGGAAAAGAGCCACCCTCCTCCGGAGGCAAACTTTTGCTAACCGATGTAAAGGCCATGATCAAGGACACCCTTTTCAACGGGATGGGAATCGATGGGATTGAATTCACCCGGATGGACATTGAGTTTGGACTTGAAAAAAATAAAATCACCCTGCTCAACTGCCTGGCCAATGGACCCCTCATGGCCATTCGCCTAAAGGGAACGCTGATTGCCCCAAAAGACGGCGCTTCCCAGATGAGCAATTGGATACTGGATCTAAGAGGATTTATCCAGCCCCAGCCAGCCTATATCCCCAAATTTGCACGCCTGTCCTCCATGGCCTCTCTGTTTAAAGACACACAGAAACAAGGAATCCCCATTCATATTATCGGCCCCTTAGATGCTCCGGAAATTGTATTATGAAACACACCTTTGTTTTCATACACCTGCTGATATTAACCCTTCTCGCCTACCTGGGCGTGGAAATCATGTACAAAAACATAACCTTTTCCCCCGGCCATGGGCGAGCGGACCTGACAGACACAAACGACAAGGGAGCCACCCCCCGAAAGCCCCCTGATCTCACCCCGGAAAAACGCCAGCAAACCATTACCCGACGCAATTTATTCAATGTATTAACCCGGGATAACTCCCCGGACCCCGGAAATCAAGTTCCCCTCGCTGAACAAAGCCTGGAAAAGACAGACCTCAAACTCGCCCTCTGGGGAACGGTAACAAGCGGAAAAATGGGATACTCCTATGCTGTGATTGAAGACAAAAATACAAAAGTCCAATCCTTGTTCCAGGTGGGAGATGCGGTCCAGGGCGCTTCCATCAAACAGATCATGAGAAATAAAATAATTTTAACCCTGGACGGACGAGACCAGATACTTGAAGTGGAACCCAGCCAGCACCTGGCCCTGAAGCCCCCAAATAATCTGATAAATGGAGACCCCCTTAAAATAGAGACACCGTTATTTGAAGACAATGCCTCTTTTCTAAAACAGATAAAAATCAGGCCCTATTTCAAAAATGGAAAGCCAGATGGGCTGCTACTTTATGGCATAAAACCAGGATCACCGTTCCAAAACCTGGGGCTTAGAAATGGGGATATTGTCCAGAAATTAAACGGGGAGGAAACCCTGACAACCCAGGATGTACAAACAATTTACCAGAATATGGAAGCAACCCCGGAAATAACATTTGTGGTGCGCCGCCAGGGCCAGACAAAAGAAATTCTTTACAACGGGCAAACAAATTCGTACACCGTGGAAGATGCTACCAATGAATAAGGAAATAAAGAGGATGACCCAAAAACATACCAGGACGAACAGAAGCCCCATTTTAATCTGCCTTTTTTCCGGCCTGTTTTTTTATTGTTCTGCCCTGGTCTGTTTTGCCCAGGTCTCAGCCGAGAAAACAACGCCAACGGGAAATAACCCCCAGGAATATGTGTCCATCGATTTTGACAATGTGGATATCAAAGTTTTTATCAAATTCATCAGCAAACTCACCCAGAAAAATTTCATCATCGACAACCGGGTAAAGGGCAATGTCACCGTCATCTCCCCAACCCGGATCACCATAAAAGAGGCCTACCAGGTGTTTGAGTCGGTCCTGGCCATTCACGGATATTCAACGGTGTCCTCGGGCACGGTGATCAAAATTGTTCCCCTGCCCAATGCCAACGCGGACAATATGGACACCCGGCTGATTTCAGGGCCGGAAACCGCCACCGATCAAATTGTTACCCGGATCATCCCCCTGGAGTATGCCACATCAGATGAGCTAAAGGGCCTTCTGACCCCGCTGTTGACAAAGGGCAGCGTGCTCCTTTCCTATAGAGATACCAATATGCTCATTGTGACGAGCACCCTTTCCAGCATTGAACGGCTTTTAAAAATCATCCACACCATCGATGTGCCGAACATTGGAAAAAAAATCTCGGTGATCCCCGTTAAGAATGCCGATGCAGCCAATCTGGTCAAAAATCTTTCCAATATATTCACGGCCAGGGTCAAAGGCGTCAAAGGAATACCCAATTCAGAAGAGCTCGTCCAGTTTGTGGCCGATGAAAGAACCAATTCCATCATCCTTCTGGCCAGCAAGGTGGAAACCGACCGGGTGGAAAAACTCATCGCGCTTCTGGATCAACAGGTCCCCAAGGGAGAGGAAAGAATCCGGGTATATTATCTGGAACATGCCTCGGCAGAAGAAATGGTCAAGGTACTCCAGGATATACCCACAGAGGACACCAACACGAAAGCCAAAGGAAAAAAAGAAAACCCGCTGTTGTCTGAAAAGGTTCATATCACTGCGGACAAGGCCACCAACTCCCTGATCGTCATGGCGGACAAGGAGGATTATCCGGTATTGGAAGAGGTGATTGGCAAACTGGATATCCCCAGGGCCATGGTTTATATTGAATGCCTGATCATGGAAGTCAACATCTCCAAAGGATTGGATATCGGGACGGAATGGAAAACCGCCCAGGCATTTGGCGACGACCAGGGAATTGGCTTTGGCGGCTTTGGTGCCACCGGTGAAAAAGGCTATTCAAACATTACCGGCGCTACCGCTGGAACCCTCCCCAAGGGATTCTCCTTGGGGGTGCTTGGCAAAGCCTTTAACATCGGCGGTGTCAAGTTTTCAAATATCCAGGCCGTTGTTGAGGCCTATCAGAACGACAAGGATGTCCACATACTGGCCACGCCCCAGCTGCTGACCATGGAAAATGAAGAAGCCTCCATAACCGTGGGAAAAAATGTGCCCTACCAGACCCGGTCGGCGGCTGAAACAGGAATAACAACCTATAGTTCCTATGAATACCGAGATGTGGGAATCAGTCTAAAAATTACCCCCCAGATCAGCGAGGGAAAATTGGTGCGATTGGATGTTTTCCAGGAATTGACAAAGCTTGATGCCAATTCTAACAGTACAAATTCAGACAGACCCACCACCTTAAAGCGCCAGATTCAAACCACCATCATTGTTGAAGACGGCAACTCTGTTGTCATCGGCGGACTCATTGATGAAAGTACGACCACCGCCGAATACAAGACGCCCTGCCTGGGGGATGTCCCGGTGCTGGGCTGGGCTTTCAAACGGGTGTCCCAGGGGGGAGAAAAAACAAATCTCTATGTATTTTTAACCCCAAAGGTCATCGTCAGCCCCCTGGAGGCAGAAACAATTTACAAGGAAAAGAAACAGAACATTGACCAAACCATGAATAAAGGCGAAGTTCCCCTCTATGAGAAAATTGATGGGATGAGTGAAAAAGTATTCGGCACCCCCCCTGAGAAGAAACAACCCCTGGAATCCGACCCAAAACCAAATGCTGAATGATCTTATACACATACTCGTGGAGCAAAATTCCCTTTCCAAGGAAAAAGCAGCAAAGATCCGCAGTGCCTGTCAAAGGGACCGAACCCGTCCCATCGAAGCCATTACGGCAACCAAGCTATCTTCGGAAAACGATGTACTCAAAGCCCTGGGGCAATTGTATGGAATCGTTTGTCAGGAAACCCTTAAAACAGACCATTGTAACGATCACTGGACAAAAAACATATCCCGGCAATTCCTGAAAAAAGCCTGCCTGGTTCCCCTGATCAAAGATAAAGAAAATACGATCATTGCCATCAATGATCCATCGGACCTATGCCCGGTTGATGATGTGGCTGCCAAACTTCACCTGGATACCTTTACCCTGGTGCTGGCACCGAGACACCGGATTTTATCGGCCATCAACTCCCTCTATGACCGCTCCGGGGATAGTACCCGGCAACTGGTTGAAGACATGGAAGACAATGAGCACACCATTATTGAGCAGATCGAACAGACCGCAGACCTTCTGGATGACACAAGCGATGCACCGGTGATCCGCCTGGTCAACCACATGATCTCCCAGGCCATCAAAGCCAAAGCCTCTGATATTCATATTGAGCCCTTCCAGGAAAGTCTCAAGATCCGCTACCGCATTGACGGCATCCTCTATGAAATGCTGACACCCCCCAAGAGGGTTCAGGCCTCACTGGTCTCAAGAATCAAGGTCATGGCCAATATGAACATTGCCGAAAAAAGGGTCCCCCAGGATGGCCGGGCCCAGGTTCGTATCGGTAATCAGGAAATAGATATCCGTATCTCCACCGTCCCCACGGGGTATGGAGAACGATTGGTCATGCGGTTGTTAAACAAGTCCGGATATTTTTTAAAAATATCGGAGTTCGGCCTGTCCGAGATCCATCTTTCCCGCCTCAATGCCATCATCCGGCAAAATAACGGTATCATCCTGGTCACAGGTCCCACGGGCAGCGGGAAAACCACCACCCTCTATGCAGGGCTGTCGGAAATCAACTCCCCGAAAAAAAATATTATCACCATTGAAGACCCGGTTGAATACAATTTGCCCGGCATCGGACAGATCCAGGTAAATGCCAAAACAGGGGTGAGTTTTGCTGCGGGACTTCGGTCCATTGTCCGCCAGGACCCGGATGTCATCCTGGTGGGAGAAATCAGGGATATTGAAACCGCCTCCATTGCCATCCAGTCCGCCCTGACCGGCCACCTGGTCTTTTCCACCCTTCACACCAATGATGCGGCCGGTGCCGTTACTCGGCTCAAAGACCTGGGGGTCGAACCCTATCTGATCTGTTCATCGGTGAACACCATCATTGCCCAACGGCTGGTCAGAATTTTGTGTACCCATTGCCGCAGGGAAGATTCCCTGACACCAGAGGATGTTGAACCCCTCAATGGTGCGGGCCGGGAGCTGATCGGCAAAACCATTTATAAGCCCGTGGGCTGTCCCAAATGTTTTGGTACCGGCTATTTAGGACGTCAGGCGATTTTCGAAATCATGGAAATAGACGACCCCTTAAGAAGCCTGATCTTAAAAACCGCCGATGCCAACCAGATCAAGGCGGCCGCTGTCAAAAAAGGGATGACCACCCTGCGTCAGGATGGGGTGGACAAAGTATTAAAAGGGATCACCTCCCTGGGAGAGGTGTTCCGTGTCACCCAGGAGTAGCTGCCTGTATCTGGTTTTGGCTTTTCTCTTGATCCCCTGGACTTTCTGCCTTGCCCAGAATCCAAACCCGGCTCATAATCAAAATTTTTTCATCCAATTCTACCAGAACCATATCTCGGCGGTGGATGGGAATCGCTGCCCCATGACGCCTTCCTGTTCATCGTATGCTGCCTCGTCCGTCAAACAACACGGCCCCATCCTCGGATGGATCATGGCCTGTGACAGGCTGGTGAGATGCGGCAGAAATGAGATGGACCTGTCCCCTGTCCGACGCATCAACGGCACCGATTACACCTACGACCCGGTGGATGCCAATGATTTCTGGTGGTTTAACAAAAAGGAGTTGCCCCCATCAAAATGAAACAACCCGCCTTATGGGGTCTGTTTTTCCTGGTGCTGTGTGTGCACTCGGTAAGCCAGGCCCAAACAGCGCAAATGGTGATCAGTGCCGACATGCAGTTTGGCTATGCAGACAGCCTTTTTCATTCTCAAGATTATCCCACGGCCCAGGTGGAGTTCAAGCGCTTCTGCCATTTTTTCCCGGAAGATAACAGAGCTCTTGAGGCAGAATTCAAAACAGCCATGGCCCTGTATCACCAAGAAAAATTCCATGAAGCGGCCACACAATTTAACCAGATCATTCTCAAGGAAGGGGCAGATCCCATGACCCTGGAATCCTATTTCATGCAAGCCCGGGCCTTCCTTAAAATGGGGAACCCAGGCTACGCACAGATTGTTCTGCAAAATTTTCTACAGCTGAACCACACCCCGGAAATCCGGGATCGGATCTATCTTGAACTGGCACAGATCCAGATCCAGAATTCAAATCATATGGGAAGAGATGACCTTGACCAGGCCCAGAAATATTTGTCCATGATCCCCCCGGACAAGGGAGCACCCTCCAGGGTAAAAGAACAGCTTGCTGCCATTGAACGGGCAAAAAACGCCCCGGAAAAAAACCCGGGGCTGGCAGGAATTTTTGCCGTCATCCCGGGGGCTGGATTTCTTTACTGCGGCCGCTACAAAGATGCGTTTGTCACCTTTTGTCTCAATGCAGGGTTAATGTTTGCCGCCTACCAGGCATTTGACCATGACAACCCGGCCCTGGGAGGAGTTATCGCCTTTGTGGAAACCGGTTTTTATGGCGGCAACATTTACGGATCCATTTCCGCCGCCCACAAACAAAACAAGGCCCAGCAGATACGCATCCTCAACCAGGAATTTAATATTGCCAGCCAGCTGGACCTGAAAAACGATGCCTTCTTCTTTTCCTTGAATCATCCCTTCTGACCTATACAATCAGCTGGTTGATCTCAACAATGGGCAGGCAGATGGCCATGATGATCAACCCCACCACCACCCCCATGACCAGAATAATAATGGGTTCAATCAAAGAGGTGGTGGCCACCACCGCGGACTGGACCTGTTGCTCATAAATATCAGCGGACTTGCCCAGCATTTTTTCCATTTCTCCGCTGGCCTCCCCCACCATGATCATCTGGGACATCAATTTCGGAAAAAACCGATTTTTAGAAAGGATCCCCCCCAGTGCCCCCCCCTGTTCAACGCTATCAACAGCCTTGCCCACCAGGTCTGAAATCACTCGATTGCCAACGATACTCCGGGTGATTTTCAATCCCATAAGCAGGGGCACCCCATTTTCAAGCAAAGATCCCAGAGTTCTTGAGAAACGCGCGGCGATCTGTTTTTGAATAATTCCACCGGCAAAGGGAATGGAAAGCATGATCTGATCGGTTACCAACAGCCCCTTTTCGGTTCTCCTCACCCCATAGACCGCCGCCACCACCCCCAGGGGAAACAACAGGATGGCCCACCAGAAAGAGTGGAAAAAATGGCTGGCATTGATCAATATCAATGTCGGCCAGGGTAAGGCCTGGTTCATATCTGAAAAAATCTGAATGATCCCCGGCACAATATAGGCCAAAAGAATCACCAGAACCAAAAATCCGATGATGGCCATGACAAAGGGATAGGCAAGGGATGCCTGGATCTTTTGTTTTGTCTGTTCCCGCCTTTCGGCAAATTCCGCCAGACGCTCCAAAACGATTTCAAGGGTTCCGGAGGATTCACCTGCAGCGACCATGTTGATGTACACCGATGAAAATACATGGGGATTCAAGCCTAAAGCCTCGGCGAAGCTTGTCCCTTCTTCAATGGCATCCCTCACCCCGGACAACACCCGTTGGAAAGCTGCGGACTGGGCCTGGCCCGCCACGGTGGACACGGCCTGGACCAGGGGGAATCCTGCCGACAAAAGGGTGGCAATCAGCCGGGTGGTCATGGCAATCTCCGAAGACCGGATACCGGAAAACACCCCCAGCCCCAATAGCCTGACAGCTCCTCCCCGTCCCCCCCCGGATGAGGTTGAATCAATCCGACCCAGGGAAACCGGAAAAATATTCCGATCCCGCAGTTTCCCCTGGGCAAGGCCTAGGCTGTCCGCATTTACAATCCCGGTAACTTTTTTCCCCTTTGCGTCCAAAGCCTTGTATTCAAATACCGCCACCTGTCACAATCCTTTGCCAATATTAATTTTAAATTCTGTCCCCACGGATCTTATCTTAAACACCCCCCAATTGTAAACAGGACAGTTTTTAAAAAAATAATCGCCAAAATAAAATTGTTTCTTGGTTTTTTTTTAAAAAAATTGTATGAATATTTTATATATCCAAAAATAATTCCTATCTATATTGAGGGGAAAAAATGGCTGAAAATGCGATGTCAACAGCTTCAGTTGGAACGGTAATCGCTCTTCAGGGGTCTGCCCAGGCAGTATTCGAAGGAGAAACCCGGGAACTTTCATCCAACAGTGAGGTTTTCCAGGGGGACACCCTTATCACCGCCAGGGGGAGCCACCTGGAAATTCAATTCCAGGACAACACCTCCCTATCCCTTGGGGAAACAAGCGAGATCAACATCAATTCCTATGTATATGATTCAGATGTCCCCACCAATTCAGACCTGCTGCTTCAAATGACCAAGGGTGTTTTCAGAACCATTACCGGAGAAATAGCCGAACAAAACCCGGACAATTTCAAGCTCAAATCCCCCCTGGCCACCATTGGTATCCGGGGCACCACCGTTGTCAGTGATGTTAAGGGAGGTGTGGAAAAACACGGGGTTGAAGCGATCGGCGACGGACATGTCCTGGTGGTTCAGGATGCCATGGGCAATATTCAATTCATCAGCGACCCCCTTCAAATTATTGATTTTCTGGAAAACCAGCCCATCCAGCCGGCCCGCCCTTTGACCAGCGAAGAGCAAGCTTATTTTCAGACCAACGCCCCCAGCCAGAATGACGGCACCCCGGATGATGGCGCCCAGGACGGCACCAGTGGAGAAGATACCGGAGAAGAAGCCGGGGGGGGCGGGGGTGATGACGGCCAACCAGGCGACGCCCCGGACCCGCAACCAAATCATCCCCCCCAGGCAAACCAAACCACCTATAAAGTTCTGGGTCTTATCAATTATTCCGATTTAAGTGCGCCGGTATTCTATGCCTTAGCGGGCCAGGAGGGACGCGGAGGTCAGGGACACGACAATCCGGAAGATGACGCCCAAACCCTTTTTAATGCAGAGGTCACCACACAGCCCGATCCCGTACCCGATCCCGTACCCGATCCCGTACCCGATCCCGTACCCGATCCCGTACCCGATCCCGTACCCGATCCCGTACCCGATCCTGAACCCGATCCTGAACCCGATCCTGAACCCGATCCTGAACCCGATCCTGAACCCGATCCTGAACCCGATCCTGAACCCGATCCTGAACCC
>Ga0180007_10004439_pt1 | contig 14865 bp, 11 predicted proteins | sample MM_PC_MetaG_FD_121122 | JGI IMG/M metagenome (GOLD analysis project Ga0180007, IMG submission 121122) | Groundwater microbial communities from the Aspo Hard Rock Laboratory (HRL) deep subsurface site, Sweden - MM_PC_MetaG | ecosystem: Environmental > Aquatic > Deep subsurface > Groundwater... | reverse complement strand
TTCTGCCACCTCTTCTCAACAATTCGCTGATATCGGAAATCTTTCATGTAGCATGGTTTCCTTTTTATGAGTCGAATTTTTGGCAACAGAATGGATTCGCGAAAGCTAATTGAGATGATATTGATTGGTTTACATGTCATTTGACTGTAAATGATACTGAAGTTATTTCTCAGGAAGAAATAGAAAATTCCAAAAAAACTATGTCACAGGAAGAATATATGCAGGAGCTTTATTGCTCATTCGAGTCGACGGTCAAAGGAGCTGTATACGCTGATGAACTTAGACGAGCAAGATCTGAAAATCGGATTGGTATCCTCCCCTTTTATAGTGATCATAAAGTTTATACTGTATGGGATATCGGAGTCGGACAGGCACTAGCTGTTGGATTTTACCAAAGAATAAATGGGATAATATACATGATTGATTATTGGGAAGGTTCTGAAAATAATGGAATTGATCAGGCGGTACTTATTGTCAATCGTAAACAATACAACTATGGAAAACATTTCGCACCTCATGATATTAATACCAGGGAGATAAGCACGGGAAAAACAAGGCTTGATTACGCCAAAAGATTAGGACTTGAATTTACTGTTATTTCTCCAAACAAAGTTGATGATGGTATCCAAGCTGGTAAATTTATGTTTAACCGACTTATGATTGATGAAGAAAAATGTTCATTGTGGCTTGATGCCATTTCCGATTACAAGAGAAAGTGGGATAATAGGCGTAATATGTATAAAGAAGTCCCCTACCATAATTGGACTTCTCATGCCGCTGACGTGCATCGCTATGCCGCTATTGTCGAGGATAAGATGAATGATGACTACAATCAAGACATTGGAGGATGGACTGGAGAAATCCCAGAATCATCATTTGATCCTTATGATTGACAACCCATAGAACTAGATAAAAAAACTACTCTTTGGTAGTAGTGATTTTAGTTGGACTAAAGATGTCCTAGTCTTCCAATTGCTTCATGCAATGTTTCCAAATTTCAAACATCGCTAAAGTATCTAGTTTGCAATATTCAAGAAGGTCTTTTGATTTTTCCTTAATTCCCTTTTCATCAAATTCTCCAGAAACTATTTTATTCCATGTATCTGATGCAGTTCCACCTTCCTGAATATTCAATACTTTATGAGAAAACTCAGGTGCTAGAGCTGGAAGTATTTTTTTAATTGATGTTTTACCACTAAATTCAGGGTGTATATAAAATTGACTCGTGAATGGTACCTCCAGATCCACTATCCTGCTATTAACGTTTTCCATATATGATAAATGCTCCTCGTGTCTTTTCGATAATTTTTCATTTATACCCGATTCAAACGTTTTATTCCAAACAATAATCGATCCATTTTCCGGTAAATACTTTTTCAGTTCATTAATAAATGCTAAATCCGGATTATTTTTATCAATATAAAGAAATTCAAAATGTTCAAGTTCAGAATCCTGACTCTGTAAAATATGTAAAGAAAACTGGAAAGGTATTTGATTATATGGACTATAGCCAACAAACCTAGGAATTGCTGAAGGGAAAGTTTCATAGTCCAGAAATGAAATAGGATATTCTATATCGCTAAAGAAATTTGCCAGTTTTTCTTTATCGATAATTATCTTCTTTGAGTGAGCAACGTCTACTTGATTTCTCTGAATATCGGATAATTCAAAACCAGAAGGAACATCAAATATTGAATAAATCTTCCGATCTATTAATTCAGATAATTTCTTTTTCGAATTACCTATTCTAGCAATATCGTGAACACTATATTCAGGAATCTCTGGATTTAAATAATCAAATGAAATACAATGTGCGCTTCTACCTTTTCTTATACAACTACAATAACCTTGTGGCTTATTTTCTAACTTTAGTGAATCATACGCAGAATTCATCTCATCTAAAACAATATCAACAATTCCCATCACCTCATCAGTAAAGTCTTCAATAATCAGCAATTCTTTAATATCCAGCTTCTCTTGCCGTACGTATTCTGAATTCAATCGAATTATATACGTATTATTAATAGGTACCGCTAATTCTTTTAACACATTAACTTGGAATGCTAAATCATGCTTATACTCATCAATATGTTTACTCTTATTTTTACCGCTATTAGTTGATTTAACTTCATAAATATCATATGCATTTTTATTATCATTCCATACCAACATATCAGCGATTGCTTCAAATTTATCAGTATAAAAAACAGGCTGATATATTATTTTTTCTTTTTTATCAACTAATTTCTTTGTTGTATGAATATCTTTCCGATCTTCGATCAGTATGCCGCCTGGAAATAATTCTCTAGCCAACTCATCAATCTGATTACCTGATTCCATAATCATTTTATCAAAATCTGAAATCTGTTTAGATTGATATATTTCAGGTCTAAAGATTTTAACCCAGGCATTCTGGGGACATTCTTTGAATACTAAATAGTTTGTTTTCGTTAGTAGCATCTATATAATATTGATTTCATTTTCATATTTATTTAATCTTCCTGAATGATCAAATCATTCTCAAGAGTAGGAATAGTAATAACACTGCCATTTTGATATGCATCCACTCTATTAAACAAAAGGCCAAAGATAGTTCTACCTTCTACAATATAACGATTATGATATCCACCCTGCCAATCCTCCACTTTCGTAATCTGGTAGCGTAAAACTATCAGACGCTCCATTGGATGATCAAAATGAGTTTTCACTGACTGCAAAATCTCATTAGCTGTTTCTTTCGGAATGTCAATATCACTTTTTACTTTCGGTGTTAGTAATGGTGGTAGAATGGCAGATAATACTATTACGATAATAATACCAAGTGTAATATAAAACTTTTTGTAACTTTTATCTTTCTTTTCGTGAGACAAATCGTCCTGTACTGAAGGACGAGGGTAACTTGGTTCTATCGGAGGAAAATGCATTTCTTCAATCTTTACTTCAACACCTAATATTTTCCCAATTTTCTGAATTACCTGTGTAGGAGTAAATGAAGCTTTAATAATATAATCTTTCATCCCTAATTCCATTCCTCTATTAACATCAACTTCCTGACTTAAATTGGTAAAACCGATTATTGGAATATTCTTTGTAGTTTCATCTGCCATTAATAATTCAGTTGCCTTAAAACCGTCCATTACCGGCATATTTATATCCATCAGAATCAAATCAGGATTTTCTTTTTTTATTAACTCAACCGGATTATCAGTCGGACTTTCATAATTTACATATTCAAAACCAACCTGTTTGAATTTGATTGAATACATATCAGACAGAAATTTGTCGTCTTCGAAATGGAGAATTTTGGGCATTATTTATTTCCTTAATTTCTAGTTCAATGTTTAATGTGGGATTCCCCCAGGATTTGGGGGTTATAATTTGTTTATTTATTTGAAATTCAAAATTACTGTAATAGTAAAGGATATCTTCTAAACTGTGACCTAATTTCAGGATTATCAAGAAATGATTTCTGTACCAAATTCCAAAACTTTTTTGAATGATTAAATTCTTTTAGATGACAAAGTTCATGTACAATAATATAATCCTGCAATTTATTATTTAAAAATAGTATTTTGTAGTTAAAGTTAAGATTTCTTTTTTTTGAACAACTACCCCAGCGCGTCTTTTGATTCTTTATATAAATTTTATTAAACGAAAAACCATAAATTTTGTTATAAAATCTAACCCGTTCATTTACTAAATCATAGGCTTTACTTTTATTATCTAAGTAGTCTTTGTGAGAAAAAGTGCGAATATTTTTATTATCTACACTTTTGAAAAACTGTATCTTATCGCAAATCCATTGTTTTTTATCTAAGACAAATTTATCAATAATTGATTGTTGAACTCCAAACGGGCTTGTGATCACAACGCTACCATCACAATAAACGGCGAGACGCATCCGTTTTGCTCTCTGACTTTTTTTATGCGTGTACGTGATGATCTTTTCCATAAGTAACTAAAACTTTTTAGTGATTATGTCCACTAATCTGTTTAAAAATTTCGGAAAATCCTTTACAGAAAAACGGTCTTTATAATCCCGTAAAATTATTTTCTGCAGAGTTTGTTTAATATCTTTAATGAATACATCTCGCTTTGAAGATTCCTGCCAATCAGCATCAAGATCATCTTCAATACGAATACGTAGCTCTTTCACAAATTCCTGAATTATTTGGCCTTGCCCACCTTCAATAAACTCTTGCGAAATGACATAGAGCGCATATTCTTTTAAATCAAGACCCAAATCTTTTGCCTCGTCTCCCTTGGTTTTAATATCACTCATCAATTGCTCATACCTATGAATTCGCTCGGCTAGATCAATCTGGTTTTGCTCAAATTCTCGTCGAATAGCGGTTAATCTCTCACTAAATTTTTGGTATGCAGGATTTTCATCAAGATTGATTGAAATCTCTTGTTTAAGCATTTTCTCAAGATTGAGTGCCTTTTCTTCCTCATCCATACCTTTTAAGCGTTCGAGGGTATAGAGATCATTCACGCGTAGTTCGCGGAAATTCTTTGTAATTCCCTCATAGTCAATAATTTCACTCTTTTGGATAAGCTCCTTAACTTTCTCCCCGTATTCTTCCAAAAGATAACGATCATCTTCACTTTGAAACTCTTTCAAAAAGGCTAAATAGAAACTTGTGATCCATTCAAAAGTTCTTATGTGTTGTTTCAAAAAAGGATCGGGTGAGAGAAATTCAAATAAACTTCTTAGCTTTGCATATTTTTCAACAAAATATTTCTGCTTATCTTGATTATCAATAAAAATCTTTAGGCAACGACGAAGATTATCCATTGATGGATCCTCGATATTGATTCCACTAAATATTTTTGCTACATCACTAATAATATCATTAAATCTGTCCTTCACTCGCTCAATATTGATCATCGCGGAATCTATAATATCCTCATCGAAGTCTAAAGCATCATAAAGACTCCGAGTAATTCCGTAATAATCAATAATTTTTCCCGCTTCCTTATTTATATATACACGATTTGTTCGAGCAATTGCCTGCAAAAGATTATGATCACGAAGCGGTTTATCAAGATACATAACTTGTTCAATTGGCGCATCAAACCCAGTAAGCAACATATCGCAAACCAAAAGAAATCTTAAAGATAACTTTGGGTCTTTAAAACGCTCAATTATCTGTTCTCGTTCCCGCTTACTAGTGTTATATATTTTCAAATCATCTGTATCGCTATTTGGATCTCCGGGAGAATACACCACAGCCGACCATTCGGCTGGCACAAGTCTATCAAGTAATTTCTTATAATTCGCTACGGCTTCGCGGTCATACGCCACGACTTGTGCCTTGAAGCCATTTGGCTCTACATAGAGCTTGTAATGCTCCACAATGTCTCTTGCAATAGCTTCCATACGCTTTGGTAGCTTAACTAGCGCCGCCTTCTTTCCATATTTCTTTACCAGTTCTGTCTTTTGTTTTTCTGACAAATCGCTGGCGATTTCCTCAAACTGTTGATCAAGCTTTTCTTCATCAATAGAAAATTTAGAAAGACGAGCTTCATAGGTTACTGGGATAGTCGCTCCATCATCAATCGCTTGTTGAATAGAATAATAATCAAGGTAACGTTTTCCTTCACCTTCATAATTTCGAAAAGTATTGGTGTGAGTTTTATCAACCGGAGTTCCAGTGAATCCAAAGAAAAATGCTTTTTTGAAGGCACTACGCATATTTATACCCGACACACCCTCGTCACCACGATGCGCTTCATCAGAAAGAATAATCACATTTTCATCAAGATTTTCCACCTTATTACCCAGTTCGGAAAACTTTTGAATAGTGGTTATAAATATACCCTTCTCTGATGATTGTATTTTTTCCTCCAAATCTTTGCGAGAAGTTACACGAATAATATTTTTTCCTCCAGCATTAGTAAAAGTTTCAAATATCTGATCATCCAAATCCACCCGATCAACTAAAATAAATACTTTCGGATTAGCAAGTTCTTTATTAAACCGTAATTTCCAAGCAGTAAAGTACATAGTAAGTGTTTTGCCGGACCCTTGAGTATGCCAAATAAGTCCCTGATGTTTTTCTTTATTTACCACGCGTTCCACAATTTTATTAGTCGCTCGCACTTGTTGATAACGAGCTATTTTCTTTACTAATTTTTCATTTTCTTTTTCAAACAAAATAAAATTTTGAACAATATCTAAAAAATTTGCTTTTGATAACAGTGAAAAAAGTGTCATTTCCAATTCACCGCCCAGTTCTTTCTCCACATCTTCATCCCGCCATTGTAAAAAATATTGTTTTGGAACGCCTGTCGCACCATATACTGTTTTTAAACCATCACTTGAAATATTAAAGCAGTTTGGGATAAATAATTTACGTGCAACTTTCTCATATCGTTTTATCTGGTCAATGCCATTTTCAAAACTTACTCCTTCCGATGCAGTCGGGCTCTTGGCTTCAATCACTACCAGTGGCAGACCATTCACAAAGATCATAATATCAGGACGAATATTTTCCGAATCTCCCTCAAAATAAAATTGGTTAGTGACGACAAATTGGTTGTTTTCTGAATTATCAAAATCAATCAATTTGTAATCATATTTTTTGCCTGTAGCTGAAATCTTGAGGTCAATTCCGTCTCTCAGTGCTTTCAAAAAATCCTCATTATTATCAATCTTCCTGACTTCACGGATAATACTTTTTACTTCACTATCGTTTGCGATAGGGTTAAGAGATTTAATGGCACGTTCTAAAAAAGGCGTGATAATATATTCGCTCTCAAGATCTCGAAGTTGAGCAAATTCTTCTGGTTTTATATACTCAAAACCAAGCTTATCTTTAATAAACTTTGTAATATAATTCTCTACTGTAATTTGTTCGTTGAATTTCATATTTTATTTACTATTGATATAAGTTTTTTATAGTGTAACGGATCAAGAATTTTTACTAACTGAAATACCTCCTGAATTCTTTGATGGGCATTGGTGAGAATTGACTCGTCGGTTGATTCGGTATCGGGAAAACCATGAGAGCCATGACTTACAAATCGGTATATTTCTAAGTGATTAGCGCTGAATGGAGTCGGCCATTTCTCCGTTATTTTTTTCCCTTCGGTACATGCAGATTCAAGAGTTGATTGAAAGTCACCAGATGTTGAAAATTTAAACTCCAGGAAGGTTTCCAGCCATCGGCGAAGCAGATTTACTACCAAATGAGCATCTTCCATCTCGCACTTATCTTTAAATCCGTACAGGACACTAAAAACATAGTAATAGTCAGAACGGTGGTTTCTAAGTAGAGGAGAGATTGTCTCAATAACACATCCACTATTAGTTATCGATAAGCTAAATAAACGCACCTTGTCCTCATCTATTTTTTTTCTGAAGCTTTCTTTCAAATGACCGAGAAAATCAAGGTTGTGTGTAAGTATCAAACACTGTCGATTTTGATGCTGTTTAATTTCATTAACGATTAAGGAATAGATTTGAAAAATTGCTTGTTTATCCAGACTTGATACAGGATCATCAATTACAACAATACCATCATCAGGCAGATAATTTTGTGCGTCGTTAATAGAATAGATAAAGTAAGCTAGAGCTATGAAATTCCTCTCTCCTTCACTTAAGCTCGAAAACGAGCAAAATTCCGTGTCTCTTTTCAATGCATAGCCGGTTCCTTCGTCGCTATCAACGATTTCTATTTTCCGATAAGGAAACACGGTCTTAAATAACCTGTTCAGGGCAGAGGCCGGTTCATGCGTGCTTTTCGCCTTTTGTTTTAAGATGCGGATCTGTTCTTCGAGTGATCTTATCTCTAGTTCTTGTGTCTGCTTACCCTCAAAAGCTTTTTTGTATTCGTTGCATGCTGTTTGATGCTCTTCGTACTTTTCCGCTACATAGTGAGTTTCAATGGCATAAGCAGTCTCAGTTGCATCCTCAGGATTTGTTGTAGTGAGGGACTGGATACGAGTAATATCCACGATCACAGGTTCTTTCTTGGTTGAAATTACACCTCGTTTTTCTCTCAATACTAAAGTTAGAGAATCAAAAACAGAGCGGAGAAAACTAATGTTAGCTCTCTGCGTCACTGTCGGCGATTCAACCTTCGAGAACCACGTGGTAAAATCCTCAATCCTATTTAAATATCCATCAACAGCGTTAATTGCACGCACTACCTCTTCCGAGAAATGTTTAATTAACTCGTCAGTATTTGTAATTTTTGAACCGCAAAATAAACAGGTTATGTGTTTTGAATCAAGGCTAAAGTGTAGGGAAACACCATCCTTAATCCATCTAACCTGGTCTTCTTCTAGCTTTGTTATCCGCTCAGATTGCTCCTGAATGGGTTGACCTTGGAGAGTGGCATTCATCCCCCCAGTGTTGTCGATTAACCATTGTGCTGAAGTAGAAATTTCAGCATCTACTTTTGCGATGCGGTCACTATTTACCAGTTGGGTTTTTAACGAATCAATATCATCTCTGATCAGTTCCGTGTGTGATTTAATTTCACCATTTCTTACTCGTTCAGAAATATTCTTTATTCTGTTTTCAAAGTCAGTTTTGTCATAGCTGGCATAAGTGCTACCACCAGTTAATTCTTTCCTATAGCTGTTAATGCCCGTAACGCTCTTTATTAAAATGGCAGTTTGTCTGGCGATTTCTTCGTGTTTTGATGGAAGAGTTATTTTAGACAATGCCTGAATTTTCTCTTCCAATTTATTCTCGTCATCTGCGTAGTCAACCGCTTCTTTTCCCGCAAAGAAAATATACGGGATGCTCGAGCTTCCGCTCAATGTTGTAGCTACATAATCATCATTGAAAACTCTTACTTTGTCTTTTACTCTACTCAAATCACTGGTTTCAGTAATATGTTCGGACTCTAGCTTGATCTTAAATGTGCATCCGTCTTCTAAATCCTCATTTTCAATTCCCCGAAGCACTTTAGAAAATGTAGTCTTTCCAGATCCGTTCCAACCAAAAAGTATATTTACGCCGCCGCAAAAAGAAGTGAGATCTGTGTCCCAACTAAAATTGCGGAAACGTGCGTGATTTAACTTTTCGACTTTTTCTATTTTCATAATTACACTTTTACTCTCTTACTTCCACTCAATAAATCCTGCATTAGGCCTTTTTTTAGGAGTGTAAGTTTTTCTTTTAACTTCTTATTGACCAAAATCTTTTCATTTACCGCTGAAATTATACTGGCGATCTCTTTCTGTTCCGAAATTGGTATTAGTGGGATTTCTACTTGCTCAAGGCTTCCAACAGGAAGTTGGGGTTGAGCAGAGCCAGACCCCATACTTGAATACTTCGCTTCCATTTGAGGACTTGAAAAATATCTGTATAAAAACACTGGATCAAATTGTTCTCCGTGTCTCACGATAAGCATTCCGGAGTTAATACGGATATTATCAAAAGATATTTTTTCGTCGTAATACGCGACATTTCCAACAGTGCCTCTTGAAGTCAAAATAATATCTTCTCGCTCTAGTTTTCCTTTTCGTAATGCCCGGTCTTTGTCTTGAGAAATAAAACTAACTTCATCAAAAATAAATCCATTCTTGCTCACATTTTTAGCACTAAGGAACAGACAAAATCCTTCGGGTGAGAAATCTTCATGTTTTGGATAATTCGTACCTCTATCACCGTCAATTAACTTTATCGAGGAATTTCTTATACTTACTACATCCCATTCCTCTGGAATTTGTCCGATTTTTGTTTCCTTAAATTTTATATGCCCAATCCCGCGAGTAAAGAGCTGCTGCATCAATCCGTGCTTGAGTTTTTCTGTTGTCTTAATAACTTCCTGTGTTTTATTAATATCATCATCAACAGCCCCTAAAATTTCTGCGATTTTTTGCTGTTCTTTGATTGGGGGAAAGCTTACATCAACAGATTGAATAAAAGGCAAACGAAGGGACTTTACTGTGCTACCCACAGAACTTTTTACAAAATCTTTTCTATTCGCATAAAGAAAGTTATAAAGATATGCTGGACTAACAATATTTTTATCTGGGAAAATTGCATAAGCTCGCTGATGTAGGTCAAACTTGCCACTGTAAATGCGTGGGATAAATTCTGCTCCCTCGCCCGGTAATATAATTGCAGTATCGTCAAACAAATATTTATTACTTCTTTTTATTTCTATAGATCTATCAAAAAAAGGATATTGGCCGTCAGCAATAGCGTCTTGAGTATTCGTGCTTCCGTTAGTGATAGATGCAACTTTTCCAAGAGTAGTTGCTTGCCATCCATTCGGAATATTCTGTTGTGTTGTGTCAGTTTTCATTTATTTATTTCTCGACTCAATTCCTTTCTCGACAATTTGATCTATGTATTTAGCTATATAGTTGTAGGCATCTACATCAGGGTTATATACAGAAACATATTCTGATAATTTTTTCCCATTATTCAACCCTATTTGCTCAAAGGGATTTGTGCCTTTATTAGAGGTTCCATACCTTGGATCCTTTAGGTTGTGAATATAAATGCCTACCAATCCTTTACCGTCGTTCCAAGCCTTTCTGATTTCGTAATCAACCCAGCGACTTTGAGAAGTATTTTCTCCAATCAGTGCCACAACACATTCAGAACGGGCGATATTATTATCTATCCAGTTTTGAATTGCAGTATCTCCACCTTTTTTTATTTCTTCCCATTTGTTAGGTGTAACTGGCTTGTTGTCTTCAATTACTCCTATGTTTCTAATTTGCTGAACCCTCATTACATCATCATCAAAACGGAAACTGTAAAATATTTTTCTTGTCATAAATTAAAATATGCTTATTATCCCTATTAATATAAGAGTTGGCACATAAAAATACGCCAGAGTGCCTGATATCATGCAGTACCAAATAGATGTCGTCCTTAACTTATTGAATTCCGAGATATCCATAGAAAAATCAATCTCATCCTCTGTTAATTTCCTAACTTTGTCATACAAACACCGATAGCTTCGCTCTAAAGAAAGGAAGTACGCATCATGAATCCAAAAAATCAAAACAACGAATACTAGAATGATCTGTAATTCGTTTCGCCCAACCTCCAAAAAAGCCACTGACAAACCGACAACAAGCGTTATCATCCAGCCTCTCAAGGTAAACAGATTTGAACCCATTCTGGTGACTACGCCTTGAACCAATTCTAAATGTTTTAATCTTTTCTCGTTCATAAATTTAATATTTCAACTCTTTTAGATACCCATCGACCTTTTTATCAATCGCTTCGCGATCTTTCTCAATTTCTTTCATCTCACCCCATACAGTTTTCACATCCACAATTTCCTCGTCCTCGCCATTTTCTACATAGCGACGAACATTGAGATTGAATTCATTTTCCTCAAACTCCTTAATATCCACAACACGAGCATATTTCTCAATATTTCGGTAGTCCTCAAACGCTGACACCATTTTCTCAATATCCTTCTTGCGCAAACGATTCTGATTTTTACCTTCTTCGAAGTCTTTCTCCGCATCAATGATGAGGATTTTATTCTTGTGGTCTTCCGGCTTATTTTTGTTGAATATCACAATCGCCGCGGGAATACCTGTTCCAAAAAATAGTTTTGCAGGAAGAGCAACAATAGCTTCAATTAGGTCATTTTTAATCAGCTGTTCACGAATACGACCTTCCGCACCACCACGGAAAAGTACGCCGTGCGGTAAGACAATACCAGCGCGACCGTTTTCATTCATTGACCGCACCATATGCAGTACAAAGGCATAGTCGGCTTTTTTTGTTGGAGGCATTTCGTAACCAGCAACTCGTCCATATTTGTCGGACTTAAATATCTCGTACTCCCATTCACTTATGGAGTAGGGGGGGTTTGCCACGCAAATATCAAATGTTTTTAGAGAGCCGTCGGGATTTAAAAATTTTGGATCAGCTAAAGTATCACCGCGTTGAATATCAGCACTATCTAATCCATGCAAAAACATGTTAATTTTCGCAATCGCATAAGTACCAATATTTATCTCTTGCCCATAGAGATACAGCGTACGTGCTTTCTTTTCTCCAAACTGATCTTTGAGATGATGATACGCCTCTAAGAGAAAACCGCCCGAACCAACCGCCATGTCATAAATATGATCTTTTTCGTGTGGTTTAAGAATACTTATAATTACGCGCTCAACTTCACGGGGGGTGTAGAAACTCCCTCCTTTTTTACCCGCATCAGCTGCAAACTGTGCAATCAAGTACTCATAAGCATCTCCCAGAATATCCGTACTAATGTAAGTATCACCAAAACCGTGTTTAGAAAAATGATTGATGAGCTTCTGTAATACCTCATTCGGAAATTTATCTTTATTTGCGAAATCTAAATCATCAAAGATCTTGTCCAGTTTCGGACTGTTTGCATTCGTAAGTTTATCAAAAATTTCATTGAGCTTGTGACCAATGCCGTCAGCCTGTTTTTGTATTACTTCCCATCGGCAATCCTTAGGAACCTGAAATTTATGATTATGGTCAGCTTTCGCGATTTCCTCATCATGGTACTCCTCAAGAACTTTTTTATACTCCTCATCCCAAGAGTCACTGATACGTTTGTAGAAAAGAAGTCCAAAAATATATTTCTTATAGTCAGCGCTATCTATTCTGTCACGCAAAATATCGGCACTGCTCCAAAGAAACTGCTTTAATTGGGTTAGATTCATTTTTCCCTCTTCGTCTGTGAGTGAAGTATCAAAACTTTTTATAATACTTTTATCGTTTGCGATGCGTTCAATATCTTCTGGACGATATTTTCGATCACCACGAGGACCAACACGAAGAGGGGTGATAAGCCCCCTTTTTTCCCAATTCCGAAGTGTATCTTGGTGAATACCAAAAATCTTAGAGACTTGTCCGATAGATAATAATCTAGATTCTTTATTATTCTTTTCTCTCATGATATTTATTGCTGATTGATGTATAATTAAATTAAAGTAGTTTCTTAACCAAGAGTCCACACCCCGATCTACTTTCACCTACTAATTAGGTGTTGAACGACGATGAGGCTTTATTCTCTTGCCATTCCTTTTGTATGCACGGACAGGAACAATTTTCTGTTTCTGTACTCCGTACGCGGAAGTTTTTGTCTTTGCCATAGAATAATCACTTACCCTAGACAGGTTCGACTAGACCTATCAACTGCTTAATACAGTCTGCTGTTGCCTGTACAGTTGGATATTTCCGAATCGGGGTGCGGGCTTCTGGCCAGAACTTCAGCACAAGTATACATTACCAATAAATATTGTCAAGTTTTCACTATTTTCATAGCATTTCATAGGTTATAGAAAAAGTAGTTTGCTAATATTAGCTAAATTTATTTATTTTAAACTAATAAATATTTCTTTTTTTCTCAAAAAACTTCGATTTTTTCGTCATCAGATTTAAATAATAATAGTAACATTATAAAATAGGGTCTTTTCTAAGGGTTTTTTATCAACTTTAGCCACTCTGGACACCCCATAGGGGTTGTGTCATCCATGTAGTATATGAACAATACTAAATTAAAGGAGGAAATTGGGACTAGGCAGGACCAGCTTTCGCCTAAAATGAAATACTGCCTATATGCCAGGAAAAGTACGGAATCAGAGGAAAGACAAATCCTCTCGCTAGATTCCCAAATTAAAGAAATGCTCCAACTTGCCGAACGCGAAGGGCTTGATGTCGTGGATATGCGTCGCGAAAGCCACTCGGCAAAAACTACTGGTCAACGGCCAGTTTTTAATGAGCTGTTGAATGACATTAGAAATGAAAAGTTCAATGGAATACTCACATGGGCGCCTGATCGCCTCTCACGAAATGCTGGTGATCTAGGTGCCGTAATAGACTTAATGGATCAAAAAGCACTACTGGAGATAAGAACATATGGGCAAGTTTTTACTAACTCTCCAAATGAGAAATTTCTATTAATGATTCTTGGAAGTCAGGCAAAGCTTGAAAATGATAATAGAGGCGTCAACGTCAAGCGTGGACTACGAACTAGAGTTGAGATGGGACTCTGGCCCGGGATGGCTCCGCTTGGCTATCTTAATCAAAATCGACAAGATAAAAAATGCCAAATCATTATTGATGCCACTAGAGCACCAGTTATCAAGCAGATATTTGAAAAAGTAGCATATGAAAAAATGAGTGGCAGGAAAATATACAACTGGCTTCGTTATGAACTAAATTTTTATACTAGGGGTAATAAGTCACTCACACTTGGTGGCATCTTTCGTATACTTGATAACCACTTCTATTATGGTACATTCGAATACCCTCGAAATAGTGATAATTGGTATCAGGGAAAGCACAAGCCAATTATTACCCAGGAACTATTCGACAAGGCTCAAGTTCAGCTGAAACGTAATCAGATAGTAAGGGAAAACAAAGAATTTGCCTTCACTAAACTTTTCACCTGTGGGAAGTGTGGTTCAGGCATATCTGCAGAAGAAAAATACAAAAAACTTAAAGACGGTACTAGTGCTAAATATATTTACTACGGTTGTACAAGATCTCGAGATAGAAATTGCAAAAACAAATACATTCGGGAAGAAGAGTTGATAACAGAACTGGCAAGAATATTCGATAACATAAACCTAAACGAACTTGGAATGAAACAAAAACTTGAACAAGAGATGAAGCGATTTAGTCATTTTCAGCATGTTGTGACAGGAACAAAATCTAAAGACGTCCTTGATGAGTCAGAAATAAATATACGGAAATACGCAAAGTATCTTCTCAAAGAAGGTAGCATTACAGAAAAACGTGAATTGCTTGCAAATTTGAGAAGTAGGCTAATCTACCAAGACAAGACAATCACATTGATGAAATAAAAAGAACGGCTACTTAAGCCGTTTTTTTGATAACTTTTTTAGAGCACTCGGGTCGCATCCGATAACAAAATGTCGTGGCTG
>Ga0180007_10004438_pt1 | contig 14868 bp, 12 predicted proteins | sample MM_PC_MetaG_FD_121122 | JGI IMG/M metagenome (GOLD analysis project Ga0180007, IMG submission 121122) | Groundwater microbial communities from the Aspo Hard Rock Laboratory (HRL) deep subsurface site, Sweden - MM_PC_MetaG | ecosystem: Environmental > Aquatic > Deep subsurface > Groundwater... | reverse complement strand
TCAATTTCCTTCTTCTATACTTTGGTATAAATATCAAATGATACGTTAATCTATGTTTTGTATGTGATCCTGTCCAATACCTGATTCCCATATTCAAGTATGACACAGATAAGGTTTTATTAAATTTCAAGGGACCAATCATCCTAGAACTGAAATCAAAAGAAGACACCCTCAAAAGCATCACGTACCTCACAAATCTAGGTTATAAAATATAGTTTCTGACTCATCAAATTAGCTGATTCGCTGATTGGCTAATTAGCTCAACAGATTTTTCTCAAGCGTTGGAATACTACCTAAAATGTTATAAAATAATACTATATTCTACATTTTACATTATTAACATAGATACCAAATCCTGGCTCGAAAAACTATCCGAAACTGACTCCAAAGGCGGTATCCGCAAACAAACCGATAAAGGGATGATGTATATCTCAACCCCAACTGAAATCGGAAAGTTAATAAAGAAAGTACCAAAAGGCAAGCTAACTACAACAAAGTTAATAGCTGAAAAACTTTCTAGAAAGTACAAGGTTGACTTTACCTGCCCGATGACAACAGGTATTTTCACTTCAGTAATTGCAAATATCGCAGAGGAGGAGATCGAGAAAGGCAAGAAACCAACTGAAGTCGTCCCTTATTGGCGAGTAGTCAAAGAGCCGAAAGGATATCTTTATGACAAGTATCTCGGTATGAAGTCAAAGCAGAGGCAATATCTTGAAAAAGAAGGGTTTAAGGTAGTTCCGAGCGGGACGAAGAAAGGACCGATTGTGAAAGATTTTAAGCAATATACCAACTAAGAGATTCTCCCCTTAAACAATGGTATTATCGTCCTTTAGTGAGCACTTCCAATTATGAATGTAGAAATGGAAACCTTCCTTGATTTAGTGGGATCTTGGTTGCCAGATATTGTGTCGCTTCACAGACCTCTTCGCTTGGTGTGTACATGTCCTTTGTCACATAAAAGCTTTTCGGGATACAGCCTCCGGCACAATTCTCAAGAATAGAGCATGTTTTGCATTCTTCACGCTTTAAGTTACAGATATTTCTCACCCGGATTCTTTTTATCTTCTCTGGAAAGTACTTTATCTTTTTAGTTCTGGGATCCCATTTCCCGTATGTCAGTTCTTGCAATAACCCTGGCAGGTACCCTGGACCCAGTGACGTTTCATCACAGCAAGTGACATAGCCATCAGGCGTCAAATGTGGACAAGGAGTACAGGCCCTACAGGCAATCTTTACTTTTTCGTCAAAGTTGAATATCAGATGAGTCTGTATAAACATACCAATCGATTGAGCATAATGAAATGACTTGGCAAATTCTTTCGCAAAATCCAATAGTCTCAACTTTTTCGTATCTGACCCCAGAGCTGTAGAAGAGAAGACCGAAGCAAGGCAGGCATATTTTATTCCTAGACTCTTGAAGTAGTCTAAAATTTCATTTAACCTGTGGAAATCTATAGGATCAACTGTAGCTCTAACTCCAAACTGCATTTTCTTGTTCTTCACAAATTCTCGGATGTTCTTTGTAACAATCGCATGAGAACCTGTCCCTGCCTTTGTAAGATGATTTCTATCTTGAATTTCTTGTGGCCCATCGTATGAAATCCATACAACATCACTGTATTTATCAACCCAGCTTGCAACCTCCTCGTTAAAACATCCATTTGTCTGAAGTTCTACTCTCAGATCTCCTCCAGCCATTTTATTAGCTTCATCACGAATTATCTTCATTTCCTCAAAGGCTATAGACGGTTCTCCGGCCGAATAATAACGTATCATGCGACTTTCATTTGAATCAAAGAAATCCCTAATACCCGCTATTGCAAAATCGATATCTATCCTTTGATGCTCTGGTTTAATCTTCCTAAAAGTAGGATTGTAACAGTATCTGCAGTTTAGGTTACAACTCGCTGATGGAAGAATAGATACCAATTGTTTTCTACAGTGTGCCATCGTACTTTAGTAATAATTTTAATCAGGATTTTGAAAAGTATTTAAGCATGCTGATTTTTAGGTTTTCTCTATTGCCTCATTTGCCATAGCCATTATTCTAGTCTGTAAATTCCTTTTGGTTTGATCTGCCGTTACCTCTATATTTTGCATAGTTTCGTACGCATCTGAAACAGCAGCAAATTGTGCCGCTGTCAAATCCTCTAGAAGAATCGTATCAGCGTCTTGAATAGCCCTGAAATTTTCCAGAGATCCAATCTGTACTTCATGAGTAAGCCCAAACGTCTGTGTCTCTTCCATAAATACAAATCTTGCTGTTATGAGACCTCCCTTTTCCGGAGTGCCTAGCACCACAGGTTTCAGATCTTGTTCCATTACGAAAAGCAGTAACAATTTAACTGAATGGTTGAATTATACTACCAATATATGGTCTCATTCTTTACCCGAACCTTACCTGGGAAATTAATAATCTTGGGGGAAATGGTTTAAATTGCTTAGTGAATTTTTGGATAGCTATTGAAACTGGATTATGGAAAATAGACATACCCCACACCTCTTTTAGTCTTTATCATCTCTGCATTGATCCCATTGAGTTTGAGCTTGACACGAATCTGATGAATAAGCTTGTTGAGATAATAAAGTGAGAACTTTTCAGTGCTGTCTTCGCCCCAAAGCGTATCCGAGATCTGATCATAGGTTATATCGACATTTGGATTATTAACAAATAAGGCCAGAATTCTTGCTTCCTGATTACTCAGTTTCTTCAGATATGACTTCTTCGTCAGATCATAAATCCCTTTAGCCTCAACAACTAAAGGATTCCTGGTCGAAAATCCAAGCTCAGCTAGATAGTCTGTAGATGCATTTGCAAGTTTAGCAGAACCTTCAACCTTTGAAAGATCCTGGATCGGCTTGTAGTCTGGAAATAGCTTCGATAAAGATGTTCTTTGAATTAGAAAATCAGTTATTCGTTCCTTCGAGAACCACTCTCCGGAACTGGTAAGATTGTTTTCGTCTTTCTGAAAATAATTCTTGAAGTGTAGGAAATGCACTATCATAGCAATTATGCCATGAGCGATTACCCATATATCACTGTCAATTCGATAGTAAAGATTGATCGTTTCCAATTTATCCTTATTTGCATACCAATAGCTTCCTCTTGATCCAAATTGAGTAGGAAATATATGCACCTCACTCACATCAAGTCCCGTCCCTTTGAAAACTAACCGTATGAAATCATCGAATCGAGGTGCTATCTTTTCCCATTCTTGCCTTCGCTTCTCTATCAGTTCCTCCTCTATGAGCTTAAAGTCTTTTATAGATTCCTCTACGAGATTTCTTATCGTTTCTTCATTTTCTTGAGCTGGAACTTGGTATTTCTGCTTTGTGACATGTTTCCAAAATCGTTTGTCGCTGTTTAATAAGCTTTTTGGGAAATAGGTAATTGATTCTTTATATTTCTCTTCTAAGTTGGGAAGCACATAGTAGAATTCTCTACCGTACAGCCCTCTGGCAATACTGCTTGCAGTAAATAAAATCCTCCCGATTTCATTCTGAAGATCATACTTCCATTTGTACCTCATAGCTATCAAATACTAATAGTAAGATTATATCACTCCTGACTGCTACTAAGCACCCCTACTATTTGCTCGCTATCTACTATATTCTCTCCAGTCCTTCCTCTGTAGCAAACTTCAGCAGGTCTTTAAACACATTTGGATCAATTGCATATACTATAGCAAATGCCGTGATGAATATTACTACAGCCAGCCACTTTGTATAAATCCCTCGGGTCCTGACAAAAAGCACTACTGATAATACGACCATTACCGTTGGACCGACAACCTTGATATCCCCAAGCGGTACAAGATACCCGCCTACATACTTCTCACCTACTCCGAGAAACTCGGCAAGATTGAAGCTAATCTTGAAAATGATTAGTACAACTTCAGTCAACAGAACCAGCAGCAGAAGTGCAGACGAAGCTTTTGTCGAGGGTCCTTCAGTTCTGTATACTTCGTAGACGGTAGCAGGAAGTAAAAACAACACGATCACAAGCGCATTTGAGAATATAAGTCCAATAATAATCCCAATCAGTGCAAGAATAGTAAACGCTGTACACAAGTGCGGTGCGTATTTTGTTGGTTTGGCCACAAGAGAGCAGTAATAATTTAGATAGTTAATTGTTAATTGTTAACTGTATAACTGCATAATTGTAACATTGTTACATCGCTTCATTGTTTTACTGTTTAGCTGTTCGCTGTAAGCTGTATACTACTATTTCAGACTATACCCCCCATCCACAACCAGCACCTCACCTGTGATGTAGCTGGCATCGTCTGAAGCCAAGAATAAGATTGTATTGGCTAATTCTTCCGGTTCAGCAATCCTTTTCAGTGGAGTATTCTGTCTGAACTTCTCAATCAGTTCTTCTCCAGCTCCTTTTGTCATATCGGTCATTACATTACTTGGCGCAATTGCATTTACGCGAATATGGGGAGCAAGTTCTTTTGCCATTGATTTAGTAATATTAATGACTCCAAGCTTTGAAACTCCATAAGCTAACACAAACTGAGAACCAAGCAGTCCCACAGTAGATGTGAGATTCACTATAGAACCCGACTCCTGTTTTTGCATAATCGGAGCAGCCTCGCGAATCATAAGCCAGGCACTGGTCAGATTTACATCTAATGTTCTTTTCCAGGTCTTAACATCACTTTTCCAGTCACCAGGTCGAAGTATCTCCCCTGCATTGTTGACCAGAATATCAATTCTTCCAAACCTATTTACTCCTTCACTAATTAATTTCTTCACTTCATCTTCTCTCGAGACATCCGCCTGAACTACTATCCCATTCTCCTTGCCAATCTCCTCTAGCACCTCCTCAGCCTTCTCGACATTCTCCTTGCAGTTGATCACCACCTTTGCTCCTTCCTTAGTAAAAAGAATAGCTGTCGCTCGCCCTATCCCTCGGCTGGAACCGGTAATAATGGCTACTTTGTCTTTCAGCTTCATATAAATTTCTTATCTAACAAATATAATTGACTACTTAAGGTTGAACCCACCATCGACACATATTGTAGCCCCAGTCATATAACTAGCATTACTGGAAGCAAAGAATAAAATTGCATTAGCAACCTCCTCAGGTCTCCCAATTCTTGGAATCAGAACACCTTTCAATGTTTCCTGAAGAAGTTGTTCGTCGGCATCCTTAGTTAAATCCGTTTCTATGAGACCTGGGGCTACACAGTTAACCCTAATTTGCTTCGAAGAATAATGTCTTGCAAAGGCTTTTGTTAGAGCTATTATCCCTGCTTTTGTCGCAGAGTACATAGCAGCAAATGGCTCTCCAATTATTCCATCAACTGAACTAACTGTTACTACACTACCACCTTTAGATAATCTTTCCCCGATGATCTTGAGTGTCTTATATGTTCCTTTCAAATTCGTATCAATAACCTGATTTATACTTTCTTCAGTTGAATCTTCTATCCCACAAGGATCTGGAACTACTCCCGCATTTGCCACCAATATATCAATCCTCCCAAACTGCTTCTCTGTTTCGCTGATTAGCCGCTTAACTCCCTTTTCTGTAGAAACATCCGCCTTCACAACTATTCCATTTCCCTTACCAACTTTTTCTAACACCTCCTCAGCCTTCTCGACATTCTCCTTGCAGTTGATCACCACCTTTGCACCTTCCTTAGCAAAAAGAATCGCTGTTGCCCGGCCTATGCCCCGGCTGGAACCGGTTATGAGGGCTACTTTATCTTTCAACTTCATCCGTTTGCTATAATAATTAAACTACTGCTGTAAAACAACTGTTTAACAATGGTTTTATAATAGTGTTACTCTAACTTTACACTACTCTCCCTCTCAAACGCCGGGCAATTTATAAGCACTAATTTCAAATAACTCTTCCCTTTATTCTCAAAATCATACGGCGTATCCTTCGGCACTATAACCACATCCGTCTCCTTAATTTTGAACTTTTCCGCCATAGGCGGACCAGCCTTTGGCTGGGAGTTTTGAATTTTGAATTCACCTTTCCCTTCAACAATATAATAAATCCTATCCGACTTCAAATCCTTCACTTTCCCATGCCTGTACTTCATCTCAAGATAAACTACATTCGCATTCTCGAAATCATCTTTAGTATTATAAATCCAACCCTTTCTCCCAGCTCTTTCAAGCATCTTTGCACCTCTGAGTGTAAATTTCAATATTTCTGCATCGGGCTGACAGCTGAAAGCTGCTTGCTGATCGCTGAAATCCACAACACTTTTCTCATCAAACGCCGGTGCGTGAATCATAAACATTTTCAACTTGTCTGAACCAATTCTCATGTAATCATACGGCGTGTTCTTTGGAACGATAACTACATCCGACTTTCCAACTTTGAGATTTGATCTTTGAGATTTGAATTCGCCTTTACCGCTCAGAACATAATATACTCTATCCGATCTTGTACTCATCGACATCCCGTGACCTTTCTCGACTTCAACATACAAAGCACTGACTCGGGAGAAATCCTCTTTGGAACTGTAGGCCCAGCCTTTCCAACCATCCCAGGATATTCTATACGAATTTTGGAGTAAAATTTCATAAGGAAATCTTACAAGAAAATTTGAGACATGTAAATCAACACACCCACTGAAAAGGGATGAGAGAATTTAGAAGCCGGGAGAAAATGCACTAGGATATCATCGTTTCTTCTTCATCAAGAGACTATTTTCAAATTCAGAAACCTTCTTCTTTATTTCGTAAGCTCCATCCGGATTCACACTAATTGCTGAGGCCCCGAGCTTCACTATCTGTTCAAGAAGCTTCTCATTATCTAGGAGAACATTACCGCGGATGATCGAAGCTACCTTATATTTATTTGCTGTTTTGATTATCTTCTCCAGTGACCACATCAAAGCTGAGTGGTTTACCTTGTAACTACTCTTCTGCAGAGAATCGAGATCAGCATCCGTGCCAAGAAGCATCTCTGAAAGTTTATTTAGATCTACGACAACCCCATCGACTTCTAAGTCTAACAGTCTTTCAAGATTTAGAACGGCAGAAGGAATATCAACACTGAAAAGGATCTTGAAAGTGGATGACCTTCTGAAGCCAAATGAGCCAATAGTACGTTTCATCTCTTTCAATTCTCTGAAAGTTCTAACATAAGGAACTACAATTGAAATGTTTTTGACGTTTTCTTTATTCCTGACCACACGTATAGCTTCTAGTTCAAGCTCCAGCTCCTCAGGGTTCTTTATAAATCGGCTGGCTCCGCTCAATCCCATTTTGGGATTTAAACCTTTCGGCTCGTAACCACCGCTGCCTTCAAGTACAAAATATTCACTTGAAAGCATACTCGAGAGATGATAAAAGACAGGTTTTGGCTCGAAAGATCTTGATACTCTATAAAGACCCAGAACAAGTTCATTTATGAAATCCTTTTTCAGCTTATTTTTCTTCAATATTACTTGAGGATGAATACCCGATTCACGTATTACCTTCTCAGAGCTGTAAAAGCCTACTCCATCAACGTATCTGTGTGCTAAATTTGGTGCTTTGTTTGGATCTTCTATATCAATATACAGCTTCGTTGCAGTCTTAATATCGGTCTCGGGCTCTGGGGTCGATACGTCAACCGCCCAGCTAGATTTTTCCTGAGCCGGCTTTACAACCTGTTCCTCTTGACTCTGAAGAATTTTCTCTGCCTTCAACATCCCTTGATCGTTTTTACCAGAGTATACCTTCCCGTCACCCCCATCAACAGTGATGTGCTCACTGTTGCGGAGAACCTTTGTGGCAATTTTCGTATCAACGATACAGGGAATCCCCAGTCCTTTCGCAACTATCTGGGCATACGAATCCCTACCCACCTCATCAGTCACAATTCCTACAACTCCGTTTAGTTTCCCCTCAAACTTTGGTGTAACTGTTTCAGTGACAAGAACACTTCCTCTTTTCACGCTTGAAAGCTGCTTCGGGAACCTAACTATATTTACTATGCCACTGGTTAACCCAGCATTGCCACTTTTCCCGACTATCAGGACCTGCCCTCCACTTATGGTGGAATCAGCTTTCAGATTTTCAACTTTAAATCCTTCACCTGTAGACTTCTTAACATCGACTTCGGGTTTTTTGATTTGTCCTTCATATTCTACTTTCGCTTTCAGTTGGGCAAAAGTCGGAGTTGTTTTCCAGGAATCCTCTTTGATTTCCAGCCTGGTTATCGGCCTAGCCTGAACTACCCATACTCTTCCCCCTTCATAGATCCATTCGATTTCCATCGGCTGATCAAAGTGTTTCTCTAGAGAGATGCCCAGCTTCACAAGTCTAGTTATATACTTATTCTCTAGTTTTTGCCTTACCTTCCAAACTTCGCTCACCTTTACTTTGATATTTGGATCTTCTCCTTTCCTTACTCTTCCTTTTCTGACAAGCATCCAATCTTGTGGGACAATCTTCTTTTCTAAAACTTTTAATCCTTCTTTTTCTACTAAATAATTATCAGGGACAAGTTCACCTCTAGCAAGAGATTCGCCAAGACCAAGGACACACTCAATAGACATCTTCGACTTATCATTATCTACCGGATTCTGCGTAAATAGTATCCCGCTCGCTTCCGCCTGTATCATCTTCTGGACTATGATAGCAACCTTAAGCGAAGAAAGATCATGTCCTTTACTCAATAAGAAAAATATATTCTGGGGAGTATACATCGAAGCCCAGCAATACTTGATTTTTTCAACAACATCTTTTTTACCCTTTACGTTCAGATAGGTTGAACTCTGTTTACTAAAAGGGTCACTTACAAGGTCTTCAAAAGGAAACGAACTGCGTATCGCAACATATGCATCCGAAAAACCTGACAATGAAGTATATGCCCGTTCAAAGATCTTTTTTGCCTCACTCTCCAGATCACCCTTTAAGATAGCTCTTCGAATTTTCTTGGAGGCACTTTCAAGTCGCAGACTATCTGAAGGATCTAGATTCGAGAGTTCCTCTGCTATCATCTGTTCGAGTCTATTTGCGAGAATGAAGTGATCATGAGCATGAGTTGTTATCACAAAGCCCAAAGGTACTGGAAGACGAATACCATACACCTTCCCTATATTGAAAGCTTTGGTGCCAACTATACCCGGCTCTACTTCTCCAAGTTTTGAGAATGGAACGACAATGATATCTTTCTTTGGTTCTTCCATGGGCAGTATCAAAAAAATACGATAGCCGCAAAACAACTAGGCAGTAAAATCACTCGTTTTTCAAACTAGAAGTGATATATTCAATTGTGCTGTAGTGTTCTCTTTACCTACAGCTTGGATCCCCCCTAGGCTATCCAAAAGCCTAGCCGCAAACCCGATCTAACACATGGTTCACTTGCACCTATCATAGTTTAAATAGATAATTGTGTCAACAGATATATGAATTTTGGTCTTTATATGGAATCCGCTGGCCAGTATTACTTGGAGTAATGGTTATTGCTTCCTAACTTGCTTCTTTGCCTTCTTCTCGACTTTTTAAGATAGCCGCCGATATTCAGCTCCCTTCTTCCATAATAATTCAATATCTTTTTTGCAATCGATACGGCAGCTTCAAATTCAGGCTCAATAGTGATTGTTACACCCTTGCTCTTTAAACGCCCGTCTTCCTCGGGGATATGGCTTCTGGCTAGAACCTTAATATTTGGATTTAGGTTTCTTGCATTTGAAGCGATTATCTCGGTCGCCCCTTCCTCTGGCAAAGCAATTACTATAGCCTGAGCTCTTTCGACATCGGCCTTTTCAAGAACGTCGATATTTGATGCATCGCCAAATACCACTTTTATCCCTCTTTGCTTGCAATAGTCAGCTGTCTCTACACTCGAATCTACTACTATGAAGTCAATATTTGTTCGTTCAAGCGCTCTTCCTACATAAGTACCCACACGTCCAAATCCACACACAACAACATGGTTGATCATATCCGGCTGATCTACGTCGACTATCCTATCAAGCTTCACGAACAAGAACCGGTACAATTTCATGTTTTTTCTACGAACAAATTCCCGAAGCGTCAAATACCAATCCCCGGATCTTCTGACGAAAAATGGCGTCAGGAAAAGAGATAGAACATTTATTATGATAATCATAGAGTAGAAATCTTTGTCGATCCAGCTATTATTCAGACCGATTTGAGCAATGATAAATGCAAACTCTCCTCCCTGGATCAAACTCATACTCACCAGAAAACCAGTACGGGTCTGCTTCTCAAGAGACGTTGTAACTATAAATCCCGTGATAAATTTGAAAGCTAGAAGCACAAGTAGGATCAACGTGATTTTTACGATATTGCCAAACAGAAAAGGTAGAGAGATCAAAGCTCCAAGAGTCACATAGAACAGTACCGAGAAGACGTCTCTGATAGGTTTGATCTCCGAAAAGATTTCATGATTGACGAAGCTTTCAGATATCATTACACCGGCCAAAAAAGCGCCAAGCGTGTAGGATAAACCTATCTTCTCAGCGAAAAAGGCTACTGTGAGACAAAAAACAAATGCCAGGATTAGAAGTAACTCAGATGTATTGGTTTTTGAAATGTTTTCAAATATTTTCGGGATAACGCTTTTCCCTAGTATCAATGATATCCCGATAAAGAGACCGCTTTTGAGAGCAGCCTCAAGCAGCTGAACTAGCTGAATACCACTCCCGGCTGAGTAAGAATTGATAAATACTGCAATAAGCACCATAGCAATATCCTGAAGTACCAGCCAACTCACGATAGTGTCTGTTACCTTGATATCAAATTTTACCTCCTCAATAAGTTTCAGAACAAGTACTGTCGCACTGTTGGAAAAAGCGGCTGACAAAAATAGAGCCTGAAAAGTTGACAAACTGAAGAATTTCAAAAGGACAGTTGCCCCAAAGACAAACAAAACTGCATGTAAAAATGCTCCCAGTATGACACTTTTCCGAATTGAAAGAATCTTTGTAATCGGAAATTCTACTCCTGTCGTAAACAGCAGCAGGGCAACTCCAAGCTGAGCGAGATTTCGAGAAAAGTCAAAGTCAACGAGTCCTTCAAGAAAAGGTAATGTCAGAAGTACTCCGCCAAGTAGGTAGCCTATGTGGACAGTCTGCCTAATCTTTAACGCTATAAACGCTCCTATTAGACCGACTACCAGAACAACTGCTATTTCTCGTACAAATACTTCTTCCATGAAGAATACTTTATCCTAAAAGGATTTTATATTCAACCAAACAGTTAATTTCCTAGAGCGAAGAATCTATCATACTACTCATTTTCGATTTTCGATAACCGAACTTGTACTCTGGTCTTTTCAGAATCTGTATCTTTCTCGATTTTCTCACCATGATAATAAAGCCGTATAAAGAGATCCCTGCGAGTCCACAGGCGATAAGCCAACTTAGTGCGTGGTACTTTGAGAAAGGTCTGCTAACGTCAAAATAGAATGTTTTCGAGTCTTTCCGTTCTCCCAGAGTTGATTCTATTTTCAACTCATAATTTTCAACACGTTCAAGAGACAATTCCGGCATCCCTGAAAGATCTACTGAGAAACTGGCTGAGTCACCTGGAAATACAGACTCAACTAAACTTCCCTCCCTATGAGAAGGCATCAGCTTGACAATTTTCCCGTCCACTACAATACTATCCAAATGCAGAATGCTCTTTGCATTATTTTGAACTGAGAGAACCAAGGGGACATTATTGAAAAGCAGATCTGGACTTCCAACTTTGAATCCGATGTCCACATCACCCTGCCACTCGAAATCATAGTTTGAAGATCGGATCTCCAGGTTATCTACACCATTGTTCTGATAATCTGTAAAAGGTACTATAACATCCGGACTATCGCCTTGAACACCGCGATAAGCAAGGATTGTTCGCTCAAGATCCAAGTTATCAAAACCATGGTAATCAAATAAGATCTTGATACAGGGATCAACTCCAATCCATCTATTTTGTTTATCATCATAAAATTCCACCCACCAATGCAGGTCTTGAAGATTTTCCCTCAAGGCAGCAGTTCCCACAGCTTCCCTAGATGGAATCCCTACAGACCGGAGAAAAGCAACAAACTGATCAGAAGTTTCCTTGCAAGAAAATTTGTCCCCAGAGTACTCAAAAAGAGATTCTGTTCCTGTTTTTTTCTTGGAGACACGAGATGAGTATTCATCTGATACCAGATAATCGTAGATAAACCGGGCATTTTCGTAGTTCGTATAATCCGGTCTTGTTATCTTTTCTAAGATATTCTTCTTTTCACCGTCCGGAAATTTCCATGCCTGAGCCTCAGATGTGTAAACTGTTGTAGCTTCCTCACTCAGCTCACTTTCCACACTTTTATTTCGAAACTGAAGAAAACCAGATATTCGGACCTCTTTTGTCTCATGCGGGTCAAGCTTATATTCAACTATGTTATTCCCATCGAGATCAGTAAGTGCTCGAAGTGGCAGCTCAGAAATATCCAAAAAATACACATTTTGAAAATAGCTGTCCGGAGGAAGAGTGATAGAAAATATTCTTTCCTTATCTAGGGCATTTTCGATTCTGTATTTATAGTTAAATTCCTGCTGCTGAAAATCCCCCAAATGAATCACTAAGCCCTTCGGGGCATCCTTTTGAGAATAACTTAATTTGTATTTCCCTGCATGCATCTGGAAGTCTGCGTCTTTAAGCGAAACATAGTCTATATTACCTAGGACTTCTGGAAAATTCAGATTGAAACGTGCTTCTATGAGATCCTCTTCTGACTTTATCGTAGGAACATAGATACGCTGAATGAAGCCTTGCTTTTTGTATAGCTGTCCTGTCTTGTATCTTATCGTGATGTCTACCTTGTCGCCTAAATATATCAGCTCTTTTTTGAGTAAAACCCGTATCCTGACTTTGTCCCCAACATGTTCCTTGGTAAACGAAGCCTGCTTATTGTTTTCCTTCACGTTTACTTCAAAGAGGTCAGAGTGATCGCTAATGAGAGAATAGTCTCTTATAAAGAATTTCTTACTTTGGTTCTCAAGTGATATTTTATAAGTCATCTCAACTTCACCGCTTTCCAAAACATTGATGTTGACAACATAGCTGCTCATAGCTTCCATAGCCGCCTGAGCTTCATCAGCCGGGAACAACGGCAGAAGAAAAGCTGCCAGGATCAAAGTCACTATAAGTTTTCGAAGTCTCAATCTTTTAAGCATAAGAATTTCTATCTAAAGTTCTCTAGCCGTTCAAGTACCTCTTGTTTGCCCAGGATTACAAGGCTTTCATATAGAGGGGGGGAAATCGGACTGCCGCATATGACAAGCCGTATCATCATAAACATATCGCCATGTTTGATTTTGTACTTGTCTGCCAGCTCCCTTATATTCTTTTCCCAGTCTTCATGCGTCCACTGGGAAGTAGCATCATCGTATCTGGAGATGACTTCTGCATAATCAACTACTGCTTTTTTCAAGTTAGAAACCTCATAGCGCTTGATCCCTTTTACCGTTTTCGTATCAGGAACGGGCATCCTTTCATAGAAGAACTGAAGTGAAGTTACAGCCTCGCTTAGCAATACTATCCTTTCCTGAATCAGTTCAAGCTTTGCAGTGAGATCAGTGTCTTCCAATATAGCCTTCTTCATCTTTTCATCGTCACAGTACTCCCTCGTCCAGTCCAGAACTTTCTTGGCAAAATCTTTCGTAGAATATTTGCGAATATACTCACCGTTGAACCAGAGAAGCTTCAGTCTATCAAAAACTGGGCTTGCCCTATTCAATCTCTCAAGGCTAAAAACTTTTACAAACTCTTTCAATGAAAAAAACTCACGATCATCATCTGGAGCCCACCCTAGAAGCATAAGAAAGTTTAGTAGAGCTTCAGACAAATATCCCTGTTTTAAGAAATCCTCTACCGAGACTGTTCCTTTTCTTTTTGAAAGCTTTCCTCCTGCAGGGTCAAGTATAACAGGCATATGAGCCATAACTGGCATCTTATAGCCAAATGCCTCGAATAACAGAATATGTTTGGGGACGCTTGCCAACCATTCAATACCTCGAGTAATGTGAGTCACACCCATAATCACATCATCAACAACAACAGCTAAATGATACGTCGGAAAACCATCACTTTTTAATAATACCTGGTCATCAACTTCGTCACTATCCCAGCTAACCTTTCCCATAACCTTATCATCTATACCTAATTTCCTGCCCGAGGGAACGTTCAAACGAACTACATATTTTTCTCCATCTGCAATTTTCTTCCTAGATTCCTGGATATCTAGATCTCTGCACTTTCTATCATACATTGGCTTTTTTCCCTCTTTCTGTTGCTTTTCCCTCAACTCCAGTAATCTTTCTTCAGAGCAGAAACAGTAGTACGCTTTTCTATTCTCAACAAGCTCCTCAGCTTTTCCCTTATAAATGTCAAGTCTTTGAGATTGGATATATGGAGAGTATGGCCCCCCATTTCCTGGTAACTTTCTCAAAGGAGTCGAAGGACCTTCGTCAAAATCGAGCCCAAACACTTTCAAAGCTTTTACTATATCCTCAACTCCACCCTCCATTTCTCTTTTCTTATCTGTATCCTCTATCCTGAGTATAAAGGTTCCTCCGTGCTTTTTCGCATAAGCATAGCTGTACAAAGCTGTGCGTATACTGCCTATATGTATATATCCAGTCGGACTTGGAGCAAATCGTGTTCTGACCATAAAATCAAGTATAAAAAGTAGTGCCTAATGTTAGAACAAATCAAGTTATTTTTCAAATGGAAAAATGTTATTATGACAAATATAACAGTTCTTTCCTATGCTCGTTATATGAATAAGTTGGGATAGATATTACGAATTCGGGTGTGTTAAAGTAATGTAGTTAAACTATTACAAAACACACCCATGAGACATGGTACACAAACTCGAGCAAAATATCTACTACCATATAG
>Ga0180007_10004437_pt1 | contig 14871 bp, 6 predicted proteins | sample MM_PC_MetaG_FD_121122 | JGI IMG/M metagenome (GOLD analysis project Ga0180007, IMG submission 121122) | Groundwater microbial communities from the Aspo Hard Rock Laboratory (HRL) deep subsurface site, Sweden - MM_PC_MetaG | ecosystem: Environmental > Aquatic > Deep subsurface > Groundwater... | reverse complement strand
TTCAATATTTTCATCAACCAATTTGATGAACTTATTATCCGGCCAGTGTAAAAACACGCGTACGGTATAGTGTTGGAGGTATGTTATGTCTATTTAAAAAAATCACTGGGTATTCGCAAGCGCGTACGTATTATTAATACAATTTTCAGGGCGAACTTCGCAATATTGAATATACGACTTTATTCAGGAATAAAAAGATCATACAGCTTTTCCAGGTTTGCTTCAGAAATTGTTAAAAACTGAATACCCTGTTCAAAGTATCGGTCTGAAGACTCGGAATAAATTATTGTAGCAATAAATTTAATAACGCGGTCGGGTATAATTAATTTAAAATCAACATCCTGGCCTTTACTGAAATTGACAGCGGATAAAATTTTCATGCCGCTCGTACTGAAGTTAATCACCCGCAGTACAGGATAACGCGCAGTTTCGCCAAGCCGTTTGACTGTAAGTTCGGGAGCAGCGTTAACCTCAGTACGCGCATAAGTCCGTTTGTCCTGGACAGAATTTTTTTTTTCAGCGCCGGACATTGTTGTACTCCTTCCGGCGTGAGAGAATGCGGGTATGTTTTAAATGAATAGCGGTTTTTCGGTTGATAATACCGAGAAGCTCGTATATTCTGATCGGGACATCTTTCCCTTTAACCCGCAGGGCGTGCCCGCTGCGTACTTTTAGAAGATGTTTCACCTTTTCATAGGTTTTCTCCGCAATGACGATGGGTGTAAATCCATGCGCGCCACCGGCATCGCAGAGACGGGAAGCGAGATTTACAGTATCGCCTATAACGGTATAATTCATTCGGTTTTCACTGCCAAGCATGCCCGCGGTGACAGGACCTGTATTGATCCCCACACCGATACGTAAGCGCGGTTTACCATGATGTTCACGCCGCGAATTGAGACTGGATAATTCCTGAATCATTTCCACTGCGCAGCGGCAGGCATTTTCTGCATGATCCTGATGTGAATCGGTAGCTCCGAAGATTGCCATGATTTCGTCACCGACATACTTATCGATAATACCCATGTTTTTCTGGACAATTTTTTCCATCAGGGTAAAGTATTCATTGAGCATTTCCATTACCTGGGCAGGCGTCATAGTTCCCGATGTTTTAGTAAAGGAACGGATGTCCGAGAAAAGAATTGTTACATCTTTTTCTTCGCCGCCGAGAAAAAGATCGCCGCTCATCATTACCTCTACTATTTCTTCGCTGACCGCCTTTCCGAAAGCCGCACGCATCTTTTCCTTTTCCTTCAGTTCGCGGATCATATTGTTGAAATTCCATGTCAGCAGACCTATTTCATCCCTCGTTGAAACCTTTACCTGCTGATCAAGATTTCCCTTTTCGACCATAATCATTGCATTTTTCAGTTTGGTTACCGGACCGGTAAAAAACCAGGAAAACAGTACCGACACCGCAACAGAAAATGCAATGATTATCAGCGCAGTCTGTAGAATCTTTTCAAGGTGCGCAAGGATCATAAGGTTAACACGCCGCTGGGAAAATCCGATATGTACTTCACCGATCATACCGTCAGAACCAATGAGTGTCACCGGAGAACTGATGTCATAATGAATATCGCGCAGGTTTACTATACGGTTGATTAATTGCGCTAATGGTTTAAGATCACTCATCGAATTGTGAGCAATCACACGCATCATCGCAGGCGCTTTTTCACCTTTTTTCAGAAGCAGGCGGTCATAAAACGGCAGGTCGTCATCCCGGATGTTCCGTTCGAGACTGCCGCCTCCCCATAATTTGTCTTTTTTTTCATCGAAAAGCTTTATATAGATGACATCATTCATACTTACATTCTGCTTCAACATAGGATTGATTTCCATGGTGATAATTACATTCCGGTTATCACGTCTTATCCGGCTCACTGCTTCGAAAACGCTTTTTGCAAGCTGTTCGGAAATAATCTGTCCGCTGTTTTCCATGGCGGAAAGCTGGACAGTCGTTGTGGTATTGACATACATAGCTGTAATTCGCAGTATTGCAATGAGCATCATGAGAATAATAGCAATACACAGTTTTACAGAAAACGGAACAATGACCCGCGGAACTCTGGTGTGGGATTTGAATGATATCATTGGCCCTTTAAATGCTTTACGGCTTTTTTTGGAAAATCATAATTATGAGATGAACCACTTGTAACGGGTTGCGGACTCTTTTTGGTATGTTCAGCGGCGGCAATAACAGGTACGGGAGTGTCCTCAGTAAATTCAATTTGATCAAAATTATTTTTTTGACTTTCATCAAAGAAAATGAAACTGCCGCCTGAGTCTTTGGCAAGGGCTGTTTTACCGGCTGTGAACTCCTGCGGGGCAGGAGAAGTACTTTCATTCCCTTCATGCTCTGATGCGTTGAAACAAATTAAACAGTCTTCGTACTCAAAATCATATATTATTTCTTCAGAAAAGTCAGGATCGGTAATGAGCGCGGTTTTTCTGCCCTCCTCCATTTGAACGGAATTAATATCAGTTTTCTGTTCATGTGCGGTATTTCTGCATGGTGGGTCCAAAACATTACGGTGATTCGGGGGACGCTCCTTGTTTCGTGAAAGAAATTTTACCGAGTTAACAACAGACTGAAGGGTTTCTTCGATGCCCGATAATTCCGAAGGTGTGTGAACAGTACCGTTGTGTGCGGCCGCACCGGCAAGAATATCCGGTGAGAGCTGACTATGGATGCTTCCGGCTGAAGTCTGCCGGCGCGCGAGACTTATGACGGCGATAAAAAAAAGATAAAAAGAACCGAAAATAATACCAATACGTGCAAAAGAAAAACCTTCTGCCAGGAACAGCGGTGACTGCGGTGTTTGAATTATTGACTGAATGAATAGATATTTTTTCCGAAATCCGATATGTAAATCTGAAAAAACAATTTTCTTTTCCGGAGAAAGGTACGGAACAGTAAAGAATCGTCTTTGTGTAAAACGGTCCGTTTGTGGCGCATAACATATAATTATTTCTGCCACGGTGTTTTGCAGAAGGCCGATGACAGTTTGCCTGATATATATTTTTCCATCGAGGGAACAAAAATACCTGTTTTGATTAAAATCTAACCTTAGATTTTCCCCGGGCATAGTGAGGCATGTTTTAGGAGTACACACTAATAAAACATTTTTATTCCGCGGTTCAATATAATAAATGCTTTTTACGTCCGGATTATTAATAAAAAACTTCTGAAGGAGCTTTTTTTCCGATTCGAGAGGATGACCTTCCCTGATTTTGATTATAAGGTTAACAATTTCCGGAATGGATGACAGGAGTGTCAAACCGCTGTCAATCGCGTGGATATTTCTTGAGGTAATTACTGAAAAAGTACGCAGCCTGGCCGCAGCTGCGATGAACAACGTGCAGCATATTATGAGACATAATATGCCGGAAATAAAAAACCTAATAGGTCTTGACAATCAGGTAACCCTCATCCGAAAGGTTAAAAACCAGAACATTCCATCCGATACTGTCAGCGGTCAGTTCACCGGATTTAATCTCAAAAAATACTTTTCGTCCTTCAAACCGGATACGTGTGTTAAGCATACTATCACCGAGCGAACGTGTCAACATCCTTTTAAAAGCGGCAATATCCTTACCGGAATTTGAATAAAATAAAGCGTATGCTCCTGACTTGATAATATCATAGACAAACGGGCTTTTATTTTCCAGCATCCAGTCGATGAGCTTTCTGTTTGGAATTATCATCTTCCGGCCGCCAGAAATATCAGCTGCAGACAGGAGTGAATTGATAAATGAGATCACCTCCGCGAAGTTTTCATTTCCAAGATACTGACGTGCCATCGTAAGCATGCTTTGCCCGCCTGCTGCTTTGACAGTCCGGAGTGCGGGATAGTAATCAAAATCAGTAACAGTACGGACCGCGGGCTGCTGCCTGATGGTATTTGTTTTTTGCTGCAGAGAGGCAAGTACTTTTTTCAGGGCTTCCAGCTCCCGCTGCAGCTTGAGAAATTCCTCCATATCAGGTCCTGCAGTTTTTTCAGGAATTTCATAGTACAGAGAGATCAGCTTTTCTGTTACAAAATTACTGGCCGCAGTGGCTGAAATGGTAATAATATTTTGTCCCGGGGCGAGAGTCAGCCCGGCGCTGAATTTTCCTGTTTCCGGGGAAAAAGAAAATGCTGTGGGCGCTTCATTCAGAAAAACATGCACTGCGATAACCGGCAGCGGGCTTTTAATGGTGCCGCTAAGCGTAAACGCACTCTTATTTGTTACCTCATTGTAAGGTGATAATTTAATCTCTGCGCGATTGTAATTTTTTTCAATCATTGTATCAAGTGCGGTTTTATTTCCGGCGTAATCACACAGTTCTATCCTTGCCTTTTTTTTTCCGGAAAATGACGGGATCTTAAAACGAATAACACCTATTGTTTTATCTTCAATGCCGGATACCGGCAGAGTCATTCCTTCCGGCCGCAGCTGCGCCCATTTTAAGTAAGTTTCCTGATATGGTATTTCAAAAGTATCTTCAAACGCATTCAGCGATATACAGTCTGCAAGAGAATGAAGAACCGGAGGCTCCCTGTCAAGGACTATTGTTATTCGCGCATGATCAGAATTATTGCAATAATCGGCTGCGCTGAACACAACATGGGTTTCGGCTGAGTGTACATTCAATGAAACATTGAAATTTCCATAATTATCGGTTTTTATCTCAAAGTTGGTACCTGGTGTTTTACAGGTCAATGTCCGGAGGCGGTATTCAATTATCCTGCCGGAAAGAAAAAACCGGGGTTCACTGGTAAACTGACGTCCTGTGTCCATAAAGGGCAATTCAATTACCGGTTTAATACTGTCATAGAGGAAAAGGGCACTGGTCCTGTTGCGCAGACCTCCGTTGTCTTTCCACTCAGCAATGACTTCAAAAGTCCATATCCGCGCCGGCAGATGTATTGCCGCGAAGTCAATCATTGCGAGTATATTATTGAAACGGTAATTATTTGTCTGAAAAATTTGTAAAACGCTCCGATTGGTAAAATGACCACCAATTTCCGAATCACGGTACATAATACTTCCGAATGTATTTTGCGTATCAGATTTTCCGGTCCTGATACCGCCGGTAATTTTCATACCGGTTTCACAGTAATTATTTTCAGGACTAATGAATATCTCAGGGACTTTTTTATCACTGTAAAAAAGACCATCTCCGCTGCTGCTGACATATATTAAATTACCATCAATACATACTCTGTCAGGCATTTCTCCGGGAAAACCCGCATGCGTGTTCCATATTCCGCTATAGTCATCGTATTGTGCAAGTCCGTTAAAAGTCGCCGCCCATAGATACGCACCGTCAGGCACAAGGCTGCTGATAAAGTCTGAAGGCATCTGCCCGTCTTCCAGACAATACTGTGTGACATTATTCGGATTATTCAAATCTACCGATAAAATACCATCGCCTGATGTACCGAGAAGCAGCCGGTTTTCCCAGTAACATGCCTGGCGGACATTACAACCGTATGCGCGTGAGGTGGGAGGTATCTCCGTCCATTCGCTATCCCATCGTTTTTTCCATATAACTCCTTTTGTGGTGGAAACGATAAGGATTGCCGGAGTTACTGTTATGTCATTTATTTCCTGGGACGGCAAATCGACTCCGGTAATTTTTTCATCTCTGACATTTCCGGTCCGGATATCAATAATACTAATGCCCCATGATTCAGTGCCGACGAAGATTTCATCGCTCGTTCCGGTCAGGACGGTAACTTTATCTGAACTGATGCCGGGGATGGTCCTTCGTCCGTCTTTTCCCTTCCGCAAATTTCTGGTGTAATGTGAAATTATTTGATGAGACGTAAGATTTAAAAGATAGACACCGTCAACTGTACCAGCCCAGAGCAGATTTTTTTCAGCCGCATAAAGTGAGGTAATAAATACATTGAGCGCGGGGAATGGGCTGGTATAGGTTTTATCATTTTTATTAAATAAAATAATACCGGATGAAGTACCTAAAATTATGTATTCCTGATTACGGGCCAATGCTTTGATGTATTTTGTTCCCGGATGTGAATTGCTGATCTGTTGCCAGGAAATAATTGAACTGTCCGCAGACGCATCAGCTCCGCATTGCTGAAAAAAACCTGACATAACCCATAAAAAAAAGCCGGCAGTGACTATACGCAGGATTATTTCGCCGGATTGCCTGATATGAATAGATTTATTCGGAATAAAATTCATGATCTGCATAGCATTAAATTCAGTCTCCCATCAGACGTTTCTTAGTCTCTGCTCGCTGAATGTAGTCGGTAATGCTTTCATCAGCCGGATCCAGACCTGACGCTTCTTTCCATATTCTGATGGCGTCAATCCATTTTTCATTTTTATAATAATCCATTCCTTTTGCTTTAAGCTGCTTGATTTTTTCGGTTTGTGCGGCCTTGTTTTCAGTTTTACGCTGTTGTTCATTTTTTTCTATTTCTTCAATTTTTTCAGAAAGGCGTGACAGCTGCACCGGATCCGTCTCCAGCGTATAGGCCGTGCGGTACCACTGGATTGCCTGTGTAAACTGGCCTTTCTTTTCTGCCTTCCGGGCTTTTGTTTCAGCTTCCGCAAGAGCAAGCCGCAGTTTGCTCTTTGCCCGGGAAATATTCCGCGCAATCACACTGTTCATCTTTTCACCTGTCATGCCGGCAACTGTTTCCCATCGTTCAATTGCACGCAGATATTCTCCTCTTTTTTCCAGCTCATCTGCTTCCTGAAGTATACTATCCCGCTTTCCTGTGAGGATCTGACTGAGTTTTGTTATCTTTTCCATGCTCCGGAGGTCACCGGGATTAAGCCGCTGAATTTTCCGGTACAGGACTACTGCGTCTGCTAACTTGTCCTGTTTTTCGTTTTCTGCCGATTCTTTTTCGAGAGCAAGAATTGCCCTGCATTGTCCGGCCATATATTGTGCTTCTTCACTATCCGGTATAAATTTCAGCACTTCCCGGGTGTTTTTCAGAGCGGCTGAATAATCCTGATTTTTAAAATCGCTGACGGCATTTTTCCACAGTTCCTGCTGATGGATAGTAATATTAAATTCTGTCTGCATCAGCATATTACGTGTCTCCTGGTTTTGAGGATTCTGTTCCAGTGCGTTTTTAAATAATTCACGCGCGGCAAGCCATTCTTTTGCCAGGAAAGCTTTTTGTCCGGCGGAAAAATTTCTGTCTTCGGCCAGCTTTTTCTTTATTTCAATCTGTTTAATACAATCCTTAACGAGAGTATTGCCCGGATCAAGTACAATTATTTCCCGCCACCGGTCAAGCACTTCATCATATTTTTCTTTTTTTAAAAAGGATACACCTTCCATAAAAAGATTGTTAAGCCGTTTTTCAAGATAACGTGATTCTATCTCCTGATCTACGAATTCGGCCTTTTCTTTTAACCCGGGATAATCCGGTATCACCGTCAGGAGATTGGTTGCGAGTTCTCGGGCTTTGATGAATGCGCGGTTTTCAGTCAGTAAAGATACTTCGTTAAACTTCTCTCCGGCGTGAGTAATAATATCAATACGCTCAATGTATGACCGGATTTCAGTATCATCGCCGATTCTCTGCAGGATACTTATAAAGATTTCCCGTGCCGGTGAATACATCTTTGATTCCATCAATGCCAGCGCACGTTCCTTCTCGGCTCTGATAATCTCGGAAATACGCAAATCAAGTCTTGCAATTTTATCAACGGCCAGCGGATCAGCAGGTTTGAATTCAAGCGCGCGGCGATACTGACGCCGCGCATCAACGAGCCGTCCCGCGCGTGTCAGGTTTTCCCCGCTGGCGGTATACAGTGCATAATCTTTGTCAATTTTAGCTGAAAGCAGTGTAAGATACGATTTCGCTTTTTTGTTACCCTCCTGAAGATTGAGTACCTGCTGCCATTTTTGCCGGGCTGCTGCCAGGTTCTGGTAATTATATGATTCAAGACCTTCGGAAAGAAGTTTCTCTATCAGTGAATTCATTTCACCGCGGTATCGTTCCAGATCGTCATGCGCAGGTTTAAAACCGGGTACCTTTTTAACAATATCAGAAAGAATCGCCAGGCCCTTTTCATAATTTTTTTGTTCTATTTCAAGACCGGCCAGTATATGAAGCTTTTGCGCTGCTTCCAGACTGGATTTATAATTATTTTCATATGCAAGTTTAAGATCCAGCGCTTTTTCCTTCAGCCGGGAAGCAGAAATATCGTCAGGATCAATAAGAAGTACATTTTCAGCGTAAGTTACGGCAAGATCATAATTCTTTTTATCGAGGTATCCGCTCGCGAGACTGTAATATTCTTTTTTTTTGTTATAAGCGGCTTTACGGCAGTAAGATAGATATGTCTGTGCGGTACGGTTATGCGGGTCATTTGCAAGCATGATTTTAAAATTCTGAATTGCGTTAAGATAATTCCCGTCACAGTACTGTTTTTTACCCGTTTTTTCCAATTGCTGCATGAGAGAGAGATAACTCTGACGTGATTGTTCAAGAAACCGGCCGGCTTCAACATGATGCGGATCAATTTTTAAAATTTGTTCGCACGATTTTATTGCTTCGGGGTATTTTTTGTTCAGGATGAATATCCTCACTTCATCGAGCAGTTTTGTTATCCGCTGCATATTTTCGTAGAGTCTTCGCTGATTGACTTGTCCGGAAGGCTTGTATAAAATATTAACTGAAAAAAGATTTTCAAAATCACCGCCCCACGCAACTGAATTATTATCGTTTTGTAATACATTGCGTATTCCCCACATAATCATAATATTGCGGTAATTAAATCCGGCACCAAAATTCAAAGTCATCTGAGGGCCGATTGAAAGCAGTCCTGCCTGCAGTTTTACCACACGAAACAACGTACCGGTTAATCCTGTGTCGATTTTAATACATCTGTTCAGCGGTTCATATGCCGCCCCTAATCCAATACCCAGTCGCCGTTTTAAAAAAAATATACCGCTTGTAAAACGGAGACAGAAAGGTGAAGCGCCTTCCGTAAACAGTCCCCACATATTATCCGCAAAGAGTCCAAATCTCAAATCCTCTGCAGCAGGTGCAGGTTGAAAATTTCCGGCAAAAGAAAGACCGAAATTAAATTCATGCAGCATTTGAGAACCCATTGATTCATAAAGATAATCAGCATTCACCGCGGCAGCAAAGTTTGAATTGATTTTTATACTCACCGCTGGCCGTACAGTATAGGATTGATATCCGGTGAGTTCAGGTATTTTAACGCTGCTGTCCATATCAAGGCTCAGGATATTTTCTACCGAAAGCAGATTAAATGCACCTAAAATACTTACCCTGCGGCCGAGGCCGGCGGTAAAAGAAACGCCGCCGACAATAGCTTCAGCAACTGAAGGCAGCATATAACTGAAAGTAAAATCATTATTATAACTGAAAGCGGCATATGCCGGAGTGTAATAAAGAGTTTCGCTCGTAGTAATGAGCGGTGCTGCAGTGCTGCCGAGTACATTATTGGCAGCATAAGGGTTTATCAGGTACACGGCGGGGACGAGGCCATTCCCCTGCGCCGCGAAAGTTCTCATCAACCCGCACATTGATAATATCAGAAAAAGAATATGTCGCATCACTGGCAATTTTCTCAGTTACTCAATAACCATAAGTTTAAAAACTAATGGAGTTAACTCTGCGCCGTTCTTCCGGACATCAAGGATAACATAATACAGTCCCCGGGGAACTTTTACGCCTGAAATTGAAGTTAAATCCCATTCCAGTACGTTGATTGCGCTGTCGTTATGCGGCTGGTTCGAAACAATCTGTTTTATTTTTCTTCCGATCATATCACGGACTTCAATGTTAATGACTGTTCCTGCAGGTGCAGTATAATACCCTACTGCCCGTTCTCCGAGTCGAACAGGGTTTTTAGAAATAATCAGCGCGCTGCCGGCATTGCTGTTGTAGTCAAGAAATTTACTGATGTTTTCAGGTGTATGAAGGTAGACATCAATATGCAGAATGCCGTCATCGGTGCCTTCGCTGTCATGAATTACTGGTTTTTTTTCAATCATCGCAGACAGCGTACGGCTTCCGTGTACAGCCGGCTGATATGTACCTATAAAACGGTTGGATATGACAGTGTGTATCGGGATATTTTCCCCGATACTGCTGGAAATGACTGCCTCAGTTGTAATGTTCGTGACCTGGTTGGAATAATAATCAAACACATCAAGATAGACATCGAGACCGGCGCGGGTTTGTAAAACCGCAACTGTTCCTTCGGCCGAAAGTTTTGTGAAGGCTGTGTCCGCCGCACCCGGAGTAACCGAAATAGGCTGTCCCCAACCGTAGCCTGTTGAGGTCACCGCGAACTGGGTACTTGAGGCCGTCACCAGGTTGGTCAGGCGCGCGAATACCGGTCGGATGGTCAGAGCCGCAATTCCGCCGGAGAAGTTCACCGCCGTGGGGCTGCCGAAGGCGGTGCCGTTGGCCAAGGCTGGATATCCGCTACTCGTGTTCGCCAGGCCAGCGAAGATGAAATCGTTGATGGTGAGCGCGCCGGTGTAGGGTTGGTTGTTCTGATCGAAGAGCAGCATGGTCAGGACAGCGTCGTAGCCGGCGCTTGCTGAGGCGGGAGCATTACTGAAGCCGACCGAGACCGGGAAACATATCAGGTTTGAGATGTACAGGTTCGTTAAGATCAAGGCTGATCCCAGGCCTGCCTCATTGCTGGCAACGAGGGCGAGGTCCCAGCGGCCGTTGGTCATGTTGGTCGTGGCCAACAGGAATGACCAGTTCGTGCCGCTGAGCGAAGAGAGCAGGTTGAATGACCTGGACGCCGTGGAGTTTGAGAAAATCAATGTAAGGAAAGTCACCGGGTCTACGTTGGATTCGGACGCCGCGCCCGCGAGGTTGGTGACACCGGTGAGAAAAGCGTTATTGGTGAGGGCACTCAGGCCGAGCACGGGCGCAGTGGTGTCGACCCGGTTGGTAAGATAATTTGTGGCGGCAACGCCAGCGACGCTTACTGCGCGCACGCGGAGGATGTTGGTGCGGGCGTCGAAGGGCAGGGGGTCCCAGTTGGTATACCAGTTGGTCAGGTTGCCAGCCGGGGCACGCCAGGTGCTTCCGTCGGTCGAGAATTCAACGGTTACGAGAGCGTCGCCGAGGTTTGTCACGTAGCCAGTGATGATCGACACCCCGGTGCACCACGCCAGCGGCTCGCTGTTGGTTGGACTGATGAAAACCACCGTCAGCGGCAGGTTGGTTACGATATTAGTCCAGGTGTTAGTGGCTACCAAGCCCACACTGTTGGACACCGCCAGCGCAATCTGCAGTAATCCGTTGGTAAAAATTCCGCTGTTAATCGTGAAAAGCCATGGCCAATCCACATTCGTCCAGGCGCACCAGCCGCCATTAGTATAGAGTGCACATCCTGTCACGGTGGACCAGTTCTCGCCGTTGGTACCGGTCAGCGTTACTGTGCCGCTCATCAGTGCCCCATTGGTGTAATTGGTCACGGCGCTCCAGGGCGGGCTGTGGTCGATAATGTTAGTCTGTGTCCAATAATTCGAACGGTAGTTTGAAGAAACCGCCAGGAAGCGGAAGACGTTGGTGCCTTCACCAAGAGCAGTGCTGTCGAAATTGGTCCGCCAGGCGGCGGCATTGGTGACCAGAGCGAAACTGCCGTTGTTTGTAGCAAAATATACCGCAGGCGGATCAAACAATGCAGCGATATTGGTAGCATAACCGGCGAAGGCAAGCGCACCGCTGTTGGTGCCGCCCGCCGGCAGCAGGGTATTGGTCTGGGCGATGAGCGGAGCAATGTTATTGACCAGTACCTCCCGGGATGCGGTGTTGGTGCCAAGCGTCCAGCCGTTGGTTGCCGTTACAAAGGCATAATAGCGGCCGTCACTCACACCTATGGTGTCCCAAATGTTGGTGAACTCACTGCCGTTTTGCAGCATGGCCAGGTTTGTTACCAGTCCGGAGAGGTTGGTCACCAGCAGTCGGGTGACGGCGAGACCAGACTCGGCATCCCAATTGGTGCCGCGGAAATTGACGGGACCGGACAGGTACTGACCAGGGGCCGGGTTTGTGAGCTCGGCGTAGGGCGGGCTGGTGTCGGTCAGCCGCAGGCAATTGGTCGGGGTGCTGAACCAGCTCTCGTTAGGCAATGTCTGCCCATCGTAGACCGTGAGGTGATAGTAGTAGTTCGTGCCCTCTCCGGCTGCGATGTCAGTGTAGGCGCCGCAGGCAGCGCCGGCGAGATTGAAGCTCCAGGCGGTGTAGTTAGTCCAGGTATTGGTAGTGCTGCGCCAGAGGTGGTAGCCGGAAACGTCGGCTTGATCGTTGGTCCAGTAAAGGGCAAGGCCGCCGGGTAAATTACTTATTGCAGTGAAGACCGGGACGGCCGGCGGCGTGGTGTCGGCCTGAAAGATGCCGATGTGACCGAGGCGATATGGCGCGAGGTCGTTTGAATAAAGGCCGGCGTTGGTCGCCAGTACGAGGGATAGATTCACCGAGCCGAAATAGTTAGACAGGCAGATGTTGTTCGTGCTGGTGTCTATGTTGTTGGATATGGCCAACTGCTGACCGAAAATATTATTGTCAAAAATAAAATTTGTTTCGGCATTGGTTATCCAGATGCCATGGTTTAAATTACTGGTTATTTCGTTGAGGTAGATATAATTAAAATGAGCCTGGGAGTGGATCTGGAAGCCCTGTTCCTGGCAGCCCGGGCCGAACAGCCGGTTTGAAGCAAAACGGTTATAAAGGGCGCCACTACCCGCAAGCAGTATGCCCATGGAGATGTTGGAGTAAAAATCATTAAGGAAAACATTGTTACTCTTCGCCCCGTTCGCGTAAAAACCACCGATGCTGTGATGACGGAAACGATTGCTGTAAAAAAGATTTTCAGGGCCGGTAGTATAAACACCGTAGTACTGGCCAGTGCCCCGGAAGTCGTTGGACAAGACCTGGTTACACCTGGCAGTGCTGCCGGAAAGCCAGATGCCGTAAAGTTCGTTGGAATAAAAATCATTTCCGCTAAAAATATTGTTTGAGCCGGCCAGGACCTTGACTCCGCTGAACTTGGCGCAGTTTAGGTCGCACGCATGCACGTTGTTTGAATACGAGCCGCTTGACAGCAGGATGTTATTTGTGAAACGCCGCACCGTAAGGTCGAGCAGGCTGACGGAGCTCGCCCGGCCGAGGGAAATACCGCTATCACCCGGACTGCCGTTCCTGCTGCCCGTAAAAAAAAGGTTGGTCAGCACTACGTGGCTGGTGTTGGTGAACAGTACGGCGTATCCGCCGTCCAGGTTGGAAATTATGGCGCTCTTTGCCGGTGCATTGGTCCAGCCGCTGATAACCAGATTGCTCGCCTCACCCGGTGCCCAGTCCGCATTGCTGATGACGGTCGGTCCAAAGGTGTGCACCCCGCCGTGCAGCCAGATATACATATTACCGTTGGTGAAGTGCTCCGGCATTAGATTGCTGATGGCTTGCTGCAGGGTGAGAAACGGAGAAGCCAGTGTGCCGAAGTTGCCGTCATTGCCGCCGTTGGAGACGTGCAGGGAGGCCGAGAAATACCGGCGGCAGCCGCTGGCACCTTCGGAAAACCAGCTCTCGTTAGGTATTGTCTGCCCGTCATAGGCCGTGAGATGGTAATAATAGTTGGTACTATACCCGGTGCCGCTATCAGTGTAGGCACCGCATCCCCCGCCGGGTATGTTACTCAACCAGCTTGTGTAATTTGTCCATGTGTCATTGGTACTGCGCCAGAGGTGATATCCCGAGACTCCTGCCTGATTATTTGTCCAGTAGAGAGCCACACCGTCGGTCATGTTTGTGACTGCGGTGAAAACAGGGACGGCAGGCGGCGCGGTGACAGGCTGCAGGATGCCGACAGGGCCAAGGCGATAGGGAACTATGTCGTTTGAACCGATCCCGATGTTCGTAGCCAGGACGGCGGTCAGGCTGACGGCGCCGAAATAATTGGACAGACAGACATTGCCGGTGCTGGCGTCTGTGTTGTTTGATACAGCAAACTTCTGCCCGAAAATATTATTATCAAAAACATAATTTGTACGGCTGTTGGTAAACCATATACCGCAGACATCGTTGCTGATTATTTCATTAAGATAAACATAGTTCCATCGTGAGTTATTATAAAAGCGCAGACCGGCGTCTTGATTGCCGGTACCAAAAAAACGGTTTGAGGCGATACGGTTGTTGTAGGTGGATAAACCGTTGAGGTCTATTCCGGCGATGCCGTTTGCATAGATGTCGTTGAGAAAAATGTAATTGAGATAAGCAGCGCTTAAATTAATACCGTCCGTAGCGTTCAGCATTATCTGATTGCTGAAAATCAGGGTTTGCGAGGCATTTTGCAGGAATAAGCCATAATTTTGATTTAATCCCCATACCCGGTTGGATATTACCCTGTTGTATTTGCTCAAAGGGTTGTTGAGAAAAATACCATAGAAGTCATTTGAATAGACATTATTGCCGACAAGCAGATTATTGGACCCGAAATCCACATAAAAACCGTACCGGTTGAGTTTTACTTCGTTATCAGCCGCCGTGTTGGAGAAGGCGCCGTAACGCAGCCTTATTGCGTTGGTATAATATTGAACTGTGTTATCAAGCAGACTTACATGGTTGACATTATCAAGACATATTCCATCGCAGGCAGTAATTCCTGAACGAATGCCGGTGAAATTAATATTATATACCCGCGCATATATTTTTTGATATAATCCTTAAAAAAAGGGATGAAGTAAACTCATAATTTTTTTGGGATGCTTTTTTAATATCTTCGAAAGTTGTATATAATGAGTTACATAAATCTTGTTCTGTTTCGAAATATTTGTTATGTGTCGCATCTTTTCTTGTATAGTTCCATATTCTTTCAATTGCATTATATTCC
>Ga0180007_10004436_pt1 | contig 14872 bp, 10 predicted proteins | sample MM_PC_MetaG_FD_121122 | JGI IMG/M metagenome (GOLD analysis project Ga0180007, IMG submission 121122) | Groundwater microbial communities from the Aspo Hard Rock Laboratory (HRL) deep subsurface site, Sweden - MM_PC_MetaG | ecosystem: Environmental > Aquatic > Deep subsurface > Groundwater... | reverse complement strand
GACTTAAAATCCGCCTATCTGCAACTTTTTTTACTTTACAGTGAAGAAACGAGTAAACTGGAAGAGCTGCTGCAAACTGCAATCTCACATATCAATAATTTCCAGGAAGCCCAAGTGATACTGGCAAATCTTTACTGCAAAAATGGACAAATAAATAATGCCATCGCCCTTCTTGAGGAAGCAGTATCAGCTTATCCAAAATCACCTGCGCTGACCAACAATCTTGCCTGGCTCTATCTTAAATACCAGCAGGAAGATATCGATGAAGCCATGCGCTTGGCACAGACAGCCTATGATACATTACCAGGCAATCCTGCAACAGCAGACACTCTCGGCTGGATCTATTACATAAAGAAAATGCCGACCCGGGCTTCTTGGCTTCTCGAACAGGCCCATGAACTCGCCCCGGACAATGCATTGATCAACTTCCACCTTGGCATGACCCAGAACTCCATGGGGAAAAACACGGAAGCCCGAACCACTATCCAAAAAGCTCTAAAACTCGGCTTACCACCTGAAGAAACCCTTCATGCGGAAGAAGCCCTCAAAAAACTTGCTACTCTTTAATGGATTAATTATTGTGATTACCATTAATCTTCAGCCTTATTTATGGTAGGATGCTATTTTGTCCCACCAGTTATGGAATAATGCTCCTAAATCATTACCCAGGAGGACTCCTTCTAAAGGCGGCTGAAGTTCGTTGGTAATCACATTAATTATAGTTTACATTAATCATTCTCTAAGCGGACTTAAACAAACAGACGTTAAGACTACTTACTATAAAAAAATTTAAGAAACCGCATGCTCCAAAATATGTTTCTGAAATAATGTTTGATAATCACTACTCAACACACCTATTAAACCTTCAGTAATTTCTTGGGAATTTCCATAAAAATAGACAGTTACTAAACAAGCAATACTCTATTCGCTGTGTGGCACGCCTTTCGCTAACTACCTAAATAAAACTTTTTAAGAAAAAGGCCAAGAAACAAATTCTTACCACCATTCACTCATAAGGAATAAAATATGAAAAATATACTTTTTGTCTCACTACTTGTTACACAATTTCTTCTCACCATGACAACTCCATCAATTGCCTCCAGTGCCACCAAATCTGTCACCATAGTCTGGGCAATGGCAGACACAACCAATGTCACCGGTTACAAGATGTATTATTCATACAGCAGCGATATGTCAACACAAACGCTTGCTTGCGAGACCAATGATCCCGCAGCCACATCTTTGACCTGCGACAACGTCAGCATAACCAGCACCCCAACTTACTTTGTTATTGCTGCGGTTTCAGCAGAAGGAGAGTTGACTTCAGAAAGCAAATCTTTCGTCTCGCCCATCTCTACAGTACAGAATTTCTCGCTTCTAACTATGTAGCAACTAAAACACGGAAATACATTGAAAACAGCAAAACTTATTGAACTGCACCTACTCACCCTATTCATGTCAACATCGGAATTAGACTCTAAATAGTTTAAGAGGCACTATTAGAAAGTACATTTATTTGCGGTGCAGTATTGTATAGCCTACGCTAGAAACACTACGAAAGCATTCGAGGCAAAATTACATTACAAAAATATTACAGATATTATTCAGGTGGAAAAGATCATGGAGCGAGATATCTTTGAGTTTACAGCCAATCTCATTCGAAAATGACATTACTGCTATTTATAAATCGAGGTAACGGTATGAGAATAAAATTATTTTTGCTTTTAATTAGTTTACTTTTTTCAGGGAACATTTTTGCAGCCGATATAACAACCCTTACTCTATTTGAAAAGGACAATATAACAACAGTTAATTACCCACTCACGTTTGGACATGTTTTTAAAGATGGTGACGTTACAGACTACGTTGCCGTGAAATTCAATAGCATTGAATTGCCTACCCAATTTGATATTAAAACAACATATGATGATGGTTCAGTCAGGTTTGCCATTATTTCTGTTATGCTTCCCAAAGTAATAAGTAGCAGCACAAATATTATTACACTTGTAAATAAAGGAACTGCAGCCAATGCTGGCGAACTGGATAAAACCCAAATATTGGCAACAGACATTGAAAGCCAAATCAATTTGACGGGCTTATCCGGTTCTGGTTATTCAGGTAATCTAACAGCATCATTGCGAACCGCGGTAAATAATGCCAGTCAGCTTAAGTATTGGTTAAAGGGTTCAGTGTGTTCAGAAATACTTATCGAGCAACGCTTGAACAACAGCCTTAATGCTGCTTGGGAGGCTCGCTTTTACCCAGGCACATCTTTTGGGATCAGAATTTCTAACTCCATCGAAAACATGGATGCCTATTACCGCGGCAATGTCAACTACGCTGTTGATATCAGATTGGGCCTTACTTCGCCTGCCGTTGGGTATTCAAAGGGAACTTTTATACACAACGAATCATCTCGGTGGCGCAAAGTGCTATGGCTTGGCCCTGCACCTCCTGAAGTTGAGTTGCATTATGATTTGCCATATCTGATTTCTACAGGTGCTATCATGAATTATGATATATCTTTGAAAGTGCCGGAATCAACGCTGGCAGATTCTTACTCCAAATGGAGCAACTCTGATCATGACATCATGGGAAATGGGTTTATACAAAAATACTTTCCGACTACTGGCGGCAGAGGTGATATAGGTATTTTGCCAAGATGGGCAGTAAGGTATCTGCTAACCATGGATAACAGAATGCGTGAAATAACGCTGAATAATGGTGAAATGATCGCAAGCGCCCCTGCACATTATAGGGAATCGGATGCCTCCCGATCTTTCCACAACCATCCTATTTCAGTCGATGACAGATCGACTGTTTGGACCACTGCGGATCGAGCATATACTTACGGTGCAACCGCGGATAAACTTCCGGCACCAATTGGAGAGGTAGGAAATGAAGCAACAGGCTGGACAATAGACAGAGCGCATCAGGGGTCATTTGCCTACATTCCCTATCTTATTACAGGAGAACATTTCTACTTACAGGAAATGTACTACTGGGCAGCCTGGTGTTTATCCTCAATGGATTATAACAGTTCTTGGGGAAGAAATTATGCAAAAGGCTTGCTCAGAGACCAGGTGCGGGGTGAGGCTTGGGCACTGAGAAATCTTATCGATGCCTCCGCTTTTGCGGAGGATGGCTCTCTTGAGCAATCCTACTTTACAGCGAAAGTGGCTAACAACATTTCCGTATGGATCTCAGAGAAAGATAGATACCCCTTAAATTTCTGGGGTATAGATAAATACGCAACAACTTCAGGACTAACTAGTGTCGTACAATATCCAACTTCACCCTGGATGGAAGATTTTATGCTTTTGTCTCTCGTCCATGCCAAGGAACAACAGTTTGACACATCCTCAATTCTGGACTGGTACGGCGAATTCATCATCAACCGCTTTTCCAACCCCGATTTCAACTGGTATAATGGATGCCCTTATCGATTCCCCGCTCAACTTACCGATGGCACATATCCGCAGAATTGGTCACAAGCCAATTCATTATTTGCAGAACAACCGACTTCTTTCCCCTTAGATGACTCACCGGACACCTATCGTTTCAATGCTCTTGCGGCATTGAGCACTCAAGTTGACAAACCAAAAGGACAGGAGGCATATAATTGGTTAAAAGCAAATGTAAATGACCAAGATAAGTTGAACGTAGATCCCACGTGGGCAATAGTCCCAAGAACTACATCAACAGCTAAACTTAAAATTTTGTCAATTGAAGTGCATTGAAAATATCGGTACAGTCAAAAGGTGCTCTTTTTTGTTCATGCAACAAAAAACGAGACCTGTTGCTGCTGGTTCGCTAAGGTCAAGAATGCGTTTGAAATTCCTAACCACGCCCATAAAAATTCGGAATAGGGATGGTTTAAAAATGCAAAAGTAATAGCCAAACCTATCAAGACCAGAGCTAATGCAAGAGAAAATTTCGCCTGTTCATCATTATGGTTATATTTCAGTCTTTTCCTGTGTATAAGCAATCTCCATATTGTGAGACCAAAGAAAAGAATAAAAATACCCAAACCTACAAGACCGGATTCAGCGGCCAATTTAATATATGCGGAATGAGGTTCACTATCTAGGCCTGAGTACTGTTCAGATACATAGATCCATGAGTTTGGTCCCACCCCAAATATTGGATGGTCAGCAATGCATGCTATGCCAGATTTCATCAAATGCAATCGGCTAGTTGCAGATGCCTCAGTTTGATAATCAAGCGACAACTCAATGGTGCCCATTCGCTCCCAAAAGGAAGCCGGCAAAAGCAGACTTGTAATAATGAGAATTACACTAAGTATCACTGTGTCGCGTACTTTTCTTTCGGAGGTAACAAATAAATAAAATAGAATCAGGCCAAGCACTCCCACGACTGCGCCTCTTGAATTACTGAACACAATAGCGGTCATTGTCAGACCTGACAGTATATACAGAATACCTCTTACCGGAATCCTATACTTCCCCGTGTAATTCATGGAAAAAAACAACAGCATTGGAAGAATACCTACTGCTGCCGCCATAAAATCGTTGTTATCGCTCATCTGGCCATATCTGATAGCCATATTTGCCGTAACACCGCTGAGTAAACCCTTAACACCTCCCTGGCTTGACCAGATACCAACAGAAACCATTAACGTAGCAGAAATAAGGAGTATATCCTTATAAAAGGTTAGGCCTGACGAAATTATCATTAAAGGAATTGTATACTTAATTATCACCATATACTCATTCCATACCACATTCTGAAAAGGGGAATAGAGAGTGCAAACAAATAACCATGCAAGGAAAACAGTTGACATAACTATCATCAGATTCATGCTTGGGCGAAGGATCCCGCGGGCAAAATTGACAATATAAGATATAATAAGCACCCAAAAGACATATTTGGCAACTGGCAATGAATCATGAGAGTAGGCAAAGCCCATTGGTTGAAATATATTATTCCAGAGGAACATGCAGGCTGCCCAGATAAATGATTGAGCTGCCAGAGCTGTTCCAATTCCAAAAAGAATGAGTACGGTAATATATCTCATACCTGGACTCTTATTGGGTCAATCGCTTTATGCTGCATAAGAAAAATGCCCGGAGAATATATTGGAGCGATTTTACAACAAGAAACCTCTCTTTAACGGCTTTTGTGAAAAAAGACATAGCACCCGCTGGGTCATTCCTAAAAAAACGTTGCAACCCGAATTCATAATATCTATATCCATAAATATAGCGTATTTCGCTTACAGTAAGCTTCTGCTGGTTATTTCGAATATGCTTTTTAATCATGCTCATGATAATGTCTTCGGTTTTCTCGCCTTTACTTTTCATCAAACTTCCAGAATAATCATAATAATGAACGAAAACTTCAGGGATGACAGCAACCTCTCCCCGCATGGCGATTCTAATCCATAAGTCGAGGTCTTCCGCTACCTGTAAATCTCTTGAAAAGCCACCAACAGACAACACATCACGTTTCCTGACCAGAACAGTTGGAGTTGGGATAAAATTATATGACAGCAACGTTTTCCATGCGCTGCAACCGGAAACCGGCACCCTATTGCTATGCCCACGCTTCAGAACTTCTCCTTTGGGCGATAATTGCAGGGTGTCACATGTCACCAGAGAAACATTTTCGCGATTGACTATGTGCTCTAGCTGCTTATGCAACTTTCCCGGCAGCCAGATATCATCGGCATCCAGAAAGGCAAGATATTCGCCTGCGGCTATTGCGATTCCGGAATTACGAGTTTCAGAAGCGCCACAATTGACATTGTGCCTGACAAGTTTTACAAAATGAATCTTTCCGGCAAGTTTGTGTACAACTGAAACCGTCTCATCCACACTGCAGTCATCGACAATAATGATTTCACGCAATCCTATCTGCCCAACAACCGACTCAACCGCACGCTCTATTGTCGCCGCTGCGTTATACGCAGGAATGATTACACTAACAGAAGATGCTGACATACTATTTCATTATCATCAAAAGCTCGGACATTTTAGTCAAAAGCGCTTTCCAATTATTTTTTCTGACATCGCCACTTCAGAGAACAAAACAATCTGTAAGCACAAGCAGTAAAATTGACGCTATAGATATTTCCTCTTAAAGACAAATGTTCAGCATTGGCAAAGTCAGTTTTTGCTTTGGTCACACCTGCTCCCATGTCTATTACCGCGAAAGGATATCTTAGTGAAGTTGAGCTTAAAATTAAATATTTCAACAAAAGTCTTCCTGGGGAATATTTAGCCACTTTGGGATTATATACAGGGAACCAATAATGAAAAATGTCGTGCCCCTGTAAGCCAAAATGACAAGCAATCAACATCTCTCCGGCATGAAGAGTTGAAAGGATTCCTTTACAGTCTTCATTGTCAACAGCAGCTAATTTATGCAATAATACGCGTTTCCATTTCTCATCCAAGCAATCCGGTACGTTTGTACGTAAATATTGTTCTCTTTTCTGCTGTATGAGCTCTTCAAGAACTGTTTGTCGCCTTTCCAGTGGAACATTGTAACAAAATTTAAGATATCCAATATCTTTTTCAATCTTTCTCTCTTGCCTCGCTGTATCAAGAATAAATTTATTGTTTTTTTCTTTTAGTTTCTGGAAGTATTCTGCACCTGATGTTCCAATATTTATAAGTAGAACTTTTTCCGGCGATTCTTCAGGGAATCCATAAGCTGTTTGAGATTGATCTAGATGTGTGTAATGCATGAAGTTTATACCGCACAGCCGGCTTAATTGTCTCATGCTGATGACAAAATCAGAAACTGCGATAATGCCAAAATAATCACTCAATTCTCCGCCAATTCTTTCGGCAACCTTAATTTTTTTATGAAAAAGATCTTTAAACTCAAATGGAAGAAAGGCGACTATTTCTCTTTTCTTCCTGATTATACATACCTGTGCAAATGGATGTAAAGATGCGACGGCTAAGCTGAAAGAGAAGGAAAGAAACGCCTTTTGAAGATGAACAGACTGAGACTGAATATAACTCCAACGATCCACTTCATCCTTTGTAAAATCTGCTGGTTTTTTAATTTCGGATGTATATGCTATATGTATCATTTCAGCCTCATCTGTTTTGAAGATCGATTCACGAGCCAGAACGCGAGCATGGGGGCAGAAAAATCACCTTCTCGATCAGTCACTACACGATATGGGATAGAAATCCTACCAAGGAGTCTGGTTCTAAGTCGTTCCTTTCTGAGTGGAATAAGGTAAGGATCGCTTGTAAAAAGCAACTGATAACCTGACTGATAAGCCATTTCGATAATCCTATCATTGTAAATGCCGTGAGGAAAAGAAAAACAAATATTTTCGTCAGAATCACCGGCTTCTTTCAAGAACTTTTGAACACATTGGATTGATTCACTGAATTCTGTTTTAGGATCTTGAACCTGCGGGAGGGGATTATGGGATGCGCCGTGTGATCCGATTGTTATACCTGCCTTTATGAGAGCCAGAACTTTGGAAGTTGTCAGCATTTCTGTATGTGGTGAAAAGGGTAAAAGATCAAGCAGTTCACTTAAAAGTCTATTTTTCTTTTCAGGGGGGAGCTTTTTAAGACTGTCGATGAATCGACGAATCCCCTCCTCACTCTTTGGGTTTAATGGGGGAAAAATTTCAAAAAGGTTGTTCAATAATTCAAAATGAAGCCGCTTCGTCTTCCAACCAGCATACAAACGTTCTTCCCAAAAGGGAGATTGTTGGTCGATCGCCCGAGATGCCAGAAATATTGTTGCGGGCACTTTATGTTTTTGTAAAATCGGAAAAGCATACTCCTCGTTATCAGCCCAACCATCGTCAAAAGTGATAAGAAGAGGGCATAATGGCAACACTGCTCCTTTTTTATTATATGAGGAGAGAAGTACTTCCAGACTGATGATATTGTAAAATTTCTTAAAAAAAATGATACATTGTTCAAAGATTGCATCAGGAATTGACCATTCCAAATCACACCCTTGCCACCTCGGATCAGAAATAGAAAGAACTCTGTGAAACATTACAACAGTGAGGTTCTTCCTGTTCTTTATTTTATGAAAGAGCCCAATTGCCCCGGAGGAATACATCCCTTGCTTAAGGAAATTTTTTGCGGCCATAATTTCAAACATAACCAGTTGTCTCTTTGATACTTTGATAACCACAATTTAATTAATATCGACTATGGAAGCCGTAAAACGCCCTCTCTTCGGCCCATTATAAAGGCACGCCAATTTTTATTCATAAAGTCACGTATTAACTCATCCGGTTCTTTTGAAGTTTTAATTATATGTAACTGATGTCGTTCTGCTAACAATTGATATCGCCCCATTGATTCTTTTATCAATTCCAATGGATACTCCTTTTTTCTTTCCCAAATTATTTCAGGGTCATTCACTAAAAGTATTCCAAATTTTGGTTTAGGGCAAATAAATGTTATAAATTTGCGCAACCATCTAGAGTTTATGATATTTTCATTGTAGTATCCTATTTCCATATCCAAAACATATCGATCATATACAACTACTCTTCTCATCATAATTCTTGGTAATACTTTAAATATGTACCGTGCCCATATTTCCAAAGGAACATTGAAATAATAAAGATATCTCTTTATTATTCCTTTAACCATTTTTGCATAACTCGTGTCTGCCTGCGGGATATGGTCTTTAGGATCTGCGCCTAGATAGCGCAGGAATTTTGTGGTTGGTAATATTGGGTATTCCCAAGGCCCCATATATACAATCCTGGAAGGTATCTCCAAATGATGGAGGCAGCTTTGTAAAGCATTAGAAAAGGTCGTTTTCCCTGCGCCATCAGGACCTATAAGGGCAATAGAAAATCCTCGGCGAAGTCCTATGATGATGGCGAAGTAACGAAACAGAAAGTTAAAAGAAAATCGTATGAGATTTCTCGGGTTTGCCATCAGCAATCTTATTTTTATCTTCCTCTTTAACTTAGCTATTTTTTGAGGAGATGACAGAATAGCAATTGGATTAGTTAGGCAATCACGCAACAAATCAAAAATGCCATATTTCTTTGCCTGTTGAAAAACCCACTTTTTATCAAATCCATCTCGAACTATCTTTTCAATTCTATGAATATACTTATTACCCAATTTCGTTTTACCCAATATCGTATGAATGATTATATGTAAAAAAAAACACTCGTTACTTGGAATTGTAAAAGGAAATTTTGTACAAATTGCATCATTAAAAAATGATTCGTTATCCATGTATATGATTGAATAATCAATTACCTTGTAATGTACATCTAATTTATAAAAAATTCCATTATCATAGACAAATAAACTGATTTTGTGCGGTATAAATATACCAATATCAAGAATTTCCCATCCTAAATTATCCAGAACAGCAAGGCTAGTTCTTTTATCACAAGGATTAATTAAGATATCAATCTCGCAAACATGCTCTATTAATTTTGGATCGTCTCTCATTAGGCAAACATTAATTTTGTTTTTCTTCAGTGAAGAAAAAGCATCTATGAAAACATGAGACATTTTTATTACCATTGGCATCTTATTTATTAGAATAAGTGCCATCACTTTTTGTCAGAATAAATACAGATGACAATGTTTTTTGTGATATTACACCTGAAAGATATAGCATTACTGGATAGATTAATGAATAAATAATTTTTTGATATGTTTCTGATATAGGAACAATGATTGGTATAATTAAAAATACAGAAACAGCAACGAACAATTTGATCAATTTATAATATTGGTAGTTTATATGTAAAAACTTAAGCGATACCATTGCCGTTAAAATAACGATTAGAATCATAGTAAGGCCTATCCCTAGAGATACCCCAATTATATTTTGTTCTTTTGCGAAATAAAAAACAACAGGTGCCGTTAAAATTAACGGCGCAATTGTCAAGTAAGGAAAATATTTCGTCTTATTTTTCAAAGCAAGCCCAATCCGAACGCTAGGCCTCATATTATATAACCAGTACCCAAGAGTAAGAGGAATCACTACACTAACGGACTCGGAGAAGGCCTCGGTCGTAAGTAATTTCATAATGTCATTGGCAAATAAAATAAGATATACGACAAAAAAGGACATGCCAACCAAGATAGACACTGTTACTCGCCCATATACTTCCTGTGCGTCTGGTTGTTTTGACATTTTATACATTTGTGGTGTCCAAGCAATCCCTATTGGCATACCCAAATACGAAATTATTCCAGCGATTTTATTACCAATTGCGAATAAACCAATGAGAGCAGTGTGTCCATAGAAGGATAAAGCAATTATTGCCATATTGTTAACGAATGCTTCAAGAAAAGCTGTTGGGATATAGGGAAGCGAGAATCTGAAAAGGCTTCTAATCAGCTTGATATCAGGCACAACGAAAAGCTTGAATACTGTAGGTATTACATAAAAGATAATGACTGCCAAAGCAGAAAGCACGTTAGACAAGATAAAGCCCAAAACACCATATTCCAGAAAAGCTATAAAAATGATATTGGCCGGGACTGCAACAAGCAGCCTTAGCATGTTGAGTCTAAGGTATTTAAATGCTTTGTCTTCTAGTCTATATAACGTCAACACCATTGTTATAAAGCTTTCAAACCCAACAGCAATTGTTGTCAGAAATATAAAAAGTTGATACTTAGCAACAAAATCAAATTTTTGTGCTACAAGCCATGAAATAAGCATAACCAATATAGTTATTAACGTGGTAATTAGCAGTCCACTTGTCACTGCAGATGTAAAAACTTTTTTTTGCCAAGACTCTTCTTTTTTTTCGAAGAAGAATCGCATTAAGCCACTTGAAAGTCCTGCCCCTAATACGATAGATAAATAAGTCCCCATCATATCAAAAAATGATATGACACCATAATCAACGGGAGTAAGGTATCGTGTGTAGAGTGGCAAAAGCAAGAAACCAATTGCCTTAGAGAGGATTATGCTTGAAGCGTAAATACTACTGCTTGATAGTAGGGATTTCAGTTGGCTCACTATTTATCCTAGGACTTGGTAAGTAATAGATATTTGCTTCGATACGCATGGTATCATTTGGTCATACCATTGTTCACACATATCCCCTTCTTCAACAGAAGTCCAAATGTATAAAAGCCATAGAAATATAATTGTGTAAAATACATCCTGTTCATTGCATTTAAATTTCTTTTTTATTTCTTCTATATAACAACTGGTAAGTGATTCTTTATTTTTAAGTAAATTTATTAGCGTGACGCTGAAATACTGATTTTTCCATTTTGATACTGTGGCAACATACAGATGTAATGCATCACAAAGAGGTAAGCCTGCGACTCTTGCACGATCCCAATCTATAATGCCAGTAATCTCATTTTCGTTTGCTGCAAAAAGAATGTTACCAATCCAGTAATCGCCGTGTGCTAATACCGGACTAATTGTTCTCTTGGAAAACCACTCATTTGCTATTTCTATAGGTGTCTTTAGGTCCCCGAAGTATTTCGGCAATTTAGCATTTAACGAACTGAAATGATTATCCAATAATAGGCAGTCATCGTTTCGTACTCCTGTTTGCGCATTCTTATGCAACTCAACCAAAGGGTCAAGAGATGTGATTAAAAGCGACAAAATACCATCTTCTTTTCTCCATTTTAAATCTGGAACATGACCATCATACCTTTCTTGTTGCATAATGGCATACCCCTCTTTTTCTATAAATAAAATGGCATCAGGGATAAGGCTTTTAACTTTAGTGGAGCTTGAGTATGCTTTAATTTTTTTAATGATGCAGTATTGGTGATAAAGTTTTTTTATGGCGTACGGGGATACGCAGAATCTGCCTACAATGTCTTTTTGATTTTTTCTTGCAAAAAATAAAAATTGATCATTTGGACGTAACAAAAATATTACGTCAGCTCCATCCACCTCCAACATTTGGATCATATTTGATAAAACAAAACGAAAGTCCAAGTTTGAAATTATTACAAAGACCGGAATTCTATTTATTGCGTAATTGATTAATGTTTTAAGATCCCATATCAGTAATTTCAATTTTCCATCTTGAATTTTACGGCTACTCCCACAAAGCAGTATCTTTCTTTTTCTAATAAAACAATATTTGATAATTTGTATCGGAGTGTTTAAAAAGGCAAGTTTTTTCCTTTGAAATATGAATTTAAATAAAAAATTTTTATTTCTTGTGACAACTCGCAAAAAATACCCTAATGATTGGGATATTTCTATGTTTTTAACTTGATTCATAGACATCGAAATACTCATACTAAAATTAGCAAGATATACACCTGAATCTGTGTAACCGATCACGGGGTATGAATTTTTCACGGGCGACATGAATTCCTTCTGGAGGGCACTTTCATGGAACAAGCATATCATATCCGTGGCCGGGATATCATGACCTGGTCAAGTAAAAATGGACACTTTTGTTAAGCGGCTTTTTCAGAAGCCACAGTTTTTCGAATTCTTTGGGGCTGACATAACCAAGATAGGAATGACGCCTGTTGCTGTTATAAAACATTTCTATGTAATCAACGGTGTCTCTTCTGGCTTCCTCTCGGGTCTTAGTGTCTGTCCACAATCAACCTGAACATTTTTTGTCAATTGTATAGTTCCATTCGCCGTGAAACGAAGCTTTTGTCAAGTTGACCGTTTCCAGTTCCTCATCACTTATGCGAATGCCTTTCGGATAGAGGTTGGTGTCCAACTCGGCATTGATGGTCAATCCGCTTTGGGTAGTCGTGCTACCAATGAGATTGACGATGACTTCGTGGCTGATTAAAGGCCTACCCCGCCAATTCATGCTAATGTGGCTGAACATGCGATGTTCAATCTTGTTCCATTTGCTAGTGCCTGGAGGGAAGTGGCAGACCGAGATACGTAATCCGGTTTCGTCGGCGAATTTTTGCAAAGCCACCTTCCACAGACGAACCCGATAGCCATTACTCCCTCCGCCATCAGCGGTAATCAAGAGTTCTGTGGCGTTCGGATAGCGCAGCTGCCCCATTTTGTTCCACCAACGGCGGATACTTTCCACAGCAAATTCGGAGGTGTCGTGGTCAGTGCCGGCACTCACCCAGCCGACATTGGCATATTGATCGTACACCCCATAAGGATTCGCCTTGCCCAGTTTCGGATCAGGAAAATCATGCCCTTGTACCTGTTCGGGGATACCCTTTGGTTGCCATTCTTGCCCCCCATTCTTGAACTCACCTACCAATTCCTTCTTCTTCGTATCCACCGAAATAACCGGTTCATTGCGATGTTGAAATGCCGTCGCCTGCTCATTGATGTAGTTGAACTGTTGGTCTCGATCCGGGTGATTTGCCGAGCCTTCTTTGGTCTTTTTATTTGCTTGCAAGCTATAACCCAACTCGCCAAGCAGGTCGGCAACCTTTTGCCTTCCCACAACGTGACCTTGCTCTAACAGTGCCGCCGCCAGTTGTCGGGTACTCTTGCACGTCCAGCGAAGCGGGGACTCGGGGTCGCCTCGAGTGACCGGATCCACCAAGTGCTCAAGATCTCGGCGCAACGTGGGGTCATACTTATCGATCGGCTTGCGCCCGCCGCCAACCGCACGAATTCGTTTTTTCTTCTCCGAAACTGTCGTTTCACGCAACTCAACAAGGTCTTTTATTCCTTGATGAATTGTCGTGCGTGAAAGCCCAGTCGCACGTGCAACAAGTGAGATTCCGCTACGACCCAGTACTTGAGCTTCAGCTGCAGCCCATAGCCGACGAGTCTGTTCATCGAAGAGTGGCGCAAGTAAATCCAGTTTTTCGCGTAACGAGGTTTCTGCGTGAGTATCCATCTCAATAGCATAACCGTTTACTTGCGTTTGTTCAAGTTATATATGGACAGACACTAAGGTCAGATAATTTGCTTAACAAACTACTCAAACTGTTCCCCTTTGCCATGCAGCAGGCTTTCCCTGCTTCAGACTACTACGGGAACTCCACCAGTCTATCGACCATTGAGGTCACATTCCCTTTACATTTCGATAAACCTTCCCCAGTCCACATGCCGGACTCAAACGTATTGGTGAGGCTGCCGATCGCAATCTTTACCCTTGCTTCCCGCAAGTTGATACGGACTCCATGGTCTTGGCTACGTTCTCCCCATAGACTTCATTGCATCGCCATATCTGTACAATGCATATTTGAGCGTATAACCATACATTTATCCTACGCTGGTCCGTATTCCACCTGTTAAGTCGTGTAGGCGGAGGCGACATTTCAGCCCATAGACACGGTTTAATCAATTCGTATTCCTCAACCTTCCAATACTCAGCCTAGGGACGCATCTTGGCGTAACGACTTCGCCTCACGCCCCGTTTCCCACGGGCTACGTCACCCCATCAATGTACGACAGGTCACCGCCGTTTCGGCTCACGCTTTCCCATAGCAGAAAGCGGGCATCTGATCGATTGTTTCCTTTAGCAATCAGGATGCATTCCAAACATGCTCAAGCTCCGGCAGCATCTTCCTTGATGCCTCCGAAGGCTGGGCGCACTGTATGTGATGTCCGCAACATACACAGTATCCGGTTCTTTAACTTCAAACTGCCGATTCAACAAATTCGGAGCAACCGGCAAATTATGCTTGCTGTCCGTGGTCGCTTTAAATTTCTTTTTCTGCTTTGCGGCAACACCGGCCAACTTCATCAGTGACCCTGCCCTGAAGCGGCCACAAGGACTGCCGTGTGCTTCTATTTCTTCTGCAATTCGCCTGGCACCATAGGTCTCTTTTGATTTTTTATGAGCCGCAAGGACAACGGGAATGAGTCTGTCATTCTCTATCTAGCTTAACGATTTAATGCGTTTGCGCCAAACATAATATCCACTCCGGGATACTTGCATGACTTTGCATATCAGAGCTATCGGATAGGCCTTCTTCTCAGTATCAATAAATTG
>Ga0180007_10004435_pt1 | contig 14873 bp, 10 predicted proteins | sample MM_PC_MetaG_FD_121122 | JGI IMG/M metagenome (GOLD analysis project Ga0180007, IMG submission 121122) | Groundwater microbial communities from the Aspo Hard Rock Laboratory (HRL) deep subsurface site, Sweden - MM_PC_MetaG | ecosystem: Environmental > Aquatic > Deep subsurface > Groundwater... | reverse complement strand
GACGGCTTCTTGAGGTATATGGTCAGAACGATCGTCGGCACGCTGGTCGATGTAGGCCGGGGGAAGCGCTCAGCGGAGGAGGTGGCCGCTATCCTGGCGGCAAGGGATCGCCGGCGGGCGGGCCTCACGGCGCCTCCCCAGGGGCTTTATCTCAAGGATGTCAAATACCAGTGAAGATTCTTATCTTAGGACACAAGGGTATGCTGGGGAGCGATCTGATGCTCAGGCTGATCGCCTCTCACGAGGTGACCGGAAAAGATGTGGACGAGATCGACATCGTCTCAGAGGACGAATGCAGACGCGTCATCGCGGAATGTTCGCCGGAGATCGTCATCAATGCGGCTGGCTATACGAACGTGGACGGCTGCGAGACAGACCGGGAGAGATGTTTTGCCGTCAATGCCGTCGGCGTGAAGAACATCGCCCTTGCGTGCCGGGAGCGGGCGATCACGATCGTCCACTTCAGCACCGATTACGTTTTCGACGGCCGGAAGGACTTACCCTACGACGAGGATGACCAGCCGGCGCCGCTCAACGTCTACGGGGCCTCCAAGCTGGAGGGCGAACACTTTCTCCAGGCCTTCTCGGATCGTTACCTCCTGATCCGGACGGCCTGGCTTTACGGCAGGCAAGGCAATAATTTCGTGAAGACCATCCTGGAAAAGGCCGCCACGGTCAAGACCCTTGCTGTGGTGGATGACCAGATCGGATCTCCGACCTATTCCCGGGATCTGGCCGCCGCCGTCCAGCTCCTGATCGAGGGTGGCTATACCGGCATCTTTCACGTGACCAACCGCGGCCGGTGCAGCTGGTATGAATTTACCTGCAAGATATTGCAATACGCGGGCAACAACGATGTAACCGTGAAGCCGATCCGGTCGGACAGCCTGCCTCGGCCGGCTATCCGCCCCGCCTGGAGTGTCCTCAGCTCCCGGAAGTTCTTCTCAGTCACCGGAAAGACCATGAGATTCTGGCAGATCGCGCTTCAGGATTATCTGGACCGGATGGGATATCGGAAATAGGGCGCCGCGGGGAAATGGGCGGCAGAGGGGCGGCGCGGGACGACCTTTTTTGGGGAGGGTGAATATGAAGACGGTTTTTAAAAAAATCACGGGTGTCCTGCTGCCTCCATTTATCGCCATAATGATCAGCGGCTGCATGGTCGCCACCCAAGGGACGGTGATACTCCCCCGGATCAGCACCCTGTATGAGGGAACCTACAAGGTCGATCCCTATATGGAAAAGCACCGGCCCCGAACCGTTGCGGTCCTTCCCTTCTTTGACAGGTCCCGCAGCAAACATGGTTTTGAGACGGTCCGCCGGGGTTTCTACAACCATTTCAGTTCGCTTCCCTTCAAGGACATGGAGCTCTACCGGATCGACGACCTCCTGAAGAAGGCGGGACTCACGGATCCGGAAGAGATCAACAAGACCTCCCCACAGAAATTAGGGGAGATCCTCGGCGTGGACGCCGTCGTCTACGGGGAGATCTCCGATTTCGACAAGCTTTTCGCCGTGATCTACTCGCAAGTTTCGGTCGGGGCGGAGGTGAAGATGGTCGATGCAAAGACGGGCAATTTTCTCTGGAGCGGACAGCATGTCGCCCGGATCCACGAGGGCGGCCTGTCGGTAACCCCGGTCGGCATTGTGGCCACGGTGATTGTGGCCGCGATGAACATGAGGGATATCCAGCTGCTGCGCGCCTGCGACGACCTCTTTAGGGAGATGGTCAAGACGATCCCCGTGCCGTCCCTTGCCGAGGCCCTGCGGCCGCCGGAGATCTTCCTGCTCGTCCAGGATACGCAGAACCGCCCCCGGAAGGCGGGGGATGAGATCCGCGTCGTCATGCAGGGGACGTCGAAGATGCGGGCCTCGTTCGATATCGGTGAATTAAGGAAGCGGATCGACATGCAAGAGCAGGATAGCGATCCGGGGGTCTACCTCGGCATCTACCGCGTCGTCCCGGGCGATAATTTGGCCGGTGCTCTGATCACGGGCCGTCTGATGGACGATGCCGGGAACAGTGCCGAATGGGTCGACGCCATCGGGACGGTGACGCTCGATACGATTCCGCCGGCAAAGCCGACGCAGCTCAGGATCGTCGGCCGGGACAGGCTGGTCCTGCTGACTTGGGAGAAGTCCGCTGCCGCGGACCTGTCAGGCTACCGCCTCTACCGAAGCCAGACGCCGCTCTCCGGTTATCAGGAGATCGCGAAGACCGAATTCAGCGAACAACGGGATCAGGGGCTGGACAACGGCCGGCGTTACTACTACCAGGTGTCGGCGGTGGACCGCGCCGGGAACGAAAGCGAGAAGTCGGAAACCGCCTCCGGCATGCCGGTTGCGCCGGGGCCGACTCCGGTGGAAGGGGCGATCGAGGCCGATACGACCTGGTATGCCGGCGCCAGTCCCTATGTGATCGAAAAAGAGGTGATCGTCCGGGACAAGGCCGTTCTCACGATCGAACCCGGGACGGAGATCCATTCCCGGGGAGGCGCACTCGTGATCGAGGGCCGGCTTCAGGCCCAGGGGGACGGCGAACACCTGATCCTCTTCGATGCCGCAGAGGGGGCGGAGCGCTGGGCGGGAATCCGTTTTGCGAACGTCAGGGAAAAGGAGAATCTCCTGAGGTTCGTCCGCATCCGTAAGGCGACGGCCGGAATTGCCTGCGAGAACTCCTCGCCCCGGATCGAGGAGAGCGAGCTGACGGAAAACGCGACGGCGATCGCGATCCGGGGGGCCTTCTCCGCGCCGGCGGTGGCAGGAAACACCCTCCATAAGAACGGGGAAACGGCCGTTTTTATTTCCGACGGGGCGAAACCGACCCTCTCCGGCAACCGGATACAGGACAACGCCGCGGAGGGGGTCGTCATCCGTTTCGCCTCCCCGGTGATCCTTCGCAACGCGATTATGAAAAACAGGGGCGGGGGGGTTGCCGTTTCGGGGGCGCAGGTCTCCCTGACGGAGAACAGCCTCACCGACAACGGCCCCTTCGATCTTGCCGGGGAGATGACGGGCGAGCCGGTTGCGGCCCTGAACAACTGGTGGGGTACGGTGAGGGGGATCGAGATCTTCGCCAGGATCCGGGGAAGGATCGATGTGGGTACGATTCTGAGCGCCCCCTATCCCGCTGGGAAACCGGTGGCGCTTCCGATACTCGCCTCGCCGCTTTCGGGACCCCTCAAATCGGACGGATTTCTGATCCTCTCCCACAGTCCCTACCGGGTGATGGGTGATGTGACCGTGGATGGCGGCGCCGTTCTCCATATCGAGCCGGGGGTTGTCCTCCAGTATGACCGGAATACGTCGATCATCGTCGAGGATGGCGGGATCGCCGCCAGGGGCACACCGGAGCAGCCCATCGTCTTTACCGCCTCCGGGGCCTCCCCAGCCCCGGGTTCTTACGGGAGCGCCGTCCGCTTCGCGAAGCGGACGCAGGTGAACAGCGTTTTTGACCACTGCGTGGTGAAGTATGCCACTACGGCCTTCGACATCTATTACGGGACGCCGGAGATCTCCTTCTGCCATATCGCCAGCAACGCCCAGAGCGGCATCTACGTACGCAACGATGCGGCGCCCCAGATCTCCTACAGCACCTTCGAAGACAATTTAGGGGAGGGGGCGATCAAGTGCGTCGGCATCTCCAACCCATCGATAAGCTACAACAATTTCCTCCGCAATGCAGTGTCCGTCCAGGGTTTTTCCTCCATCTATATCGATGCCAGGCACAACTGGTGGGGGGCCAGCCCCCCGGATCCCGGGATGATCTGGGGAGATCCGGACAAGAGCATCAATATCAAACCCTGGCTCACGGTCCCGGAGGAGAAGGCCTTTCCGGGAGGAAAATGAACCCGCTGCCGCTCGGAAGGAGGCGGATCGCCATTGCAGAGGGACTGCCGTTCTGGTATGTTGGAAGCGATGTCCGGATGCGGAAGAAAATAAACGACAAGGGGCATGAAAAGGAGGCGGCTATGAGGCTAAAGATTTGTTTGACCACAGCGTTTGCTGCGGCCATGATCCTGTGCATCGCGGGGGTGACGGTCGGTCAGGAGAAGGTTGGCATACCGGAAGGGACGCAGATCGTTGAACAGGTGGGCAACAAGGGGATGGTGAACTGGACCGAAGGGACCATGGAGGCGATCGGTATCGGCGCCCCGCCGGAGCGATATATCGGGAAACCCCAGGCGCGTCCCAATGCGCTCCGGGCAGCCCAGGTCGACGCCTACCGGAATCTGCTCGAGGTGATCAACGGCGTGCGGGTCGATTCGACCACCGTGATCCGGGATTTCATGACCGAAAGCGACGTCATCAACACCCAGGTCCAGGGTATGGTCAAGGGCGCCAAGGTCATCAAGCAGGAGTACATGTCCGACGGCACCGTGGAAGTGACCGTCCGGATGCCCATTGCGGGGAATTTCGCCGCTGTGATCATTCCCCGGATCATGGAGAAGAAACAGGTACAGCCGCCCCCGGCAGGGCCGGCAGCGCCTGCGCCTGCACCGGCGCCGGGAGGCGAGGTCTTCACCGGACTTGTCGTGGATGCCCGCGGGATTCAGGCCCGGCCGGCCATGTCCCCCCGGATCATCGATGAAAACGGCAGAGAGATCTACGGTTCCATGAACGTCGAGCGGGAGTACGCCGTCCAGCAGGGGATGAGCGGCTACGCGAGGGATCTGACGGCCGCGCAGAGCAATACCCGTGTGACCAATAATCCCCTGAGCGTGAAGGGATTGAAAACCGAGGGGGCGGGGCGGTCGGACATCGTGATCGCAAAAGCCGACGCCGAGAAGATCCTTGCCGCCGGAGACAACCTGAGTTTCCTCAAGAAGTGCCGGGTGATGATCGTCCTCGATTGAGTAAAGAAGAACCGATCGGCGGCGTGGATTGGGTTTTTTGAAGGGACCGCAGCGGCCGGCCTCAAGGCCGCTGCGGTCTTTTCGCATCGCATAAGGAGGGAGAAAAATTGCCGGGAAGAATCGTCGTCCTTCCGGAGAAACTGACCCATCGCATCGCCGCGGGCGAGGTGGTGGAGAGGCCGGCGTCCATCGTCAAGGAGCTGCTGGAGAATGCATTGGATGCCGGGGCCACGGAGATTGCCGTGGAGCTGGAGAAGGGCGGTTGTCAGTCGATCCGGGTGACCGACAATGGAGAGGGGATAGAGCGCGAGGACGTGGCCCTGGCTTTTGCCCGTTACGCGACGAGCAAGATCGCGGCATTTGAAGACATCTATCTGATCCGTTCCTTCGGTTTCCGGGGAGAGGCCCTTCCCAGCATCGCCTCGATCTCAAGGGTGGAGATGGTGACTCGGCGGGCCTCGTCACCTGCCGGCACAAGACTGATCATCGAAGGGGGAGAGGAGAAGGAACTCTCGGATGCGGGCTGTCCGGTCGGCACCTCGATCCTGGTCAGCCGGATCTTCGAATCGGTTCCGGTCCGACGGAAATTCCTCAAGGGCGAACCGACCGAACAGGGGTGCTGCCTCGATTGGATCGCCCGCCTGGCCCTTGCCCATCCCGGAGTCAAGATGAAGGTGTCTGCAGGCGGCAGGGTGCTCCTTAATGTTCCGGCCGTGAAGGATCTTTCGGAGAGGATTGCCCTCACCCTGGGTCGGGATTTCCGTGGCCAGCTCATCCCGGCGGCGGGAGAAAGGGAGGGCGTGCGGCTGCAGGGATTCGTTTCCAGGCCGGAGTTCACGAGATCCGGCGCATCCCATATGTACTTCTATGTGAACCGGCGCTTTGTGAAGGATTACCTCCTGAACCACGCGGCAATGACGGCCTATCGGCGGGTGATCGAGTATAGACGCTATCCGGCGGTCGTTCTTGGCCTCGAAGTGCCGCCTGGAGAGGTAGACGTGAATGTTCACCCCACGAAGATGGAGGTCCGTTTCCGGAATCCGCGCGATATCTATGCCCTCATCGTGGAGACCGTCAGCAGCGCAATCGGAGCGGGGTTTCCCCAGGCCCGGGAGGCGGGTGTGGCCGGAGGGGCTGAAGCGGGGAGGGCGGCTTATGCCGCCCGGGTCGAAGAGGCCCTGAGGCGATACCGGGTCTCATCCGGACCGGAAAAACTCTTCTTCAAGGAGGCGCCCGGCCGGAAAAAGGAAATTCCGTCGATGCAGCCGATGCCTGCTGCCGGGGAAGCCTCGACAGAATTGGAAGAGCCGGAGAGGCGGACGCGTTTCTCCGATCTTGTTTATCTCGGTCAGGTGGCGGGGACCTACCTCGTCTTTGCCGGCGAGAAAGGGATGATTCTCGTCGATCAGCACGCCGCTCATGAAAGGATCCTCTTTGAGAAGCTTAGGCGGCGGGAGGCGGAGACGGGGGAGAGGGAGATCGGCCAGCGCCTCCTCATCCCGGAGGTGGTAAGCCTTCCGCCCCGTGATTTCGCCTTCCTCACGGAGTCCGTTCCAGTTCTGGAAGAGGCGGGTATGGAGGTGGAGCCTTTCGGCGGTGATTCCGTCGTAGTCAAGGCCCTTCCCGCCTTCCTTCCCCCTGGGGAAGTGAAGACGCTGATCAGCGACCTGCTCTCCGACTGTGGGGAAGCGGATCGCGATCTCCCCCTGGTTGAAAGACGGGAGAGGATCTTCACCGTCCTGGCCTGCCGGGGGGCGGTCAAGGCGAACCGGACCATGACCTCTCCGGAGGTTTCCGCGCTCTGTCGAGACCTCGATGCCATCTCCCACGCCGCGACCTGCCCTCACGGAAGGCCGGTCGCGGTTCCCGTATCCGTCTTCGAACTGGAGAAGATGTTTAAAAGGAGATAGGAAGGCGCTCATGACCATCTCCGGAAGACCGAGACCCCGCCTGATCGTCATTGTCGGACCCACCGGCGTCGGAAAGACTGCGATGGCTCTGCAGCTGGCCGGGCGGTGGGGAGGCGAGATCGTCAGCGCCGATTCGATGCAGGTTTATCGGGGGATGGATATCGGTACGGCGAAGCCGACCTCTGATCAGCGGAGACGGATCCCCCATCACCTGCTCGATGTCGTCGATCCGGATGAATCTTTTCACGCCTCCCGGTATTGCGATCTGGCCCACGGGGTCATCGTCCGCCTGCATGGGGAGAAAAAACCGGTCTTCGTGGTCGGGGGAACGGGACTCTATGTCCGGGCGCTTTTGGGGGGTCTGATCGACGGACCGGGGGGGGATGAGACCCTCAGGCAGGAGCTGAAGGAGGAGATGGAAAGGTCGGGGAAAGCCTGCCTTTATGGGAGACTCCTGAAGAGTGATCCCCGGGCGGCCGCCCGGATCAATCCCCATGACGGCGTCCGGATCGTCCGCGCTTTGGAGATACTGGAACTGACGGGGCGATCCATCGTCGATCATCAGGAGGACCACCGTTTCCGGGAGCGGCCCTACGAGGCCCTTACGATCGGACTGACGCTGGACCGGGAGCAGCTGCAGGCGAGAATCGACCGCAGGACGGAGCGGATGATCGCCGACGGCTTTGTGGAGGAGGTCCGCGGCCTTCTCGAGAAGGGCTATGACGGATCCCTCAAATCCATGCAGTCGCTGGGTTACCGGCACCTCGTCGCCTGCCTTGCAGGACAGACCGACCTGGAGGAGGCCGTCCGCCGCATTAAACGAGATACGCGCCGCTACGCGAAACGGCAGATGACTTGGTTTGCCGCCGAGAGGGAGATCATCTGGCTCGCCCCGGACGATTGCTTTGCGGCGGTGGAGATGGTCGGCCGTTTCCTTGACGGGAGATGAAGAACTCGTAAAAAGTCGAAAAACGGGCCAAAGATGAAGCTGCCGGGATCGGGAGCCTTAGCAGGACAAAATCTCCGGTCCCGGCGACGGTGAAATTTCTTGACTTCAAAAGGCTATGAAGATATGGAATACTGTGAAGATGGAGGGGGAAATAGCTTTTTGATACGAGGAGTTCTTACAGAAAGGAGAAGGTAATGATGAGCCGAGTGAAATCCATGAACATGTTTCGGTTCCTGCTGTTGGTGGCCGTAAGCGTCCTCATGATATCCTGCGGGCCGAAGCCGCAGCAGCCCCTGAGCCAGCTCGACACCCCGGAGCATCACACCTTTACCGGTATCCGGTTGCTCGACCAGGAAAAATTTGCCGATGCGGGGCGCGAATTCGAACTTGCCCTGAGATTGGATCCGCGTTATTCGAAGGCCCACGCCGGCGCCGGTCTGGTCAAGGCCTATCAAGGGGATTTCAAGGGCGCATTTGAGTCCCTCAAGCAGGCGGAGAAGCACGCCCGGAGTGATGAGGAGAAGATCTTTGTCCTGGTGGGCTATATCCGTGCGAATACCGTAAGCCATGCGGCGTGTCTGCATATCGGGACCTCATGCAAGCCCGATGACGCCTGGGTAAAATACTCGAAGGATGCTTTCGATCAGGCGGTTATCATCGATCCCAAGGCTGCCTCCCCCTATTACTTTATGGGCGAGTGCTATCTGACGGCGCTGGATCTGGATCAGGCAGGCCGGTTGTTCAGCCGGGTCCTGGACATGAATAGAGAGCACGTCGGTGAGGCTGACCGCCGGTGGAAACTGGTGCAGAAGATCCAGCGGGCGATGCCGGGAACCATCACGGGGAAAAAGATCGCCCTGATCGAGCGGATCACCCGGGCGGATGTGGCAGCCCTCTTCATGGAGGAGTTGAAGATCGACACCCTTTACGCCAGGCGGACGCCGAAAAACTTCGATACGGCGTTCAAGGATCCGGAAAGGGCGCGGACGGCCGCCTCCCGATTGGTCACAGCAACGGATATCGCCGACCATCCGCTCAAGGCGGATATCGAGGGAATCCTCCGGATCGGGACGCGGGGCCTCGAGGTCTATCCGGACGGGACCTTCCGGCCCGACGAGCAGGTTGACCGGGCGAGCTATGCGATGATGATCGAGGACATCCTCATCAAAGTGACGGGTGACAACGCTCTGGCGACGCGGTTTATCGGCAGCCCCTCCCCCTTTCCCGATCTGCGAGCCGATCTCCCCTATTTCAATGCGGTGATGGTGGTGACCTCGCGGGGGATCATGGAGGCGAAGGATATTGTAACCGGGGAATTCGCACCGCTTCATCCGGTTGGGGGCGCAGATGCGCTGCTCGTGATCCGCAAGATCAGGGAAGAATTGCGATATTAGGGGATGGAATTGATGAAGGGCTTGCGGCGGGGATAGGCGGCGCGGTTAAAGGACCGCCGGCCCGGTCGGAGCCCTTTGATTTTGTCCATGGAGAGGATGGATGGGTAAAGAAGCGTTGACCAAGGTTTATGAACCCCGGGAAGCGGAGCTTAGATGGCATCAGTACTGGCTGGATCATGATTTTTTCCGTGCGGCCGACAGAAGCTCGAAAAAGCCGTTTTCCATCGTCATTCCCCCGCCGAACGTGACGGGGATGCTCCATATGGGGCATGCCTTGAACAATGTCCTGCAGGACATCATCGTCCGTTACAAAAGGATGCAGGGGTACAATGCCCTCTGGATGCCGGGGATGGACCATGCCGGGATTGCGACGCAGAATGTCGTCGAGCAGGAGCTGGCGAAGGAGGGGCTCACGAGGCACGATCTCGGCCGGGAGAAGTTCATCGAGCGGGTGTGGGAGTGGAAGGCCAGATACGGCGGGGTCATCATCCATCAGCTCAAGCGTCTCGGCTGCTCCTGCGACTGGTCGCGCGAACGCTTCACCATGGATGAAGGCCTTTCCCGGGCCGTTCGAGAGGTTTTCGTCCGCCTGTACAACGACGGTCTCATCTACCAGGGGGACTACATCGTCAACTGGTGTCCCCGCTGCCGGACCGCCATCTCCGATCTGGAGGTCGAGTACAGTCAGCGGGAGGGGCATCTCTGGAGCATCCGCTATCCCTTTGCCGATGGCGAGGGGGGGATCGTCGTGGCCACGACCCGACCGGAAACCATGCTGGGGGATACTGCGGTGGCCGTCAATCCGAACGATGATCGGTACCGGGATCTGCTCGGGAAGGAGGTCATCCTCCCCCTCGTCAACCGGAGGATCCCCGTTATAGCCGACGATTATGTCACGATGGAATTCGGTTCGGGCGCCGTCAAGATCACTCCGGCCAGCGATCCCAACGACTTTGCCATGGCGGGACGACACAATCTCCCGATCGTCAGGATCATGGACGACAATGCGGTGATCAACAAAAACGGGGGGGCCTATGAGGGCCAGGATCGTTACGAATGCCGCCGGAATGTCATCCGGGATCTGGAGGCGGGCGGCTGCCTCGTCGGGACGGAGCCGTATACGCACAATATCGGCCAGTGTTACCGGTGCAAGACCGACATCGAGCCGGCCGTCTCACGGCAGTGGTTCGTCCGGATCGCGCCCCTGGCAAAAGAGGCGATCGCCGCGGTGGTTACGGGAAAGACCCGCATCGTTCCGGCCGTGTGGGAGGCCACCTATTTCGAGTGGATGAACAACATCCGCGACTGGTGCATCTCGCGGCAGATTTGGTGGGGCCACCGGATTCCCGTCTGGAACTGCGAAGGGTGCGGAAAGGTGATCGTCTCCTCGCAGGATCCCGACCGGTGCCCCGTCTGCGGCGCTGTCAAGCTCCGGCAGGAGGAAGATGTCCTCGACACCTGGTTCAGCTCCGGTCTCTGGCCCTTCTCGACATTAGGGTGGCCCGAGAACACCGAGGCGCTAAAGACCTTCTATCCCACCTCCCTGCTCGTGACCGGGTTCGACATCCTCTTCTTTTGGGTCGCCCGGATGATGATGATGGGGCTCTACGTCATGAAAGAGGTCCCCTTCCGGGAGGTCTATCTCCATGCCCTCGTCCGGGACGAGAACGGCGAGAAGATGAGCAAATCGAAGGGAAACAGCATCGACCCCCTCGAGATGATGGACCGCTTTGGGACGGACGCCTTCCGGTTCGCGCTGGCTGCCTTCACGGCGCAGGGGCGGGATGTCCGGATGTCGGAAGAGAGGATCGAAGGCTACAAGTTTTTCATCAACAAGATCTGGAATGCGGCCCGGTTTTCGCAGATGAATCTGGAGGATTACCCCACCGATCACGCCTTCCGCCCGGAGGATGAATCGATCGCCGACCGCTGGATCCGGGCGAGGCTGACGAGGACCGTCGCCGAGGTGATCCGGGGGCTGAATGAATACCGCTTCAACGACGCCTCGGCGGCTGTCTACCAGTTCGTCTGGCACGAACTGTGCGACTGGTATCTCGAACTGATCAAGCCCGTTTTCTACGGCGAGGGGGACGCCGCCGGGAAGCGGGCGGCCCAGAAGACCCTCCTCGATGTTCTCGCGGCGTCGCTCAAGCTGCTCCACCCCTTCATGCCCTTTGTCACCGAGGAGATCTGGCAGACTCTAATTGCGGACGGGAGATCCATCATGGTGAGCGATTTTCCCACGGCGGACGAGGCCTTCCCGGATCCCGAGGCGGAAAGGGAGATGGGGCTCATCATGGAGGTGATTACCCGGATCCGGAACATCCGCGGGGAGATGAATGTGGCGCCGTCCCTGAAACTGAAGGTGACCCTCGCCGCGCCCGATGAGCCCCTGAAGGCGGTCCTGGAGAAGGGAAGGGTCTACATGACGAGTCTGGCTAATCTGGAGACCCTGACCGTGACCGGAGAGATGACGGAACCGAAGGGGGCGGCCACGGCGGTGGCCGGCCCGGTCCGCGTCTACGTTTTTCTCGCCGGTGTGATCGATTTCGCAGGAGAGAAGGGCCGTCTGCAGAGGGAGATCGCGAAGATCGAGAAGGATCTGGCCTTTGTTGCGAAGAAACTGGCCAATCCGGACTTCCTGGCGAAAGCGGCGGAGGCGGTTGTCAAAAAGGAACAGGAGAAGGCCCGGGGGCTCGGGGAAAAGCAGGCCGCCCTCGAGGCGGCCCTGAAGAGGCTGACGGCGCTTGCCGCCGGCGGGTAAGAAGGGGGAGGCAATGTGGCCGCGACATAGGCTCAGGCAATTGATCCGGACGGCCCTCGATGAGGACATCGGGGCGGGGGACGTCACAACCGGGGCGGCGCTCCGGGGCGATGAAGCCGGACACGCCCAGGCAACGGCCAAGGTGGAGATGGTCGTGGCCGGGATCGACGTCTTCGGGGAGGTTTTTCTGGCGTTCGATCCCGCTCTGAATTTTACGCAGCGGCGGCGGGACGGAGAAAAGGCGGAGAAGGGGGATCTCCTCGCAGAGATTTCCGGGAGTCTCGCGTCGATTTTAACCGCCGAGCGGGTGGCCCTGAACCTCTTACAGCGGATGTGCGGGATCGCCACACTGACCCGGCGCTATGTCGATCAGATCGAAGGAATGCCTGCAAAAATCCTGGATACCCGGAAGACCGTTCCCGGTCTCCGGATCTTAGACAAGTACGCCGTCCGCGTGGGCGGAGGATACAATCACCGTTTCGCCCTCTATGACGGCGTCCTGATCAAGGACAACCACATCAAGGCAGCCGGCGGTATCGGTCCGGCCGTGCGGCGGGTCCGTGAGCGTATCCCCCACACGCTGAAGATCGAAGTTGAGGTGAAAAACCTGACGGAGCTGGAAGAGGCGCTGGCCGCCGGGGCGGACGCGGTCATGCTCGACAACATGGAACTTGAAGAGATGGCCGCGGCGGTAAAGCGGGTCGGGGGGAAAACCCCCCTTGAAGCCTCGGGAAACATGACCCTGGAAAGGGTCCGGGAGGTGGCGGCCACCGGTGTGGATCTGATCTCGGTGGGCGCCCTGACCCATTCCGTGGCGGCGGCGGATATCTCCCTCAACGTGATCCAGGTGGAACCTCGAACCGATCAAAAAACGTGAGGCATAAAAACCTCATAGCTCCTCATGCCAAATGAATGATGGACAGGGTGAAATTCGATGCAGAGGCTTTGCGGTTGCGTTTGGCGGGGAGGAGGATCGGTTGCCGGCTCCACTTCCTGCCGACGGTCGATTCTACGAACCGGGTTGCCCTCGGATTCGCGCGGGAAGGCGCGCCTGAGGGGACGGTCGTTCTCGCCGACCGTCAGACGGCCGGGAGGGGCCGTCTGGACAGGATATGGCAGTCGCCGCCCGGTTGCAACCTGTATATCTCCATCCTGCTCCGCCCTTTGATCGCGCCGGCGGAAGCCCCGCAGATTACCCTCATGTCGGGAGTGGCGGTGGCGGAGATGCTCTCCCTGCTTTGTCCTGCAGGCGTGGGGCTCAAATGGCCGAACGATGTCCTGGTCCGGGGACGGAAGATCTGCGGAATCCTGACGGAGCTGAGGATAGCCGGAAGGGCGGTCGAGGCGGTTGTGGTGGGGATCGGGGTGAACGTGAACATGGCAGGGGCCGATTTTGATCCGGCATATCGCGAGACCGCAACATCGCTCAGCCAGGAGACGGAACAGACACATTCCCGTGAAGATTTGGCGTATCTGCTGTGCGAGCGGTTTGAACAGTGGTATGAGACCTTCCTGCGAGAGGGATTCGCGCCGGTGAGGGAGGGATGGCTTGCCCGTTCGGAGATGGAGGGAAAGCGCGTTCGGGTCCATTTCCGGGATGAGGTGCAGGAGGGGGTAGTCGCAGGCGTCGACCACGATGGGGCGCTCCTGCTCACCGACGCTCTCGGCGCTATCCGGCGGATAACGGCCGGCGACGCCAGTATAGTGAAATGAGAGGTTGAACCATGCTTCTGGTCATTGATGTGGGAAACACCAATACGGTGATCGGCCTCTATGACGGAGAGGATCTGGTCCACGACTGGCGGATCAGAACCGTCAGCAATCACACCGTCGATGAATACGGAATGCTCATCCTCAACCTCTACAAGAACAGCAGGATCAGTTCGAAGGCCATCAAGGACATCATCATCTCTTGCGTTGTGCCGCCGATGTTGGACATCCTCGAACCCCTCTGTCAGAAATATTTCAACATCAAACCCCTCATCGTCGGACCCGGGGTAAAGACGGGGATGCCCATCCTCTACGACAACCCCAGGGAGGTGGGAGCAGACCGGATCGTCAATGCGGTCGCCGCCTATGAGAAGTACCGGCGGGAGATGATCATTATCGATTTCGGCACCGCCACAACCTTCGAATACATCTCGCCGAAGGGGGAATACATGGGGGGCTGCATCGCTCCGGGGATCATGATCTCAACCGAGGCTCTGTTCGAGCGGGCGGCCAAGCTCCCCCGGGTGGAACTCAGCAAGCCCCGCTCCGTCATCACGAAGGATACGGTGAGCGGGATGCAGGCGGGAATCATGTACGGGTATGCGAGCCTTGTGGACGGGATCGTCGAGCGGATGAAGGCCGAGATCGGATCCGAGCCGCTCGTCGTGGCGACCGGGGGCCTCGCGAGCCTGATTGCCGGGGTCGCGAAGCATATCGATGTGGTTGACGAGATGCTTACCCTTGAGGGATTGCGCATCATCTTCATGAGGAACAGGCCGAACCCTTAAAAACCTCCTTACTTCTCACTCCTTTATCCGGCGGCGGGAACGGTAATGTTGACGAACCATGAGAAGCAGTGATGCTGAATGTAGGCTTGACAGGCGGGATTGCCAGCGGGAAATCGACCGTTGCCCGGATGCTGAAGAAAAAGGGCGCCATCCTCATCGACTTAGATGAGTTGGCCCATGCCGTCCAAAAGCCGGAAGGACCTGTCTGGATGGAGATCGTCCGCCACTTCGGTCAGGATATCCTCCAGGCGGACCGAACGATCGACCGTCGTAAGCTGGGCGCCGTCGTCTTTGCCGATCGGGCGAAACTGGATCTGCTCAATCGTCTCGTTCATCCGGCCGTTCTCTCGGAGTGGCAAAGGCGGATGGAGGAGATCCGGAAGACGCGGCCGGATTCCATCGTCCTGTCAGACATTCCGCTGCTCATCGAGGCCGGTCTAATGCCGATGGTGGACGTGGTCCTCCTCGTTTATCTTTCCCCGGAAGAGCAGGTCCGGAGGCT
>Ga0180007_10004434_pt1 | contig 14874 bp, 20 predicted proteins | sample MM_PC_MetaG_FD_121122 | JGI IMG/M metagenome (GOLD analysis project Ga0180007, IMG submission 121122) | Groundwater microbial communities from the Aspo Hard Rock Laboratory (HRL) deep subsurface site, Sweden - MM_PC_MetaG | ecosystem: Environmental > Aquatic > Deep subsurface > Groundwater... | reverse complement strand
TTGGTAATCTTATTCAGGTTTATTCCACCCAACTTGTTACGTAAACCTGTACTTAATCTTAAAGCCATCTTAATACCTCCTAATTGTAGATATTAGGTACTTCACTTGATGGATTTCTTAAAGATACCAAATATTGTGAAATACCCCTGTCTTGTTTTAATAAACCCGTACCAAATGGTGCATTTGGAGTAGCAAATGTTTTTTCAGTAAGACATCTAAATAATCCTCCATTGCCCCCCATGCAAATATGACCATTGGTAGAAGTCCACATAGCTATCCTTTGAGAACTCTTACCTCCAGCAGTAGGAAAACTTTGTACCTTATCTCCCAATAAAATTTCGTCAAGGATTATACCAGACCCTTCAATTGCTCCATAATTTGCCTTCTCGTCTTTGGCAAATGGAACATCTCCACCATCAAAGAACCAAGTTTTGTTCTGTGTAATAATCCATATACCATCTTTTAATGGAAGTATGACAGATATTGGACTTTCCAACTGTAGGTAACTATTTTCTAAATCAAAATACTCATATCCATTAATCTCTGAATACCAAATCTTATCATATTGTCCCGCATAAACTCTGGTATTAAAATAGAATAAAAAAGTACCTGGTGGTGGTGGTTCAAGATTAGCAATGGCTGTTGTAAGGGTTGCACCCCAACTTCTTGATATTCCATTCTCTATGACACCACTTACCATTCCATCTGAATAATATACAGCCTTATCCAGGCTTAAATAATTCATTGATATCTTTGCAATAGTCAAACCAGACCTTAAAATGGACACAGATACGGTCAATGGTGATTTAGATGTTATCTGTAATCTCTTTAATGCATCTCCCTCACGAAATAGGCAATAATCATTTGCACTCCATATAGAATGTATATCGCCTTCATATATACTTTCAGAGCCCCTACGTCTTCTCCAGTTATGCTGATCGTCAATATCAATATTAATACATTGCTGTAAATATGTATTGACTATAAGCTCAGTTCCATATTGTGTGGGCTCTACTGTAGCAAGTTCGTATGGGGGAGTAATATTGTTCTCCCCCAATACCTTGTCTATTATTACCGTAATCCTTTTGGACATGTCTTATTTTTGAGTACCAAGAGTTGAAGGTTCTTTAGACGCTTCAGCATATGCCAAACCGTATTCATCATCTGGTGTAGGAACTTCCTTAAGAGCTTCCGCAATAATCGCCATAGCTTCTTTGGAAGATTTAGCTGTATACTTTAAATCATTCTCGTAAATTTCGTTACCCTTCTTATCCTTCTTGGGCTTGCGTGGAACTTCTACAATATATGTGCCATCACTGGCTTTTTCAACGCTTATTCTCATACTACCCCCTCATTATATCTGATACAGAACTCTTAATATCTTTGTGCCATCTCCAGCACTACCAAGAGCAACCGTACATTGACCAACTCCAGCACCTACTGCAACGGTTGGAGCATTGATGACTCCAGTATCCCATGCAACCAGGATGAAATCTGTGGTCGCAGGAATTATTACTGGCATACCAATCAAATCACCGAATCCGATTGTTATGTTATCATCAGTCCCACCTGTAATCCAGTCTACACCAGTAGCGGAGGTGATAGTCTTGAAAGCCTTTGTACCTACTGCTTGCCCACCAGCCACAGGAGTGATTGTCTCCAAGAGTGCTGCATCATCATAGTCAGTTCCTACAATATCAACCGTGCCCATTGTGTCATTCTCAACATTCATTGTTATGTTTATCGTGACATTTCTGCAAAGACCATCAGGTGGACTTGCGTTGGCAATGGTGTAAGCACCAACCTTCATTACGGTTGATGTTACATATCTGTCTACATCTGCAACCGCAGGAGCGGTAGGTGTTACATAACCCAATACGATTCCAGTTGTCTTAGCAGCAGTAACATTTTTAGCAGCTATCATTGCTGTAAGAACCTTACTTGCACCGATAAGCGTAGCTCCAGTATTGCTGATGGTCACATCACCAGTTGGAGTCTGCTCTGCTGATGCTCCACCTGCACCACCAATTAGAAGTTTACCATCTGCTAATGCTACCATAGTTGCAAGAACTTTCTTAGCCCCAATAGTAACCGCACCAGCGTTATCGCAAGTAACATCTCCGCTTGCACTAACAGCAGCAGCCTTGCCACTCACATTACCAACTATAAGTTTGGCAGATGCTAAAGCAAGGTCTCCAACTTCCACTGAAATATCAGGTAGGCTTATCGTACTTGAAAAAATTGCTGGTTTGCCGATAGTAACAGTATCATTAATATCATCAAACGTAAAAACCCTTAAAAGTCTCTTTAAATCTTTAATCATTTGTACCTCCCTTAAGCACAAACATATCTACAATGTAGATACAATTAAGCTTATTTTCTTATTTTATTGTATTCATCTTGCAATTTGTTTAAGGTATCCTGAACCTTTCTTTTGTTCCATGCTCCAAAAACAGCACCACAAGCAAATCCAACAACTAAACAAATTATTTCCCACATAAATATCTCCTCCTATAGTTCCATTATTTTATTTATTGCTTCTCTTACTTTTGAATGGTCTTCGTCAGTCACATATGGAAATCCAACCCAACAGAAAAACGATATTATCCACAGAGTACACCATATGTCAAAAAAATCATACATTGACACTTGACTTAACCTGTCTTTGTCATTTTTTACATTCTCAACCCATGACAAAGTTGATGCTGTCAACCTTCTCATTGAACCTGCAAATTCAGTTAACATATCTTGAATGTTTGTCATGTTACTTATTGCCCCCATGTCGCATCAACATCATAAGTTGCTATCGATGCTTTTATCTTTGCAATCCATGCTGCTGATAATGCTGATTCAGAAGGTAAAATTCCTATAGAATCTGCAAATTCAGTTAACTTATCTTGACCACCAGCCATTCCTACCTCCTATCCACTAAATCCAAATTGGCGTGATCTCATTCTCATGTTGGGAGGATAACGCCTTCTGTTCATTTCTGTCTGGGCAGATGGTCTTAATCCAAATTTTCTTTCAAAGCTATCCAGCCAAGTTTTTGCTCTCACTAAGTCCTGGGTATCTGAATCTGGCTTTGAATATGCCTTATACATTATCCAATCTACTAAATCATTGTGATATTGCGTTGGCACTTCTGGAGATAATGTTAAATTGGCATCTGTGAAAACAATTTTAGGAAGTCTTGCCACCACAAGCCAGAGAATATCGTCACTTTGTGGTGGAGAAATTACCCTAATAAATCCATTCTCCTCAAGAAAGGCATAAACATTTCCCTCAAGTGTTTCCCAAGAATCATAATAGATATTTCCCAACCCATAATCAGCCAGATCATAATCGCACACTCTTATATCAGCATCCAATGACCAAATAGTTTTTTGTCTTAATGGATAAGTTAAACTATCTGGCTTTGCACGTATCACCATCAATGTTTGTGGATGAAGTTTATATGTATGAACATCAGCCCTGAGTGGTATCCTTGTTACAGTTCTGGTAGCTTCCAATATTGCAGAAATATTATTTTCATCTACCAATGTCTCTTTTACAACAATTGCTGTATCTGTTACACTGGATATGGTTTTTATACCATCATTTAATAGCGTACCAGATATGGTAATCTCATCATCCATCTCAAATGTATTGATTTCAGATAAACCTCCAGCAGACAAAAAACCACCAGTAGCCTTACTAATAGTTTTAGTGGAAGCTGCAAAACCTATATTCGATACTCCAGTAATGGCAACTTGAGATGGATATGTTACATAACAATATGACCTTCTGCAAGCCTCTACTGTAGCTTCCGTTAAAGCTATGGCTAATTCAGCATTAGACCACAGATACGGTATCCGAGTATCTCCAAGACCGATTCGTGTAGCAGATATTATACTTGTTCCAGTCATTAGTTAACAACATGAAAAGAAAATCTTGGAACATCTTTGTAGTAAAACTCTCCAGTCTGCAAATTCTGAGTCATCTTAGTTGTAATAGCATCTTTCAACACTGAAACTATTGACTCTGGAACATCTACAGGGAATCCTCTTTTAATCTGAAATGCCCTACCATTTACAGATACAAAAACATCCCCTGAGTTCTCGTCACCTTCCTGCTCGTCAATTATGATTTTTACCTTTTTTTCCTCAGCAGATTTGGTTTCAACAACCTTCGGAGTTTCTACTTTTGCTCCTTCTTTTTTTTCTTCTTTCATTGTTCCTCCTGTTTACGCTTCTAAGCCACAAACAGTAATTTATGGCTTGATTTTTTCAATACCGATTTTTTAAATTACCTAACCACTACGTAATAAATTACATCACTTTCATTGTTTAGGTCTGTTTCAGCACCGAAGGTGAATCCTGCTGCATCACCCTCTGCATCGTTACCAGCATATTCACTAATACCATCACTTGCAATAATGGAAGCAACATTTGTTACGCTTTTTCTTCCATATCCATCGCCCATACCCTGATACCATTCAAGGTAACCAACGACAGCATCAGTAACGTTAATTAATCTAACGTATCTTGGTATAAAACCAAGATGAATATTCATCGCTGAACCAGTAGCTATGAATGAACCTACTGCTGTTCTTTCCTGTGTCATATTCATACCTCCATAAAAATTTTTAAATTAGTCTTTGGCTTCGGCAATAGCTATGCAAGCTGTTAGCCTGGTAAGCCTGTCTGTACCAAGTATACCCGCACCAGGGTCATCAAGATGACTAATAAGTGTCTTAACGAGTCCCCATTCTGTAGTAGTAATATCCAGAATGTTCTTCTGATCTTCGTTTGCATCCATAGATTCAATCTGGGCACACATTAAGTCTATACAGCCATTGAATTCCTGTTTTAACATTTCGTAATTAACCATGTTTTTCCTCCATTCAATATTTTACTATGTTCATTAAACGTGAACATTTAGTTCACATGAACATTCTTATAAGTTGGTTACCGCACACTCCAACCTTGCAAACCATGCGTCGTTCAAAATAACCGCTGTCTGCATGGTCTTCCAACCAATGCTGCCCCGCTGCCCCAATGGGTCAGATTTTGTAGGGGTAGGATTTATGACAATCGGCACAATTGCGTATTTGCCCTTAAGTGCAACGATAGCATAAGAATCCCTTGCAATGTAAAGAATTGGATAAATATCTGCACTTACTCCAGTGGTTGTAACCATAGCCACACCACTACCAGCATATGCAGCACCAGCGTCAGCGATAGATGTAAATACAGTAGAAAGCAGGTATCTGCAATCTTCAACTGCACCTACCTCAGATTCATACGGAGTTAACTGACCATAATCTTTAACATCTATGAAGCCTGGAAGACTTCTGATGTCACTCTCAAGGTCAGTATGTGCTATAGCTATAAAGCTTGGTAACACACTCTCGGTATTAAATGCTGGAGTAGAACGCACAACATTGGTTATCTTAACAGCGTTCTGACGTTTTAATCCCCTGGTAATAGCTCTCTGTTTTGCAAGAGAGATAGGGGTATTAACTGAAACCCTATTCGCACCATTAGCATAAAATACATTAGTGCCAGCTTTGATAACATTCCAACGAATTGTCTCTACTGTCCTTGCTGCCTGTTCCCCACTTATAACGGTTGTTTCTCTTATAATGGGGTCTTCATGGGTATCTGCAACTATGTCAGTAATTTCAACAACTGAACCGTACTGACGAAGAATTGCGGTAATATCCGTAAAGTGCAACTTAATGCTTGAAGGAGTTACACCCTCAAGCAAAGGTTTAGTAGCAAGAGGTAGATGCTCGTATCTCCTAAATTTCATTGCCTGGGTCTTGTTTGAAGGCAGTTCTTTAGCCTGTCCAAATTTCTCAATAACAAGATAAGGCATACCTCTTTTCAAGAAATCTACAACCACATAGGCTGCTGTTCTTGGGCTTATGTCACCATAAGTAGTAATATCACTCATATTAGTATCTCCTTATTTCTTACCACCAGAAGCTTCTTCAAAAGCGTCTTCAAAGGTATCGGCCTTTTTTCGACCTCCTCCTCCTACTGGTGTTTTCTTTCCTCTAACGATTTCAAGGCTCTCAAGCCTTTTATCTTTTTCTTTTTTTCCATCATTAACTTCGACTTTCTTGCCATCTTCATCTTCATCGGAAGAATCTCCCTCTTCCTCAGTTTTTTTAGATGTAACGATGTTGTTAGCTTCCTTATACTTAGAGATTAAATCAATAACCTCATCCGTATCACCATCTGTTATGATTTCCGCATAAACCTTTTTCACCGCTGGAGATAGAGTTCCTACCCATTCATTAATTTCCCTTTCTGTAAAGTCTTTTCCATAATCCTCATGTGCCTCCACAATCCTTCCAACATGTTCAATGGACTTATCTTCAGTTCTTTCCTCTATTAATCTCTCCACAGATTTGATGGGAATATCATAAGTTTTGGAGATTTCTGTAAGGATTTCTCCCTTTAAAGCCTTCAAATCCTTTTGTCGAAGCTTCGCCTCATTAGCAGAAACATAAGCATAATCTTTCAGGTATTCCTGCAATTGAGGGTCTTCCTGTTCTTCCGTTACTACATCATCAGACCTGGGCTTAACCTTACCTGCTTCATCTATGGCTTTGAATTTGTCCTCAAATTCCTTAACTTTAGAGGTTAAGGTTTCGGTTTCTCTCTGCTTAGACTCAATCATACCCTGAAGACTCTTGTATTTCTGTTCAAGGCTTTCATAGGTTAGCTTGGCATCGCCTGTCTTCTCTATAGAAGCTCCTCCTTCAGTTGTTTCGGTTTCCTTTTTCTGACCATCTGGGGTATCTGAGGTTTTCTTTTCAGCCTGATTGTCTTGCTCGCCTTCTTTCTGAGCTATCTGACCATCTTCGCTTTTTTGTTCCCCATCCTCAGTTTTGGTTATCTTTTCTCCACCGTCAACTGCGATTGCTTCATCAAAAATTGCATCAAAATCTTCTTCTAATTTGATTTCTTTTTCTTTTCCTTCTTCTTTTTTATCGTCTTCCGACATCTTTCCTCCAAATAAAAAAGGCTATAAGACTTAGGGGGTATTTTCCCTTTCTTATAGCCCGATTTTTTCGGTACTAAAATAAATTGTTTAAAACAATCTATCGTAAATTCTAAGTATAGTTATTACGGTTTCATTAGCAAAGTTCCTCCTTTAAGGTTTTATATTTACCAACATACGTTATCTTTCCGTTCTCATAATTTATGGTAACATTACCATAAAAACCTTGCTTTGTTAATTCCCTTAATAAATCAACAACTTTTTCTATATTTATAGTATAACATATTTTATGTGTATTTGTCAAGGCTTTTCCCATTTTTTATTCAGTCCCCTGCTTTTGTTTTACCTCTTCTGCTTGAGTTAGTTGTTCTGTAACGGTTTTTAGGATTTCCAGGTCTGCATCCTTTGTAGTTTTATCAGCCTTAGATTCCATATGTTTTGCTTTAGCAAGCGTATATATTATCTCAGCCTTCTGTAAGCCCTTAACCAAAGCATTGGCTTCCGCATCCTGCATTGATGCCTTAAGTTGTTCAACTTCTTCTGCTGTTCTCATATATTCCGAAATATCATCAGAAATTATCATTTTTAGCTTTTTCTTGAGCATAACTTCGGTTTTTATATACAACCTTTCCTCATCATTTAGTGTTTGGCTCACAAAAACCAACGCCTGAACCTTCAATTCCTTCATTAAAAGGTCAGTTGAGCCCCTGGCAGCCATCCTATAATCACCTTTAATGTCCTCATTTTCATTAAATTCCATATTCCAGCGGTATAATGATGACAAAAAGCTTTCATTACAGTCATCATATGACTTTATAATGTCTTTTATGGCTATTGTATGTAGAGGCCACTTTGTTGAGACCGTACCCAGGTTTTGTTCTTTGACCTTCTCAGGCTCTGTATGCATCCACATTGGAATAGAAAGCTCCAGGTCTGCAATCTTCATCGCCTTATCAAAGATAGACAATAATTCGGCTATATGGCTATCAAAATTGATAGGTCTGACAGCAGGGTACTGAGCATCTATTCCCCTACCCCATCTTTTCCACACCCTATTTGGGGATACATCTTCAGGGTCTTCATCTGGAGCTAACAAATCAATATTTACTTCTGTTTGAGGGCCCGAAACCTTAGCTGCGTTATTCAGGGTACATCTCAGAGCCCCTCCCATCGTTAGTTCCATATCACGTGAAATCTTGGGAAGCCCAGTTCCAAAAATACTTGTCTCATCTTTGTCAAAATAAAAGAAATGGTATATATCCTTCAATTCAGAGATAGTGGTGGGGAATGGATTTTTAATGAACTTAATAACCCTATTTCCCAATATCCACATACTACAGAACGTCTCCTCATTTTCAGAACCTTCCTTTGTTTCTATTCCCATTGCATTTAAATAAACATTTTCAATATTGCCCCACCTACATAAAAGTTCATATTTACCTTTCCTGGTATTCACTCCCTTATCTTTATTAAGCGTTTCAATATCTATTTCCCATTGTTCATAAAGAGCGTTCCCACCTGGATTCTCCTTTATGAAGGTAGAAATAACATCTGAAAGAAAATCACCCTTACTTGCCAGTTTTCTAAGCTGATGCTTATTTACAATAAGTCTTTTCCAAAAAAAATCACAATCATCAATGGTAGTCGCTGTCATATCTGGATAACAATCCCAAACACGAAGTTCCTGAGCAGACGGAACATGCTTCAATCCTTCTTTTACTTCAAATCCATTATTTGTTGGCTCATAAGAGACTTCCTGGACTTTGTCTGTAAACGGGCCCTCCAATATTCCAGTTCCGTATCTAACTCCAGACTTTATTATACCCTTCTCTATCTCTCTATAATTTATATCCTGAAGTTGGTCTTCTATCTCAACTTCCATGTTTGAACATCTAAGATTTGCATAATCAGACACAGCTTTTTCAAACTCTGTTTGGGTTACATTTAAATCTTCGGGAGTGGTTTGTTCGCCAGCTTCGACTGCTTGCTGCATTGCCTGTTGTTTTGCAGTTTTTAAAGATGAAACAATAAAGTTAGCTACATCTTTAGACACACTTGGTTTTTTAGTAGGTCTTATTGTCCAATTTTTATCGTTCTCTGATAATATAATATTATTAATTATAGACCTCAAAACAGCTTCTTTGTATCTGGTATATTTTGGATATACATGTGAGGAGGTTGCAGGAATCTTTACATCAACTTCAGGGTCATATACACCCTTGCATTGTCTTAGGGATTCTGTCCATTCTTTTTCCTTGCTTTTCCTCAGTCTCTTATTTTCATCAAATTCTGTTCTTAAGCTAAACCCTAAATTCTCAATATGGATTATATTATCTGGTTCTAAATATTTCAGTTTCATTTACTCCTCCTATTCCCAACAACACCAGCCGCAATAAAAGCAACGATATTCGTGTATGATGGGATTTTTACTAATTACTTCATGTATAAACCATAAAGTATTAGAACAATGCTCACAATGTAACCTTGCCATTATTTAACCTCCAATTCAGTACAATATATAACCTCATGAGACTTATCCTTGCAAGGATTTTTCTTACATTTCCAGCAACAAGGCTTACTATTCATAATGTCCCTATATTCTTGGCTTTTCATTCGCACCCCTTCTGTGTTCTTTTATAAAAATAAAAACCACTACAATAAACATAATAAATAATGCAAAAGATATATCCATATCTAAAGTCCGACATGTGTAGGGGGAACATATGTCCGTTTGTGCGGTGTCGTCTGTGACCTCCTCTGCTCTCTCTTTATATGCTCATAAAAATATAATGCAGCATATTGCAATGCATCCTGGGGATGACTGTAGCGATTCTTCTTAGGCTTACCAAGTTTATCTTTAATATATCCTTTATTGAATCCTTTTCTTAGTTCAGCACATGAAGAAGATAACTGTAAACATGGCACACCCATATCTCCGAGACTGCTTAAAAAATGTTCCACCGCACCTACTCTTGCAACAATTGAATTGGTAGATGCTGGATAAACCAAACTATTTGGAAAAGCTTCCATGATTTCTTCATAGCAAGTTTTCTCATCTGTTTGCATCCTTACCCTTCCAGCGGGGTCTCCAGTAAATACTATTTTATAATCCCTATATTTTGTAGCAAGCACAGGTCTAAGTATGTTGGCTGCAAATCTACGCACACCCATAGAATCAGAGACATATTCTTCAAGAACATTAAAATGTCCTCTTGGGGTTACTTGAGTAAAAATAGCTGAAGGGGTCAACCCGAAATCTAAAGCTACAACTATCTCTCTCCCAGGAAATGGATTCAACATTTCCTTTGCCATATGTAATCTATCAACCCAAGCTGTTGCATAAACCAATTCACCTTCCTGGACAAATCCATATTCATTATCTATATATACCCTTAGCCATTCATCATCCTTACCCTTAATAATTTCAGAATAATAATCATCTTCCAGGAATTTGGTATTTTCGGCTTCATCTGACCTTGCAGATGGTTGAATAAACTCTGCCGAGTTATCTGGTTTTGTAGTTTCAAAATATTTATACCACCATGAATCTTCTTCTGGAGCATTGGTGTCCATCATTATTCCCTTCCAGGTACAGGGAACATCTTTAATATTAAATCTTCCTATCCTGGAATCCAGATGGTCAAAAATTACTTTAGGGATTTCTCTGGCTTCATTAATCCACACTCCAGTAAATTCAGCAGACAGTAAATTCCTAACATGCTTAGGTGTGTCCAACGCTCTAAAGTTAAGTTCTATCACACAATCATCAAATGCATCAATAATATAATCGTGGTCAGCAACCTTATATGTACCAAACATCCCATTGGGCAACCATTCCAATACTTTCCTAATTGTTGAGTCCTTAAGTTGTGGATAACTATTTCTTATAATAGCCCACCTTGTATGTCTCTTTCCATCATGAGGATGAGGTTCTTGCTCACGTGCATGTTTAATTATTTTCCATACACAAACAGAAGACTTACCAGAGCCAACGGGCCCACGCACACCGATTATCCTTTTATTGCAATTATAAAAGTCATACAATGTGGGTGCATCTTCAAAACTATAGTTGATAGTTATGGGATTATTGTCCATTGTCACTGTCTACACTTCCCGATACAACATTTATAGATTCCTTTCGTTCATCTGGATAAACTATATTCACTATCACAGCCTGTTTTTGTCCACCTTCGGATGTTGGCTTTTGGGTCTCAGCCTTCAATAAGCCAATGAGTAATTTATAATATTCTAACCTATGTCTCGCATCTGACTGTATCCAACTTATAAGACCTTTTACACCACCACTTTTATAGAATACACGATAAAAGTTTGACTTTAGTTTTTTGGAATCAGAATCTTCCAGTAACTTATCAACCTTAGCAGCTACTTCAACTTCCAACTTCTCATCAATGTTCTCAGATAGGGCAAGTAATTGCTCTGAAAGTTTCTTCTCTTGAAGTTTCTGTTTACGAACCTCAAGGGCCTTCTTCATGTTTTCTGCTCTATAATTTACCTTTCCCTCTGCCATCTTACTTATTTAATCACAATCTGCCTTTCTGGATTCTCCATCCCTGCTAATCTCGCAATCAACTTCCTGAAATAACTGCATAACTCTATCCAGTTTTTTTGAACAAGCCACATAGAACTCAAACCATATGAGTTGCATGGCTGAACAGAGAGCATGATATTCAATAATCATCTCATTTTTCAAAATACCATTTTCCCTATGCCAGGCAGAAAGCATATAGTAATTTCCCAAAATAGTGTCAGCAAAACGCTTAACAGTGCCGCTATTTTTTTCGTCTGTATAAAGTTTAAACAACACTATCATCAAGGTTCTCCGATTCTTCAACTACTCCTAACTGCCTTTCTAAGCGTGCAATCTCTTTCTCTTTCATCTTTTCTCTTTTCTCTTTACATTGTGCTATGCTAAATTCGCTATTGTAAATAAATTGGTAGCAATTAGTATCCAGGAATTTATATACCCTATGTATGGGAATGAAATATCCCATATGTGTAATAGGATTAGCTGAGAATCCAGCAAAGCTTACAGTAATACGTGAAGGTATCCCTACAAATTCATAGACGTCTCTTTCCCTGGTAAATCTAAAGACAGCACCACCTGAATTACCAAATATTGTCAATGCAGAACTCATCCAATACTTAAAGTTCTCTATCTCGTCGTCCATAAAGGTTATCTCGCCCTTTGTCTGGATTGGAGAATGTCCTAAAGCTGCACCGCAAGCATAAATCTCATCAAATATATGTATTGCATCAGTCAATGCAAGAGGATATAAAATGGCTACGTTTTCTGCCTCTTTCTCCTCATCTCGTAGCTTAAGTAAAGCCATGTCTTCTTCGGCAGTATAGGCAACAATATCTGCCTCTACCCCGAATGAACCAATGCACCGAGAATAGTTATTATACTTAAAAAAATCAACGCTTACTGTAGAGCGAATATCTTTTTTAATATCCCTCCCTACCCTGGCATCCCACATCTTTTTAATTTCAATGGCATCTTCTATTACATGGTGGTTGGTAACAACGTAAGTCTCTATTTTATTCTGAGCATTTTTTCCAGAATAAACTACAGTACCGCTACCACCAGATTTTTCAGTTTTGACACGAACCGTAGGATATAGGATTTGATTGTGTTGCTTGATGATATCTGTGGCTGATTGTTGTTTACTGTTTTCCATATTTCTTCTCCTTTGAAAGTTTCTTTGTATTTGATACTTCTATCAAAGACAGAAGTTGGATAACTATTTCTTGCTATCCATAAAGGTTTATTGTATAGTAAAACTTCCTCACTTTTTAAATGTACGCTGTCCAAGCCACCAAACCATTTGGTTATGTCACATCCCTTTGTTGCTCGGCATAACGCTTTCCTATTTAACACTGTTCCGCATCCAGCATTATAACATACCAGCGTTCCTGCCCATCTCTCCTGGGGATTTTTAAAAAAAGATAAAATATTAAAATTATGCTTATCTGTAAGGATTGAATATGTTAATTGATATTTGGGATTAAATCTATCTTCCCATTGCCAGTCACCTAAAAATTCTTTGTATCTTTTTTTAGCTTCAAGAAAATTATCAAACCTTACACTCCCATCTTTTCTGAAAGCTTGCGTTATTTGAACCAATCCTATTCCATATTCCCTGGAGGTTTTAAGTTCTGCTTTCTCTTTCCATAAGCTTTCCTGCTCCACCTTTCCAGGTTCAATGTGTTTCATTGGAGCTTCAATCCAATATTGTTTAAATATATCTATTAGCATCGGCATATATGGAGTTGCTCTATCCAACATTGCACTGCTACTAATAAACATAAAAAATAATAACATTGCCAGTTTCATTATACCACCGTCACAACTATCATGGCTATTAAAAGTGCAACAAAAGATGCCAGGACTATAGAACTTGATAATGGTTGCCTACGAGCTACGCTATATAGTGCACCAAATTGAATATAGGGAAACAATATTTGTCTAACTATATTCAGTAGGGCTATAACCATAGCAACCATAGATAGTTTATAAAACTGAACCTGAAATTGTGAACTGTCCCTATTGAATCCAAAATATGCTATTGCCATGATTAGGATTAATGGGAACATTCTTTTTGTTTCATCAAATATATGTCTTATCATTTACACCACCGCATCCTGAACAAAATTAAAATGGTATCTTAGGGCAGTTACTTTACTATCTGTATATCTTAATTCTACCTCACCAACATATTCTCCTATCAAATCTGTTTCTGTTGTACTGAGAGGAATTAATGCACTGCCAGTAGTAGCATCAACCCATGTTAATTCTTTAGGTTCTAATGCATATTCTGTATCTTCAAGAGTTTTCTTAATTCCAAAATAAGGTATCCATCCAGTATAGTTTACACCAAGCATAAAAGGCAATATTATACTATCTCCTCTGATTAATGTCTTGAAAAATTCATTATAAATTACATTAGAACTTACAGTTGCCATATCGGTCGCATATACAATTCCACTAATGGTAGATAATCTAATATCAACTTCTACATCACTCCAAATATACATTTCTCCGCTGGCAATGAGAGTATCATTTGCAAGATCAGGACTTCCTCCTACTTGTTTATATAAAAGAGCCAGATATAATCCATTGTTCCAAACTGTCCTTGATTCAGATACTTCATACAATCCTGTAATTACAGCATCTTCAGGCATAGAAAGATATTTATCTGCTGGGGCAGCAGCAAAAGAACCGTCGGCATCATTAAGAAGATAATCATCTGCATCTCGCCTGACAAGACAATATATAGTTATCCCTGATTCTGCCCATGTAAGTGTTATCTTTTTCTCATTTGCCATATATTACACTCCTATCAAAACATCAAAAACATTCTGTCTGTAGCTGCTGCCCCTCCACTATGCAACACCGTCAATATTGGTCTGTAGGCTTCGGTGGCGTGTTCTTGGGCAGCGATTGCCATATGTTGAGCCGTAGTTGGTGCTGTATTATCAAAATCTAAATTTGACCTTAAACTATAATATGTATTACCTGTTTTGTTTATCCATGCTGTATTAAGATTTCCACTTGTATATTGAGTATCAATAGACATTCCAGATGTGTTTCCCCAAATGTTATCATCAGCAGTACCAGCCAAACAATTATCATAAGCTGCTTCTCTGTTTGCATCACTTATTGGGTCTTGGGCTGACCAGTCCTGTTTTACTATCTGTACATCAAAATCAACAGTAGTTGCATCGTATGTTAGGGTCAACTTCATATTAACTTGTGTTACGGTAGCATTAACACCAATAGCAGAGGTATCAAATTTTAAAAATGTTCTATAACAAAAATAATATGTACCATTGTAATAAGTTCCAACTCTTATCTGGCCA
>Ga0180007_10004433_pt1 | contig 14879 bp, 40 predicted proteins | sample MM_PC_MetaG_FD_121122 | JGI IMG/M metagenome (GOLD analysis project Ga0180007, IMG submission 121122) | Groundwater microbial communities from the Aspo Hard Rock Laboratory (HRL) deep subsurface site, Sweden - MM_PC_MetaG | ecosystem: Environmental > Aquatic > Deep subsurface > Groundwater... | reverse complement strand
TCCCACTGTGGGCCTACCTCTCGATCTTTTGTCGGAGTAGCTTCTCAGCCTGGACCTTGACCTCTAAATACGCTCTCCAAGCTGGATGTGCGACCCTACGATACTCCTTCTCGGCTGAAGCTGTAGCCGCCTCGTATTCCTTCCAAGCCTGAGCCCGCGCCTTCTCGTATGCCTTCAGAGCTTGAGCCGTGGCCTCACGGTACGTCTTCTCGGCGTGGTTTAAAACCTCTATGTAGCTCATAACTTCACCTCTACCCTACGCCTACCAGGTCTTTACTCGTCTGGCTCCTCGTCCTCTTCCTCGGCTTCTAGCCTTCCCTCTCCGAAGTGGTAAAGGACGCCCTCCTCGTGGGCCTCTCGCTCCGCTTCCTGGGCCTTCACTCTGCTGAGAAGCCGTTCTCTCAGACTCCTTCCCCTCTCGTTCAGCCGCCAAACTCTGATGGGAATACCGTCACCCGATGTCTCGATGTGGAGGTTATAGATCCCTCCTGGTCCTACGTTTCTCTTTGGGGGTACTCCTTCTATTTTTTCGCTCATCTCTTTCACCTCTACCCTACACACATCAGGTCTTTACTGGGGGTTCCTCGTTCTCCCCTTTTTTCCCATTTTGGGACGGCTTGAAGTCTTCTAGTTGATGGTTCTCTATGAAGGGCTTTAGCTCCTGTTGTTTTCTTCGGTTCAGGTTCTCATAAGATACCCTGTGTTTCCTCTTTATTCGTTGAGGTCTCAACCCTTTGGGTTCCTCCATCTCCATACCTCACCCTATACTTATCAGGTCTTTACTAGAAAAAAAGGGGGGGTTACTCGGCGGGTTTGGCCTTGATCAGGTGCGCCCAGCTTGGGTTTTCCTTCCTGACCTTCTCGGCCAGCTCCTCGGGTATGCTGAAGTATGCCCCGCAGTTGTCGCACTCGAAAACTGTCCTTTCCGTGCCTCCCTCGTTCAGCCTGAACCCTGCGATCCTGGCATACACGTTAAGGCCCTTCTGCTGACACTCTAGCCCCGTGTAAACGTAGACGCTGGGTCTCTGCCCTTGGATTTGGGCGACTACCTCCTTATGGTCGAACCTCTCCCCAAAGGGCTTCTCTCCCGGCTGGGTGTTCACGATGACCAAGGGGCGGGTCGTCCTGTGGCTGTAGTTCGTGCGGTCCTTAAGTCTATCCTTTTCGTCGGGGGTAAGGTAGGCTTCTATCTCGAACAGGGATCGGGGGTCTCTGAGAGTGGACATTAAATCCTCTCTCTTCTCCCATCCGTTGCGGAGGAAGGACGCCACCTGACCGGCTCTGAAGTGGATGTCGTCGGCGGTGCATAGCTTTAGGCTCTCACCTGTCGGGCTCTCAATGTAGGTTCCCATGTTTCTTTCACCTCAAATAAAAGGGGGCGAGGTCTTTACTCCTCTTCGCATTCTTCGCACGGGTCGGGCTGGGGATCCGATAAACTAACAGGCACTCCGTACAGGGGGCACTCTTCGGGGTCTCCGTTCGAGTCACAGTCTCCACAAGTCTGGTTGCGAACATACCAGACGGTGTGACAGTGCTCATATTGACAACCCTTACACTTCTCCATTTTACCTCACCCTACGCCTACCAGGTCTTTACTCTTCTTCCTCTTCGGCCTCGTGCTCCTCTTCATGGTCCTCGTTCTCCGGCTCCTCCATCTCCGTTTCTACGTATTCAACGTATTCCTTTATAGTGTCGATGTCTCTCTGTACTCTTTCTAATTTCTCTTTAATTCGTTCAAGAGATACTTTTATTTGATATGTTCTCAACTTGTTTCACCTTCAATACGAGCCCCGGTCCGCGAAGAGTAGACCGATCATGTTCCCGTCGTCGTCCAGGATGGCGGCTCCGCAGTCACCGCCTATTTTTATCTCCTTGTCGAACCAGATGTACCGCTTGTTGGGCGTGTAGTTGCCGTTAGCGGGTTTGCCGAAGTATTCCTCGTAGCACCTCTCGTAGTGCTTCTGGTTGAGGGCGTCCGCCTCCTCCTTATAGCCCGCCTCACGGGGGCCACTTATGATAGTCTTCTCCCCGGTCTTCAGGTTTCCTCTCACTAACACGTGCATACCTTCACCTCTACCCTACGCCTACGAGGTCTTTACTGGGTGTTCCTTGGTCTCCCCTTTTTTCCCATTTTGGGAGGGTGGTATCCCTCTACGCCTCGACTATGTTCTCGTCTTCCGTGAATTTCCAAGTAACTAAGTCGTGTACCTCAGCTATCTTCATGTGTTTCTCACACACGTCATAGACATCAACGGGTTCTATCGAGTATGATCCAACGGCATCCACAAACTCACCGTCTAGGTAGCAGAGATAGCAGAGACGCTTATAGATCCTTGGCATCCTTTTTCTCCTCCTTCTTGAAATACTCATCTATCCTCTTATGGTTTATCCAGTTATCCAGTTTCCCTGTCTCTTTACGAAAATGCTTCCTGAGCTTGTCATAATCGACTTTTCCCTTACCCATCACGGTAGCCTCAGCCTTCACCTACCAGGTCTTTACTTGAAAATAAAAAGGGGGTGGGGGGCTTCTGGGTGCTCTTCCCATCTTTACCATTTTGGGTCTACTCCTTACCTTCCTCTGGATCTGTCCATCCCTTTTCCCATAGAGGTGGCACCATTTTTTTGTATCGCCGAGATAGGATTAGCCACAAGTTATTTGGATCCTGCCAATCGCGCCACATAAAGTTACATTTGTTGCAATAATTGTAGTCCTCTTCTTTGCTGAAGTCGGTTTCATTACCACAGCGGGGACACTTCATGTTTGGTTCGTCCATCTGTTTCACCTCTACCCTACGCCTACCAGGTCTTTACTCGGGTTCCTTTGACTCCTCCGCTTTCAGGACATAAACATCGATTAGATCATCTATGATTCCAGGTTCAAAGGGTTCTTGGGTTCGAGTGAAACCTTTGTTCTTACCGATTTGCTCCATTCGTGGTAATGGGTTTGGAACTTTGACATCGAGGCCCTTTGCTAGAATCGCATCAAACAGCCTAGATAGATTGCCTTGCCCTGGTTGGCGACTGAGTATAGCACTTATCGTTATGTGATTATCTCTTCTCCATAAGTAACCATCAAACTTGTCGGAAGTGAAACCTATTTCACATGCCTCTGGGGTATCAAGGTCTATGCAGTGATTAATCATTCCTCTTGCTCTCCCTTCTATCGGTAGTCCTCTTCCTTTTCTGGTGGTTTTATGACGGCTTCTGAGAGTTTGAAGGTATATCGACAGTTTGGACACCGTATCATCGGTTCATAGCCCTCTAGGTTTTTCATGTCTATTGGAGGAAACTCTTTGTCCCCAATTTTGAATCTAATTTTTCCAACTTTAGGTGCTTCAAATTTGAAGCCAGCTAGTGTACCACAATGAGGACAATGTACTAAACCTTCAATCTTCCGTGTAGACCTTATTTCACCTATCCTATTCCTCTCCCTTTTCACGGATGTATTCATTTGACCACTCTAAAGCAGCCTCAGGACTTGCCTTTGCTATCTCAGATAAAGCCAATTTAACGGCTTTATCTAGTTGAGTTTCATTTACTATGAAAACATTTGCTACGTATTTTTTTTCACTCATCCTCTTGACTCTCCTTTTTATGGTCATCTGAACCTTTGATCCACTCATATGTAAAGCCCTTAATGCCCTCTTTAGTCATTTCAAGTTGACAGAGAAAAACAAGTGCTTCAAGTTTCTCTATGGTGACTGGTTTCTCTAACTTATTAATTAGGTAGAGTAACAAGATCTTGTTGATTATCTGTTCCTCAAGACTCACTCCGTTTGCCCTCCGTATTGACGGTCATACTTTTCTACCATGAAGGTGCCCCCGTTTCATGTTTCTCTGGTGTTTAGCCATGACAGCCGATTCCAAGTCTATTTTCTTGCGGTTGAGCCAGTTAAGAACCCGAATCACTATATCCGCGCCCTCTTCTCCATAGTGATCTACATTGGCGTTTCTAATGTCCTCCATGAGCTCTGCAACTTCAGTCACGAATAGGCCCACTTCAGCGAGGTCAATGACTAATTCAAGTTCGTCTGGGTGTTGAGTCAGGTACTCGACGCTCCATCTCTCAGCGTACCCGTTTTTCTTGTATTCCTTGAAAACTTCTTGTTGTATCTTCCACAGTTCCATCCTAAGCACCCTCATCTTCACGGACAAAACTATCGATCTTACCCACAACGTATAGCAGATACTTGCAGTAGTTCACGAAGCCCTTAATGTGGTCGGGGCAGGGTATAGGACGCACAGAACGGAGGCGTTCATAGACATCTACCGTAGGGTTTTCACGCGCCTCTCTCACTAATTCAAGTATCTCTCTGATCTTTTTCTGGTGGATGCTGCCCTTTGGATCTCTCAGGCTGAGTTTTTCAGGGATGTAAATTAGCTCAGCCCAATACCTCAGTTTTTCACTATTCATGCAACGACCTCTTTGATTTGCTATTCACGGATTAGCCTCCATGAAGGCTTTGGCGAACCCGTCTGGTGTTATGCTCCGCAGGGCTGCCCTTTCATCGCTTGGCGGCATTACGTGAATGTAATCCTTGTTTCTCAGCTTCCCTGGGCGTGGCTCGGGTACGTTGAAGCTGCCCCAGAGACATGTGTACTTGGTGTACTCGTTTGACTCGGGATCATCAGAGTATCCAGCATAGTCGTTTGGGTGGAACCTGTAGGCGGGTTTTCCGAGATATTTGTTGAGGCGGCCCACGGGGTTCTCTAGGGCCCACCATTTAGGACGGTAGATTACCACAGCTCGCAGGCAGGCATCGACGATTGAGAGGCTTTCAATTAACGCCTCCGTTCCTTTCTCTTCCCACCACCTTGCCCCGCTTCCCGCCAGGTGGGTGCATGGTGGGGCCGCGAGTATGCCCCGGACCGGGTAGGGTAAAACCTCCAGCAGCCTCACATCTTGGCCATCCTTAACGTCTACCTGGATAACATCATATCCTGCCTCCCGGTAGGGTCGGGACCACTCCCCGGAGCCGGAGCAGAGATCAAGGATGGGCATTACCATTATTCATCGATCCGTTTTGTTTGCTTTTCCAAGGGCTCAAAGAAGTCTATTAACTCAGTCTGTGGCCATGGCCCTTCTCTCTGCATCATAAGAACCCACCAAGTTTGATGCGAATGGTCGCCCTGGACCCTCTGAGGAATAGTTAGGTAAGTATCCCACATAGTAAAATATTCCAATATTTCAGAGAGCTTGATCTTACATTCGTTCCATTTAAAGAAAAGAACCCCTCCATCGACAAGAACCCTTGCTATCTCTTTCTGAGTATCATGAACATATCTTATGAGTTCTGTTTTTGAACTGTATTTATCAGCTCCATAGTATCTTGGCGGTGTTTCTCTATAATGGGCCGGCCACTTCTCGTTGGCTATCTCAAGGCTTGGAGTGTTATAGATGCTTACGTTTTTCGTTCTCCCATAGTCATGAGGCGGGTCAAATACTGCAAAGTGTCTTGAGTTTTCCTTAAGCTGGGTTTCCCGGTTATCACATAAGATGTCGGGTTGAATAGTTAAATCGGGTTCAATGTCCAGGTAAAGGATCTTATTACTGTCTTTAATATCCCAGATGCTTCTATTCCCTGCCGTGAAGTCTACGAGTAAAGCATCTGGTTTTTCCACGGTTAGGCCCTCTTTTTGGTTTCGTCTACGGTTTCCTCTGAACAATCACGAACCCCATGTTTATATCCGTGTTTCATGGCGGTCATATAGTGATAACCAATTATGTCAAGATAGTCTTTTATGGGTAGATGTATCCAATCTTCTTCACGCCGTCCATCTCTTATCACTTCTCGAACATATTTCCAATGCTTTCGCGTAGATTCCTCAAAATTCTTTGTTCTTGACATACTATGACCGCTTCCTGTGTTTTCTTACGGATTCTCCACACCAAGGGCACCTTGCGTTTTCGGGTACTTTCCCCTCATATTTTTCTGCTTTTGGGCCCAAAGTAAGATTTAGTGCTATTGCACAATCATCATGAAGATAACTTATTTTTCCTGCCCCGCTTCCACCAAGACACATCCCCATAGAGACATATTTGTAAGTCATGCCTTCACCGTCCTTTTACTATCTGAGAAACTGGTCACTGAACCATCTGGGTGAGTAACTTCAAGATGTTTGCAGGGAATACATTTTATTCTACCAGCTTTTCGACTTCCCCACGGATACATTGAGCATTTTGGAGTTTCCTTTAAGCACTTGTACTTACCCTTTATCCATCTTTTTGATAGATAGTTTTCGTCAAGCCATTTAGGATCATAATCTTCTTGTTGTGTTGGTAGTATCGGCATCATTTCCGTTCTCCTTTAGATAATCTGGTCATCATTAATCCTCCAAATAAAGAGAATGAATCTCCTCAAAAGCGGAGATATATGTTTCACAGAGATCGGTTAGTTTCTCTTTGTCGTGCCAAGGTTTAGGTTTACCAAACCTATTAAGAACTAACTCTGTTATTTCAAGTATTTTCTGCTCTCTCTTGTTCAATTCACTCGTCATAGATCGCCTCACCTGGGAGTAAAATCGGTATAATTGCCCCAACTGTAAGTGGGTCTAGTTCCTTTTGCATTCCTTTGTAGTGTTCTTCATCTAGATTTAATGTGATTATAGCGTTATCGTCTTCTGATTTTGCTTCAATGATGTATCTGTATCTGCCCATAATGATGTGTTCACGCTTGACTGACTCGATCTTATATCTTATCTCCATCAACTCACCTCCTTTTCAGTCCTGAGTTGCTGGGATCTTCGGGTCACTTTGTAGAGGTGTCCGTGGCTATTTCCATTAGGATTAGCCTTTTCCCGTATCTTCTTGATCCAGGCGTTCACATCGTTGAACCCGCTTTCAGCGGCAAACGGACCCAATGAAAACGCGTTACAGGATCGTTCTCCATAGTCCTCGATATAGACATCTGCGATCTTCTTGGCGCACCGCTTTGAGTTCGCCCAGTCAGCCCCGGTTCTCTTTCTTGGGGTCCATCGATAGGTATAAACGACGCCTTTCTCAAGGAGCTGGTTTCTGGCCTCAGGGACGTTAAATATGATAACTATGGTGAATCCCTCCTTGTTTCTGGGTGTTGAAGCCATAACCAATCTTGTTTGTTGCCGAGGGGCCTGTCATTCATTAGGAAGTGTAAGGCCATGTCTCCGCGCCAGGGGTGGTTGCTGTCTGGATCGTATTCTCGTTCTATTGGTGGCGGTGTGTTGTGACAGTAATTATAGTGTTCACACCTAGCTATACAGTCCATGATGCCTGTGTACTTGCCTTTTATGCACCAAAACCCTGAGGTGCCACCGCTTCTCCCGAACTTGTTTAATAGTTGCTCTATATCGTCAGCTACACGCTTATGATGCACCAAATATCTTCCAGGAGATACTATGATGCATCCCTCCTGAGTTCGGCGCATAAAGCGGAGTTCATCAACGTGATCTCGTCGCTGAGCTGGTTCTTATCCTCAAGATCATCGACGGTTATGCCTAGCTGTCTGATGAGGTAACAGACGAGATCCACACGATCAACGGACCCAAGGTTCTCTATCTGACCGCCGCCCTGAAAGTTGACGCCGTTAGAAACTAGGAGAACATAGGCCACGGGCTCATAGACATCCATGTTCTTGGCGAGGTCGCCTATTTCCTGTGCTTTCTCTGCCTTCATGTCCTATCGCCACCGTTATTAATGGATGTCCCTGCTGGGGTGCCTAGAGTGTGTTTGAATGGAGGGTATTCGCTGAACTCAAAGTTATATGAGTTAGATCTTAGATGTTCTACAAGTTTGGGGGTGAGCCAATGAACACATTCCCAACAAATGAATAAGTCGGGTCTACGATCTCTATCTGGTTTAAGGCCCCACCCATACTTATCAGGAAAGGGGTAGGCCCCACCACAGATTACGCATACATCACCTTTAGGAGTAGTATATGGACCCTCCCAGAAAGCCGCAAATTCATGTGATACCTCAATTAGAAGTTTGCCATGTTCCTGTATCTGCTTGATCTTTCGTTTAGATAGGTATGGCCTCATTGTGTCCCTCTTCCCTGATTCTTAATGGATTTTATTTGATTGAGTTGAATCGAATCGCCTTCCCCTGAGAAGCGTTCCTTGATCTTGATTGTAAGTTGATTTTTTCTTAGTTCGTAGATCAGTTTGTATATTAAATCAAGGGCACTAAACATGGATTCAGGATCATTATACTGTCCACTGTTAGGCTCGGTGCAGTCACCAGCCCAACTCTGAATAGCCATTAATACCTTTTCATCTACCACAAACTGATCTTTGTAGTATTGGAAACCGTTTAGATTCCAGTATGGGCTTTTATCGAGTGTTTCTTGTAGAGACCAGTTTTCATCCTCTGGCTCGTAGACCTTGTAAGGACATTCCGTTAAGCCTTCTCTGATCGCATAACAGAGAGGATTTTCCTCATCTTCATCATTTTCATAGTATGTTTTGTGGTCACATAGAATATCTGGGTATTTGCATTTGACTTCTGGAACTTCACAGAAGATTGGTGTAATCCTGTCCGTGCAATATGATAACTCATCTTCATCTAAGATTGAGTGTTCCTCAAAGTCGCACCCACAAAAGGGGTTTTTACATAGTTTTTTCTCAGTCATTTCCGTTCCCCCGTGTAGTTAATGGTCGTCCCAATGGGGCAGATTTTACCCGCGTAATCAACCTCTTCACCTGTTTCTTCGTCGATGTCAGGGAAGATCATTAACTCTGTTTTGCATTTGTTACAGATGGGCTTCATATCCACCCATTTTAGGAAGCCCCCACAGATAGGACATTTACATGGGGTTGGGTGTTCAACGCCATAATCCCGTGGATCGTAAACTTCGTATTTGGTGCAGTTCATTCCGTTTCCTCCTGGGACCGTGTTTCATGGGTTTTAATGGATTCTTTCGCTCTCCGTTTTTCTGGGATGTTTTCAAGTCTCCTTCTGTTCCGCGCCTCTTCGATCTGCTTCCAGGTGCGGAAGGGGTCCAGCCACTCCGCTGGCCACTCCTCCCAGACGTGGAGAAGGCTTCTTTCCTCCGCAGTCTTCTTTTTCTGCTTCATGTCTCAGCCTCTTCCCATACTGCGATTACGTGTTTGGTAGGGCAGCCACTGAGCCGTCCCATGAGCTCCGTCAGGGTAAGCTCCACCGTTTCGCCTTCAAGGTTGAAGGTTCTACGCTCCTCAGACATCTTTCCTCAGCCCTCCTTTCTGCTCTTCACGTAGAGGTGGACTGCCTCATCGATAACCATGTGCATCGGCATATCAAGTTCCTCTGAGAGCTCTGTGATTTTGGCGTAGGCCCAGTCGGAGACGTAGATTCTATGCGCCATCTTACATCCTCACCCTATGCCTACCAAGTCTTTACTCTACCTTTCTGATTATTATTTCCACGGTGTCTCCTACGTTGAGTTCAAGTGCTTCGTAAATGGGTTTTGGAATCGTTACTCTTCTCAGTTTCTGAACGCGTATTCTATAGGTTGACTCCTTCATTGTATTTACGTTGTATAGAGGAGGTATTTAGGTCTTCCCCTTAGGAAGAGGGTTGTCTTCTTGCTACAACTTAATATGTCACATTTGACTCTACTTGAGGTGAGGTCTTTACTTTGTCTGAGGAGGGCGTGCAGGCTATCGAGAAGAGGCGTACCCCAGGAGAGGGGCTGCGCCTGATGCTTAAACAACTTATGGCGTTCCCCACGCCGATAAGGGCCTGGAACCCTAGGACGGGTGTGATGGAGGAGAAGGCGAAGATGGAGGTCTTCTTCGACGCCTCTATACCGGAGCTCCAGTACGCTAACTATGAGGGTTTCGCCGTTGGAAAGGGCTCCAAGGAGCGCATCCTTATCCTCCTCGCATCCCTGGGCTACAGCTACCCCACAACCGCAATATCTGAGGCAACCGACGTGGCGAGGAGTACCACGAGCCGCCTGCTCTGGGAACTCCGAAGGGACGGGCTCATCGAGGGCGGCGCGAGCCACGGTGCCTTCGTGGACAGCGAGATTTGGCCCTACAGGTATGGACCCCTCAGAGAGAACTACTACATGCTTACCGAGAAGGGTGCAGAGGAGGCCGGGAAGCTGATGACGTTACGGGTGGTGCCCCTCATGTCCCCTGAGGGGGAGACTCCTTGGGACCGGGCGGCCCGGATAGCCGCTGAGACCCGTGAGAAGATGAAACGGGAAGGCTAGTCTTTACTCTGTGAGTATGCAGCGAAGCGGCTGAGGCCGCTGAGGACCAGGAAGAACCCGAAGAACGTGCCCCCCATGAAGACCACGAATTTGTAGAAGAAGGCTGCGGGGTCTACGGCTATGTCTTCCCATGTGAAGATTGTTAGAAAGGATATGAATAACTGTGATACGGTTAGGATCAGTGACACGAGTGCCGCGTCCCTCAGGGACATCGGCTCCTCCTTCTCTTTCATTGTCCCTGAGCCTTCGTTGGTTACGAGAACGGTTCTTGTCTTGAGAGGGTTGACGTGTAGCCTCAAACTTTCACCTAGGCAGTCTAAGGCGGTTTAGTTAATTAAGATTTGCTCCTCTTTCATCGCCTGCTTCTCATCTGGTGGTACTCTATGCCCCGGCGTCTCATCTCCTTGGCCTCATCCATCTGCTCCTTGGAGATCACGGCTACTTCCGGAATCTCCCGGTGCTTCGGTTTATAGATGATTATTCTCTCCTCATGTCGTCTAGGGGGGCGGATCACTGTCTCGTTGGGGCTGTGCTTCACCGCCTCGGAGGGGTAGTCACGTAGTTTTCTCTGTTTCACCCTTGCTCGATTCCTTCCAGATTTTATCTCGTTTCAGGATAGCTCGTAGACCTACCACGTCCTTGGGCTTCTCCTTGAGGCTGGTCTTCATGGTTAGGTTGTGGGTAGTGCTGTAGGGTATGCCTTTGAAGAGGTCGGTTCTGCGTTGAAGCCAGTCCCCCCGCATCTTAGCCTGGTTCTTCCCTCGGCTGTAGATGACGACCTTCTGCTCTCCGTCTACCTGTTTGAACTCGTAGAGCCATGTGGGGTCTCCGTCCCTTATGGTGTCGAAGAGGCGTCTAACCTCCTCTTCTATGCTGTGGCTGACGGGGAACACGGTTACGAATCGTCTCTCAGACATCTACTTTCTCACCCAATAGATTCGCTTGCCCTTTTTCACTAACTTGAAGTTTGGCACGTGGGGGAGTGTTTGTATGAAGAAGAGTAGGGCCTTCTTCGCGGTGCTGTAGTGGACCCCCGCCCTTTCGGCGAGCTGGCTTACGGTGAATGTTTCGTGTAGGGGGAATGAGTTTAGAGTCATGGCTATTTCTAGGTATTTTTGAAGTGTTTTTCCTACTTCTTCGCTGTAGTCAATCATTTACTTTTCCTCCTTGTTTGTCAAACTCTTCGTCCCAGCCAAATTCCTCCTCGCAGGCTCTATCCAATACATTTAGAACTTTCTGTACGAAGATAAGGTAGGGTTCCCATATACCCAACCGACCCATTACGTGCATCACAGCCATCCAAAAACTCAGATTCACTTTACTTTTCCTCCTTGTTTGTCACCCTTTTCTCCGCGTATATACATTTTTGGTGAAAGTATCGGATATTGCTGTTCACACGCCTCGTGACGGCCATTTCACCTTCTTCTATGGGCTGATCGCATAACCTACAGGTTATGGTGCCTCCATGTCTTTTTAGCAGAGTTTCTGTGATTAAAACTTCCGTCAAATATAACTCCTCCTCAGGTTTCTGTCTGGATTGAGGCTCCAAGCCCACGCGGTGCTCCCCGTGACCCTGCAAGGTCTCTGCCTGCTCTCTATGAGGACGGGGTTATGTTCGAGGGGGTTATTCTTTCCCTGACCTCTCAGCTCATAGGTTCTAGGAGTGACACGGTTAATTGACCACCCCAATTCTTCTGAAAGCTCCATATTAGTGAAGTCAAGCGTAGGGTTATCATAGAACACCCTTAGAACCTCGCTCTGCATCTGGCTGAGTTTAGGAACCACCTCACCGAAATAAGCTTCAAGACTTGTTCCCCTCATCTGAGTTACCATGTCACATCACCCCTTTACGGTTCTCCTAACTGCTAGGATTTGGGCGATGAAACACCCAGCGGCGAATAACGATAATATGATGGCTACGGCTGCAAGGATCGTTACCTTCACTTCTCCTCATCTCTCATGGTACCACTCTGTGAATACCTCAAGCGCGAACAAAAAGGCGACGCCGAATGCGGCTCCGAGCCAAAACGAAGCCCCATCAATCACCGGCCCTCAGCCTCCTCCTCCATGATGCTAGGAGATTCCTTCAGTAGTTTCTCAATGTATGCAGATCGAGGGATTAGCCCTCTGTCTTCGTCTATTTTTCTGACTAGTTTACGCTCCAAGGTGATAGTTACTTTCTGCTTCGCCGTTGCTTATCCCTCATATTTGTGGGGTTTATACGGTATATAAGGGTTTTGTATGGTCTTCAAGATGAAAGGTATATCATGTATGACCTTTTTTCCGACAAATCTCTTGGTCCACGGCTTCTCGCCGACCTCTTTCAGAATAACTTTTTCAGAGATCCTCAAAGTTGAACAGCCTCGTTCAACGACCCACCAGGCGAACCCGGTATCTAATGGGCTGCTTTCCATGAGCCATTCTGTTTCCTCCCTAGTAATTTTAGCGAAAGGATATGAAACATGAAAACCGTTTTGAGACCTCCTAATCACGGCAACTTTACCCATGCGTGGACCCATCAAGTAGAAGATTCTCTGAATGTCGATTTTTATCAATTCCAGTAACTCATTCGGAGTGAGTCCTGGATGACCATAGCAGTCAAAGTCTTGAAGAAGGGTGAAGCTCATTCCATCATCTCTAGGGCTTTCAGGTAGTCAGCCATATCTCTTGTGAGAGCCAAATACTCACTATCAGTCATAATGTACCGCTGTATCATCGTCTTCCACTCGCGCCCTGTTTCTTCATCCGTGCGGGAGATGCTGACCTTGTAAGGCGGCTTGCCCACCTCTTCTGGATCAGCTATTACGCTGACTTCGCCTAGGGTGAGGTCGTTGGGATTTACGGTTTTTAATGAGAACTCTTCCATGAACTCATCGCTGACCTCTCGCCTCATTATGTCTTCTAGTGTTTTGAAGGGGTCTAGGTCTCGCCGGATTTCTCCGGTGGAGGGGTCGGTGAATGCGTCCGCTTGCAAAACGCTCTGAAATTTACCTTTTGGGTATTTTACGGTTTGCCTTGCTCGGCGGTAATGTGGTTTGTGGTAGGTGTAGTATTTTCCGGGTTCTCGGGGGTATTCGTGTTCTCCTCGGTATATGATGAGGTAGAGTGCGAGGGAGACTCTGCTGAGGGTGATTTCGGGTAGTATGCTCTTCTTGTAGGCGATGCGGGCTTCCTCGATTTTTATCTGGTTGGCGAGCCTGTCTGCCTCTGCTATCCATTTGGTTCTTTCTGCAAGTAGGTTTCGTATGCGGGTTGTGAGGGGGGCTTCCCTTGTCTGCCAGCCCCGGTAGGCGGCTAGGCTGCGGCGGTCCCGGGTCTGCCAGCCCCGGAGGGAGCGGATGGTGCGGAAGAGGTTGGCGGCGACTTCGAGGCTGATTATCTTGTTGGTGAGGCTGGTGTAGGGGTCGAGGGCTCGGCGCTGGTACTTGTCTGCTTCCCCGGTGAGGCGGTCTATGCGTCGCTGCCTGTCTCGTATCCGCTGCTCTAGGCGGCGTATGATTTTCTGTCTTTCTAGGTATCTCTTGGTTTCATCTCTTTCGTATTCTCGTTCTATTGCTTCTTCTACGTCGGCTAGTCGTTGGTCTGCGTCATAGAGTGACTCGTATCTTTCCCCGAGTTCTGTCTCCTCTTTTTCGATTTCACCCTTTAACTCTGCGTAGCCTAGGGCTTCTATCTGTTCCTTCCATTCTGGGGAGAGGGCCATGTTAGACTACTCCGATGTCCTTTCTGGTGTCTTCTCCTGATATTAGATGTATCTCGTAGGGGTAGAGGTCGGCGTCGGGTGGGATTACGTCGATCCGTATCCCTGTCGCTGTGTCGTAGGGTATGGGGGGTATCACGGCGTAGACGAGTTTGCTCATCATGGATTCCATGTAGGAGAGGTCTACTATGTAGTCTTTTTCTCCGAAGGTGACCCTGATCCCGAGGGCTCTTTCCAGCCTTCCTTTGCGGAGGAGTCTGGATAGCCCTCTGAGGCCCATGTATTTTTTGTTGGGTTTCCACTTGTTCGTGACTATGATGGCGTTAACCAGAGTCTTCATCGAGTTCACCTACATCTAGTTTTTCATCAAATAGGTTTGGGTGGCCTAAGTATTTTCTTATGACTTGGACGATGAGGGCGTTTCGGCTTGGAAGGCCAAGAGCCTCTACTTTATCATCCATCTCGTTGACTAATTCCTCTGGAAGAGTGACAAGTATTCTCATTATGATATAAATTCTATATCAAAAACATATTTAAGGTTATCTTTTGAGGAGGTGGGCCACGGCGAGGCCCGTTACTATTGGCAGGATGGCGACGTAGGGTATGCCGACTAGGGGTACTCCGACGCCCATGCGGGTTGTGTTTGATGAGGCTGCGTAGCCCTCGGCGCCGGGGAACTCTGCTTTGAGGGTGTGGACTCCTTCGGTGGGTATTGAGACTTGTTTTAGGTAGTCGCCGTCTATGCCGGTTGTGGCGTAGCCGAGGCTCTTGCCGTTGTAGCTGAGGTTGATGGGTTGACTTGGTATCGGGGCTCCGGTGTCTGTTTTGTAGAGGATGCCTGAGAGGTTGAATTTCTCCCCGACTTCTACGCTAGCTGGGGCGGATAAGGTCAATGTGGTTGGTGTCCCCACCCCCGGTTCTTCCTCAAATGAGCATTTTCCATCTGTTCGGGCTTCGTTCCATGTCCAGGTTCCGCCCTGCTCCGTGCAGATATGCTTCTTTAC
>Ga0180007_10004432_pt1 | contig 14883 bp, 17 predicted proteins | sample MM_PC_MetaG_FD_121122 | JGI IMG/M metagenome (GOLD analysis project Ga0180007, IMG submission 121122) | Groundwater microbial communities from the Aspo Hard Rock Laboratory (HRL) deep subsurface site, Sweden - MM_PC_MetaG | ecosystem: Environmental > Aquatic > Deep subsurface > Groundwater... | reverse complement strand
CATTTCCCGCCAAAATCCGCAGGATTTTGGCAAACCGGAAAAGCCCCGCCCCGCCGAAGCGGGGCGGGGCGAACAATCAAGTTCGTTTAAAAATTTTGAGTTCGCATCGTCAAAAATAGCTGCCCGGGGTGGGATTCGAACCCACACGGGATTTCTCCCACAAAATTTTAAGTTTTGCGTGTAAACCATTCCACCACCCGGGCGAACAACCGGAGGCCAGGATGGGAATTGCACCCATGTATATTGGTTTTGCAGACCAATGCCTTACTGCTTGGCTACCTGGCCACGCGTTTATCTTATCAAATTGAGCACTTTTTTCAAGACGGTTTCAATACTGCCTTCTTGCTGAAAGCCGGCGGCGTAAGGATGACCGCCCCCGCCCAAAGGCCTAACCATCTCAGCCACATTCTTTCCCCCTTTGGGCTCGGACCTCAAACTGCCTTTTATTTTTCCTTCTTCGTACTCTGCCAAAAACAATCCTAAATTAAGAGCAGAACCAGTGGAAATAAGATTGGCGATGCCGTCAAAATCAGTCAGTCTTACTCGGAATCTGTAAAAATCGTCCATCGAAAACCAGGAATAAGCCAAACCGGTTCTGGGATCCAGCCGGGTGCGCGATAAAACCTGGCCCCAAGCCCGCGAAAGCGCTAATGGTTCGTCAAACCACCCGACAGTTTGGCCGGCAATTTGAGTCAGAGAAACGTTTTTTAACAAGAGCTCGGCCACAATGTTCAAGGTGTCAGCGCTGGTGGAAACATGGCGGAACCCGCCGCTGTCAGAAAATATGCCGGCCAAAAGACACTTGGCAATACTCTCGTCAATCTCAATATTTTGGTGCTTCAGCCAATAATAAATAATTTCTGCGGTGGAAGAAAATTCCGGCTCTAAAATTTTAATTTCTCCTCTTTGGTCGCTCTCTAAATGGTGGTCAATGGTGATAATGCGCTGCTGGCCTTGAGTTAAAATGCATTGAGGCATTCTTAGTCTTTTAAAATCGCCATAATCCAGACAGAGCAGGACATCTGGCTTAAAAGAATTAATCTCGATCTTAATTTCAAAAAAACCAGGCAGAAAGCTAAGGTTTTTAGGCGGAAAATCAGGCAGATAAGGCAGACTTTCTATATTTATCTTCTTAAAAACGTGGTGAAAAACAAGCACAGAGGCCACGGCATCTGGATCAGGATTTTGGTGAGAAGCAATCAAAACTTTTTTGGCTCCATTCAGTAATTCACCTATCCGTTGAAATTGTTGAACAAGCTGATTAGACATCTTGCCGGTGGATTTTTTCTAAAAGTTCTTCTACTCTGCCCGCTTCCTGTGTCTTTTTTTCCTCCATAAAAATAATCTTCGGTATCGGCCTCATCTTCAACCGTTTGTTCAACGCTTGCTGAATATCGTAAATTTGGCCGTTTAAAATCTCTAAAACTTGCGGGTTTTGTGATTCGGGAATAGCAGAAATATATATTTTTGACTGGATCAAATTACTGGAAGTCTCCACTCTGGTGATAGTAACCAAAACATTCTTGGGAAAATCAACTTCCCTGAGAATAATTCGGTTAAGCTCTTTTTTAATCAATTGGTTGACGCGTAGATTTCGTTTCATGTATTTGCAAAATATCCCCTATCTCAATCTTGACGTCGCCCTCGTAAAGTATGCCGCACTCTTCTCCCTTGGCGGCTCTGTCAATGTCTTTTTTGTTTTTCTGAAGATTAATAATCCTTCCCCTGCCAACCATCTCTTCTCTCCTAAAAACTTCAAGCTGCAGTCCTTTTTTAATCTCGCCTTCAATCATCTTACCGCCGACAATCTGCCGCCTTTTCTCTGTCAGAAAAACCACCAGAACCTTTAGTTTGCCCAAGTCAATTCTTTTCTTTTCTGAAGCCGCTCTTTTTTCCATCATCTGCCTGACAGCCTGGGCCAGCTCGTAGATAACGTCAAAAGTCATAATGTTAATATTTTCCCTCTCGGCTATTTTGGCTGCCCTGGAATTTATTTTGACGCGGAATCCTAAAATCTTGGCTGCCCCGCCTTGAGCTAACTTCAAATCGTTCTCGCTGACCTCGCCCACCTCGCTCTTCAAAATCCTCAAAACAACTTTTTCCTGGGGCAGGCCTTTTAAGACTTCTTCAATGGCTTCTATGGAACCTTGGACATCAGCTTTCAAAATCAGGTTGAGAGCTCTTTTGCCTTCTTCTATAACAAAAACTTCGCCCTCTCCTGCTTTTCTTTCTTTTTTCTCAATGTATTTTTGAGCATCTTCCACGTTAGAATAAACTTCAAACTTTTCTCCAACTTGAGGCACCTTCTCAAAGCCAATTACTACGCAGGGCATTGAGGGCAAGGCTTTATCTTGGGGCTCTCCCTGAAAGTTTTCTAAAATTTTAGCCTTGCCCAGGGTTGTCCTAGTGGCAATAATATCACCCCTTTGTAAAATACCGTCTCTTAAAATCAAAGTGGCGGTTGATCCCCGGTGGGCGTCTAAATATGATTCAACAATAACGCCTTGGCCGGGTTTTGTTTTGTCTCCTTTCAAATCTTCCATTTCAGCTACCAGCAAGATAATTTCCAGCAGCTCGGAAATGCCTTTTTTTTCTTTGGCTGAAGTTAAAACTTGAGGCACTTGGCCGCCCATTGACTCAACCAAAACATCTTGCTGCTGCAGCTCTCTTTTAACCTTTTCTGGGTCAGCCTGTGGCTTGTCTATTTTATTGATAGCCACAATCATGGGAATGCCTGATTTTTTAATATGCGAGATAGCTTCTTTGGTTTGAGGTTTTATGCCTTCTTCAGCCGCCACCACCAAAACAGCGATGTCAGCCACTTTGGCGCCTCGAGACCTCATGGCTGAAAAGGCCTCGTGGCCCGGCGTGTCAATAAAAGTGATTTTTCTGCCTTGATGTTCAACTTCGTAAGCGCCGATGTGCTGGGTTATGCCGCCCGACTCTTTGGCCGTAATCTTTAAATCCTTAATGGCTTCAAGCAAGCTTGACTTGCCGTGGTCAACATGACCTAAAACAACAACGACCGGAGGTCGAGGCTGCAAACTATTATTTTTTTGTTGTTCTGATTTAGTCATAAATTTACGAGCTTACGGCTTTTCTTATGGCTTTTTCTTCTTCGGCTGATAAGGAATGGGAAGACTTGCCGCCACCGATCGGTTTGGCGTAAACCCGATTTGATTCATGGCCGTAATGGCTGGTAATGACAAAGCCGTTGTTATCAGCGTCAAGCGCGGCAATGGAAAAGCTCTGGTCCCCGCCCACTTCTCCAAACGGGTTGAACCTAACCATGCCTATTTTCTGCAAAGACTTGTTAAGCTTGCCGGCCAGTTCTTTATTTTCTTTTTCCAATTCTTTAAGCCGCTTTAAAACATCTCTGATGTCTTCTGGCTCTTTTTTGGTTTTTTTGAAGAAAGTAAACATAAATTTGGCGGCGGGGGTGAGATTCGAACTCACGGCAGCCTTACGGCTGCAATGGTTTTCGAAACCATCCCTTTAAACCACTCAGGCACCCCGCCGCGTTTCAACCTATATTTTTACCATTTTACACCTCAACTGTCAAAATAGCAACAAAAAATCTGCTAAGTTTGACTTAGCGGCACGCGCTAATTGGAATCACTGTTTGAGAATTAATCTATAGAGATGGAAATCATGGCTGATCTCTGATTTTCAACAGCCATCCCTTGGTCTTCCCAATCGCGGATTGCTTTTTCTAAGATTTGATAGAAATAGATAAAGTTTTCTCCTCTCACGGTGCCAGCATCGTGAGTAATAAATTCTGCAGAGTTATACCCCTTAACCAACAACATATGATACAGGGGGCCGGGAGGAGTAAAATATGGGTTACCAAGAAGTCTGCCGGCCGTGGGGACAATTACCGGATTACCTTTGGCCAGCTCTCTTTTAATGTCTTCTAAGGAAATATCGTATTTTACTTTAACCGAATATCCGTAATAATCCCTGATCAATTGAGCGGTTTGGGCGGTATTAGTATCTTCGTGGAATCCATAATGTTCCTTCTCATATTCCACCAGCTCTAAAAGTTCTTGCCTTGCCCGGGCTGGCTCAATAGCGGTCTTCCCTTCAAGATAATAATGAGCCATTAAGATTGCCGCTTCCTCGCAAGTATGATTAAAAGGATAGCTCCAATCGCCAAAAGGAGCTTGAGAGACAAAGGGAATCTCTAAATTTACGCTTTCTGGGAGGGACGGCTCTTTTTCGTCTATTTTCTTATCAGATGGTTTTTCTGTTGAATGAAGTTCGTCTCCTCTGGGCCAATGGGAGTAAATATATATTCCCTCAAAAATCAAACCAGCCAAAACCAAAATGGCTATTATTACTAAAATTTTATCGGTTTTTGACTTCATCTTACAGCCACTCCACTATAGCCAAAAGCGCTCCAATTTGTCAAGAAATATGCGCTGGACCAATAAAGCCGTCCCGATAAGGGATCATTGATAATAATTTTTGAAGGACTTTTAGAGTCGCCGATGTAGCCGACTACTAACCTTACATGGGTCTCCTGATAAGCTTTAATCTGCTTCCCTGCCGGGGTATGCCAAGAACAATCAGTTAAATTGCCCGTAGAAAGAACCCCCCAAAATATTACTGAATTGCCGGCTTCAATTTCTCTTATCAATTCCTCTAAACTCCAGCCAGAGAAGGCTTCTACCTCTCGCCAATTATTTGCCGCTTCGGCCACGGGTTCCCAATATACGCCATAACCGGTCTCGCAAATTTTCCCATTTATATCGCCAACATAAGCCTTATAAGGATCGCCCCATAGGCCATTTTGCCTAAGCAAAGGATTATCGTAGCCTATTTCTTGCATAATTTCATCTTCAGAAACATAAATTCTCTTATCAGCTAAAGCCATTTTTAAGGAGGCTGCTTCACAAGACAGCGAATAATCTTGCCAGTCCAAAGGAATATCAAGCAGAGTTATTTTGGGTTCTGACTGTTCGGGGAAAGCAGGATTTGTTTTGAAGCTAAAAGTAAAACTATTAGAGAGACCGATTGGAAAAGGACTGGTTATATTTTCTAATTTTACCTGATATTGAGTGTCCGGTTTAAAATCAACTGCCGGAATAAAAACTAAAGTTCTGAAAAGATGATTTTTGATTAGGGGGTCTTCAAATTTCCATTGACCGTGAACTTCGGATGAAATATTATGCCCAAGTTGCTGCCTTTTAACCGGTTTATCAAATTTTATTGTTAGGGGCGAGTAGGAAGAGCTAGTTTCAATTACCCGAGGAGGAAATATAAAAAAATAAATAATAAAACCGCCGACTAAACAAATAAGAATAAAAAAAACGAAGCGAATTCTATTCATTGCCTCATTATACACCAATTTCCTTCAAAATTCTAAAAGGCGGTTCTAATGGCGATTCGGGGAAAATTTCCGCGCTTGACGCTGAAAAAATTATTTCTAGACTTAACTCATTTTACTCCTTGGAACCAGAAATTAGTTTATTTATATCATCTGGATACTTATTTGTTTTATCGATTTTTGATTCTTTTATTTTATATAAAAAATACCCTCTGTTACGACGCTGATAAAATTTAACATATTTGAAATTATTCAGAAAATCACGCCCTAAAATTACTCCCGATTTTTCGAACATGTTTAATTCTTCTATGCCCTTTTTCTCTATTTTCCCTATATCCAGCTCATAAGGATGCTCCCAAGCAACATTAATCCAAAAACCATACATTTCCCCACATTCTTTATCAACTAAGTAGATAATGCAGGGCTTCTCAACGAATGAAATTGTCCCACCTACGCCGTGTATACGATCGAATTCCTCTAAAGATCCTGGATGTTTTAAATTAATTGTTCTACCCATAGAAAATGGTATAATTATCTTATTTGATCCAGAATCAAGTATTGCTAGCGTCTCGGGACTTTTTTTACCTTCTGAAGGACTATAAAAAAAGACCCTTAAATAGGGCCCGTATTCCCGATTAAAATAAGCGTAATTAACCTTATGAGCAGTCATTCTACTCTGTAAAAAAATACGATGATTGATTTTTGCCTTCCGGAACCCTCTCGACTACAAGATTTTTCCCAGTCTTATTTTGAATCTCCGTGGCTTTATCATAAGCTTCTTTTGCCACAGGACTACTATATCTTACCCTGGGATTTTTTTCTTCAGTATTAAAAACAATAAACTCTCCCGCATATTTCGAAGAATTTTTCGGTGTATTATATTGAGTCTTTTTCATATTACTCTCTTCTTTAATCTTTACATAAACCATAAAGGGGTGTCAAGGAAGGAAAAACTGCCCAATGATAGGCTTTTAAACTGATGGTTAGGCAAAAATCAGATAATCCAGAGGAATATAATCAAAATAACAAGGGCTATTAATGGCCATAAAAATCCTGCAATTACAGCAGAAATTATTGCCGGCAACCAACCAATTGCGATTCCAATCAGGAATCCCCACGAAACAAAGGCATAGATCCAAACCCCGATAAAAACAAGGAATCCTGTAGTCCATACACCAATGAAATAAATAGCAACACCAATAGCGCCAATATCTGCCCAGTTTTTTCTTCTTTCTTATTTTTCTTGCTATATTGTACCCTACCAAATGATTTTTTAATTTTTTCTTTCATAGATTATCTGTATTTTTTCTTTTTAATAAAATCGGAGGCTTTCCCCAATAATTCCGCCATAAAACCTAATATTGTTCCCGATATCGCACCTTTCCCTATCACAAACCAATCAAATCCACTCCCTCTAAAAATAAAGAAAATAGCAAATATAAGGCCGACGATAATCCCTAGTGTTAGACCACCCCAAACAGCGCTTCGTCTCCTCCAAAAGACTACTAACAAAACAGCTGTTAGAATTCCAAGAATTTCCCAAATATAAAAGTTTATCATAGATTTATTTACGATGCACTAAAGAATTTATACCAATTAAAGCAAGAGCAAACATAACTCCAAATAAGCCAATCTGCCAATCATATAAATTTGAAAATGGATTACCAAATAAAAGCATCAATATAACTAATATTGGTGGTAATCCAAAAACAAATAAATACCCTATTTTTTCTTTCGTAGATTTATCTTAAAAAGAAATTAATGTCTTTTTTGTAAATTTTTATCAGTGGACCCAGAGGGAGTTGAACCCTCGACTCCGCAATGCCATTGCGGCATTTTACCACTAGACTATGGGCCCGGGGTGCCCCTGATAGGACTCGGACCTATATTTCATCCTTAGGAGAGATGCGCTCTATCCATTGAGCTACAGGGGCGGGACTTTTACATTTTAGCAAACTTTGTGGTACAATACAATTGATGGAAAAATATATGAAAAACTCACCCATCCCCCAGATGGTTAAAAAGGTGCTGCCAGCAGTGGTCAGCATCACTGTTTCCAAGTTTCTGCCGGTGTTTGAAGCGCCCTTTGGTCCGCCCATGGACAGCGGCGCGCTCTCGCCTTTCGGCTTAAATAGACCCTTGATGATTCCCAAGGGCAAAAAGAAAATAAAGATTGGCGGCGGTTCCGGCTTTATTGTTGATTCCTCGGGCATTGTCTTAACCAACCGCCATGTGGTCATTGACCCGGAGGCAGAATATGTGGTGGTTTTCAACGATGAAAAACAATATCCGGCCCAAGTTTTGGCCAGAGACTTAATTCACGACGTAGCTATTTTGAAAATAGACAAAAAGAACCTGCCCATCATCAAGTTGGGCGATTCTTCAAAAATCGCCTTGGGCCAAACAGCCATTGCCATTGGCAATGCCCTGGGAACGTTCCGCGACACTGTTTCAGTTGGCGTTGTTTCCGGGCTTTCCAGGGAAATTACGGCTGGCGACGCCCAAACCAAAAAAACAACCAAATTAAGAGGTCTTATTCAGACCGATGCGGCCATAAACCCGGGCAATTCAGGCGGCCCCTTGATTGACATTCAGGGACGGGTCATTGGCATTAATACAGCCATGGTCTTTATGGCAGAAAACATTGGCTTTGCCTTACCCATCAACAATGCCAAGAAAGATTTGGCCGACCTCAAAAAATACGGCAAGCTGCGCCAGCCGTTTTTAGGACTAAGATATATTCTGCTCAACAAAGAGCTGCAAAAAAAATTCAACTTGCCAACTGATAAGGGCGCCTTGGTTATTTCCGAGCCTGTGCCCGAAGGTATGGCTGTGGTGCCTGGCGGAGCTGCTGCCAGAGCCGGCATCAAAGAGGGAGATGTCATCTTAGAAATCCAAAACATCAAGGTCAATGAAAAAAATCATCTTGAGGACATTCTGGAAAAATGCAAAATAGGCCAGGATGTCAATCTCAAAGCCCTAAGAAAAGGCAAAGAAATACTCTGCCGGGCTATTTTGGAAGAAAGGAAATAAAATTGGTTACAAAAAACAGCTTTTGCGGGCTGTTTTTTGTTTTCGTGGGTGGCTAAGCGGACTTGCACCGCCTCCGAGAGTTCCACAAACTCTAATGCTGCTATTACACCATAGCCACCATAAAATTTATGTACCTTGCAATGTGCCCCCGCGAGGACTCGGACCTCGAACCTAGAGGTTAGAAACCTCTCGCTCTGTCCAGTTGAGCTACGGGGACAAGATTTTACATTATACCATTTTTATCTGAAAGCATCAAGATATTCCTTGGTATCAGCCGCCTCAAACCGCTCCTCTCTTGACTGCCACTCATCCACAACCCCTTGATAAACCTCTTCTTTGAATCGGCTCGCTTGATGGATGTCGGCCGGTTCTGCCTTGGCTGTTAAAAAACTGTATTTATAAAAGAGCAAGCCGCCCAAGAGCAAAGAAAGCAAAAGCAGAATCAAAAAGGTCAAAAACGCTCGCTCGGCCAAAAAGCGGCAAAACCGATGCAAACGATGATTGTTTTGTTTAAAACCGTTCTTTTTCATTGGTCATAAGCTTTAATCAGCAAGACAGCGCTAATATCGCCTTCAGAGAAATTTTCAAACTTGGCTATTTTAAGCGCGCTTTCGGTCAGCCGCCTAACATCAAGATTTAAAGCTTCAATCAAATAAGGGCCTGATTCCAATTTATCAAAAAACCTTAGGAAATTGGTAAAAGAACCAAAGAGTTTTAAGCTGAACTCCATTGACGACCAAACGTCGTCCTTGACGGTTTTTGGCGCCAAAGGAGATATCTCAACGGCAAGATGGGATTGGGCAGACTCTTTTTCCAAAAATTCAATGAAGTTGACCGGCTCGGCTATGTTAATAAATAAATTGTCAATCTTAGCCAAATTTTCCTGATAGACGCTGCGGAACATTTTGAAATTGCGCATGTTCTGCTTTTCGGCTTCAAGCTGAACCAAATTTGCCTGCTGGGAAGCCAAATCCTTGGCTGCCAGCCGAAGGCCGCTAAAGAGCGGGTAAATTATAAAAACAATGAAAATCAGAGAAACGAGCCCGAAACCCAGCCAAGATAAAGTTGTTTTTTGAATTGTCATATGGCCAGTTTGAAAGTAACGTTAAAATCAGTCGGGTCAACCCAGCTGGCCGGAGGAAAATAAATTTCTTGAAAATCCGGCTGACTCTCAAGACCTTTTTTAAATTCAAACAAATTCTCCCTGTCAGGAGAAAACCCTGACAAAGAAATCTGAAAAACATTTTTTTCTTTTGGAACAGAACTCAAAGAAAGCGCGGTTAAAAAGCTGTTCTCGGGCAGGGCTAAAGCCACTCTTTGCAGCCGTTCTGTCCAAATGGCCTGGTTTTTATAAAAACCGCTAAGCTGCAGGAATTTTTCATTGGTCAAGCTAATTTCTTGGGCCAATTCTTGAAGTTGAGCGTCCGGCAATTCTTTTTTTGTCACCTGGGCTGACAGATGAATTTTTAAAGACAGCAAAATGAAAGACAGGCAAACCAAAAAAAGCAAAAAAGTGATGCCCAAAATCAAAATCAGCTTGAAGTTTTCCTCCCGCAAAAGTCTTTGTTTTTCCTGCGGCGGCAAAAGGTTTAACATTTTTTTATTCCCCTTAAGGCCAGGCCCAAAGCCGTGGCATATCTTAATGATTCTTGATGGGGCATAGCTGGAGTCTCTTTTAAGTTCTTGGGCAGAATATTAACCCAGGGATTGCCCAATTGGACGGGAAGATTAATTCGCGAAGCGATAAATTCTTTCAACCCTTTCAAATTGGCGCCGCCGCCGCAAAGCAAAACTTTTTTAATTTCTTGGTGATAATGGCCTTGGCAATAATTGAGGCAATTTCCAATTTGCTTCATCAACTCGTTCAAATCAGACGTCAGCGCTTTAAAAACATGATCGTTCTTCTTGGCGGTAATCCCCTTTTCTGTTTTAAGGACTTCGGCTTTTTTTAAATCAATCTGCAGACTTTCGGCAATGGCTTTGGTAAATTTTTGAGAAGAAAGAGGACAAGAAAAGGTAAACCTTAAAGAAGAGCCGGAAAAAATAATAAAACTGGTTTGGCTGGCTCCGATGTCAATCAAAAGCAGGGGTTGCGGGGAAACTTCTTTTTCTATCAAGGAGCGCGATATGGCTTGGGACTCAATTTCCAAAGCCAAAGGCTCAAATCCCGCTTTCTTCAGAGAAGAAAAATAAAGATTGATTATTTTTTTGGGCAGGGCGGCGATCAAAACATCAAGATGGTCGGGCGGCTTAACAGTAGCTGGCGTGATAATCTGGCAATCAAGATAAACGGTTTCTACGGGCAAAGGAATATAGTTTTCCGCTTCAAAAAAAACCGCTTTTTTAATTTCTTCCTCCGCCATCATCGGCATTTCAATCACCTGCAGAAAGCCTTTTTCTTCGGGCAAAGAAGCCACCGCGTATTTGGTGGTTATTTTTTGCCCTTTTGCCTGGCTAACAGCCGATTGAATGGCTTGAGCCAGAGCTTTTTCGTCCTGAACCTCTCCTTTTTCAATAATGCCCGGCTTGAGCGCTGTCTCGCCGAAACAAGCCAAATCTAAAAACTTCCCCTTTTTCTTGAGCTGAACAACCTTGAGAGACAAGTCAGAAATATCCAAGCCGAATGCTTCTGGTTTTAAAGTTAAAAAGCTGAACATCAATATTTTTATTATATCACATCTACTGCAATTCTTCCCAGCTTAAAAATTCATACTCGCCGACCGTGGGAAAGTAAGGCGGCGGATTATAGGTTAAATCCGAGTCATACATCATCTCGGTTTCCCGGTAGCCGGAAACCGTCGGTCCCCCTATTTCTGAAACCCAGGAAAAAGTCCAAATGGTGTTGGTGATAATTGAACCAAAGGTTTCAATATAGTCTCTAACGCTGTAGGTCTGGTAGGGTTCTGACGGCCAGGGCGGATAGTAATAACGGAAAACATGGCCGTTCTGGGCCAGCAGACTTGCTTTGATTGAAAGGCTGTTGGGCGAATAAAGGGGCACAAGGATGTCCTTTTGGGCAATCAGGCCCAGGGTTGAATTGTTATCAGCATAATCAATATCGCCGTTGATAATTATCTTTTTCATTTTATTGGGCATTTCCGGCAAAGAGGCGGCCACCAGAGTCACTTTGCCCGACACTGTGCCGTCAACCCAAACATCGTTCTCAATAAAAATAGGCGCACAGGTTCCCGGCAAAACATAATTGGCGTCAAACTCTTCGGTCTCAATATCGTTTGACTCATGAACCCAATCCTGGCCGTCCCAGCCCCAAACTTTTTGCCGCAGTTTTTTAATCCGAAAAACATCAATCGTGCCATTGTCTTTAAATCTAACGTGCCAGCCGTGCTGAATGGGTTGATCAAGATAAATACCGAAACTCTGGGCATCGGCTTTCAAAAGAGCCAAATCCTGGGTAATGCTGTCAAAATCTATATTTGACACAGGAAATTCCCAAAGGCCCTCTTCCCCTCCCTGGCCAGTTCCCCAAATGCCTGGTTTTTCCTGCGAAGGGCTGCAGCCGTGTTCAGCGCCGCAGACATAAGTTTCTTTGGCTGAAGTAAAAAGAGAATTTTGACTGCCGTCCATTCTGATGCCGCCGTTAGAATGAACCGGTCCTTTAAGAGACTCTTCCTGGCCAAACCAAACATTGCTGTTGGTTAAAAAGCTGTATTTGGCCAGGGCCGGCTTGGCGTAAGTTATGGCCACGGTTCTATCAACGTTGGGAAATTGCGAAGTGGCGCCGGTGGATTGTATTTTGACCGAAGAATCGCAGCCCGAAGGCGGAATAATCTCCAAGCTGTACTGGCCAATAATTTCTCCTTCCGGGTCTTTGTAGTCGTAATCGCCCGAAAAGCCAAAATCAGAGGGAGCGTGAGCCAAATGCCATCTGACATAGTTGGCGCCGGCTTCAGCTATTTCCAGGGATTCCTGCCAGGCCGCCCTTTCCAAAGATTGCCTGTGCTGCAGCAAAACAAAACCCAAAAGACCGGAAAGCAGCAAAAGGAAAATTCCGCCAAAAACCAAAACATAAGTTGTAATTATCCCTTGGCTCATTATAAATTAGTTTTTAAATTCCTTATTTGAACGTGGCTTTCTAATTCAAAATCTTGGGGCGCTCGGGCAGGATTTTCGTTAATCACCAAATAAACTCCCATCATCTTGGTATCTTTGGGCCTGGCCGGCAAATCAGTAATTTCTTGGCCATCGCCGTCATAATAATGGAAAATGGGCGGCAAATTCCTCACGTGCTGCGACAAAACAAAAATTTCCTCTGTTTCTGAAGGATATTCAATCGGCCAGCCAACCGGCTCAATCACTCCTTTTTTAAAATCAGTCCCTTCAATAAAATATCTGACCCTTTCAATGGCTTCATCTTTATCAATATCAGAATAAAAAACAAATTCGTAATCCTGGGCCAGTTCAATGATGTAAGCGCCGTCATCGCCCGGCCTGGCTTCCCTGATTTCTCTGACCATGGTGGTAATGCCTTTTCTGGCTTGGCTGACGGCCCAAGACTGCTTAAGGGTAAAATCTTGACTGCGGTAGGCCATAAAAATAAAACCAATGACTACTCCCATCATTAAAGCAAAGATAGCAATGGTGACTAAAGTTTCAACTAAGGTAATGCCTTTGGTCATGGCGATTTGGTCAAGCTAATGGTTAAGGTTTGGTCGCCTACCACCCCCAGACTGCCGGTATAAGTTTGATAACCGGCCGCTATAATTTCTAAATCATAACTGGCGGCTGTCAAAGGAATAAATAAGGCCTGGCCGTTTTGGTCGGTCGGCCTTTGCTGGTCGTATCCTAAATAGCTGTTGCTAAGGCGGCAGGAAGCGGCAAAGATTGGCTCCAGGGTGTTTTGGTCTTTAATAGTCAGCAAAAGGGAATTTTCCGCTTCCAAATAGAGTTCAATGGGCAAGGTGGTTTCAGGCAAAAGGTCAATTGGCTGGGGCAAAGGATCAGTGCCGGCTAAATCCAAAGCGCTGCCCGGAACAGCGAAAAAAGTATAAGAATCCCATTCTAGGTCATTGATATTAAGGAGGCCTTGAACGTCTGAAACGTGAGTCCGAACATATTTGTAAACAGGGTTTCCGCTTTCATCTGTCCCAATAATCTTGGCTCCGGTCAGGTTGAAGCTGGCATAAGAAATAGGGGTGGCTTGGGAGGTAATCCAAGACATTTGCCAGTCTTCAAGCAATGGCGAACTGATGGTGGCATTGCTGAAAAAATTTGCTCTCAATTTTAAACTGGCGTATTTCTCAATATCAAGACCGGACAAATCTATTGGAGAGACGTCAAACCCCGACGCATTGCCGGCTAAGTCGCTCTCCGGGATAAAAAGCCAGCTGGTGCCAGTGGCATAATAAATCTGGTATTTTAAATCAGTCTCTAAAAATTCAATGTCAGTAAAAATCATCTTGTTCCAGTTAAGCAAATCGCCGGGCGAAACAGCGCTGGAAATCAAGTAGCCGCCGGGTAAATAGCCCTGACTGGAAGTTGCCAAGCTAACTTGGCCCTCGCTCACTATAATGTCAACAGATTCAGCAATCTGGCTGATATCTTGGAAAGAATCGTTGAAGGAATCTTCTCCCCAAGGCGAAAGGGTTTGGGTTGAAAAAAAGCTTAATTTATCAATGGAAAAGCTGATTTCAGTCAGCTGGCCCTCGTAGACCGAAACATGAGGCTTTAACGGATTGGCCAGTTCTTCTGCCCCGTATGTCCTGTCAATATTGTAGTTTGTTTTGGAGGCAGTAATCTGATAGCTTTCAACTGATTCTGGCGCGCCCACCAAAACCAAGTCGCCGTAAACGTCGGTCTGATACCAAGCGTCAATGGCCGGCAAAACTTCTACGTTGACCAGGTGAATATCAGCTTGGGATATGCCAAGTCCTTGGGAATCAAACACCGTAATCTGCAAAGTTCCTCCGCCGGCTTCTGATTCCACCCCTTTGGGCGCTATGTCAGTTATTAAATTGACCTCTCCGGAAAATCTGCCCTGCCAAAAAACTTTTACTTTGAGTCTTTTGTAATCCGAAGCCAAAGCGTCTATTGGCGCCAAGCCGTCAAAAGAGTCGTCAATATAAACAACCGTGGTTTTGACCGTGTAGGCAATGTTGTTTCTGGCAATGTCTTCTGTTTCAGCAATGACGCCCGGAGGAATGCCGCCGACAGTTCCCACATCATCGTAAGGCAGGTTTCTAGCCATCTCGATTTTTTGATTGGCCAGGGCTGTAGCAATAATTCTGGCTTTTGACTGACCAACCACCTGCAGAGCCAGTTGATAAGCGCCGAAAATGCCTAAAAAAACAATCAGCGCCAGGGCCGTGCCCACCAACACATCAACTAATGTAAACGCCTTTTGTCGCATAAATTAAACAGAGTTTGCGGAGGCCCGGCCTCCGCAACCTTATTCTAAAAATAGCTCTGGAGCCTCTTTAACACTTCCTTTGTATTTTATCCAATCTTTAATAAACTCCTCACAAAGTTTCTCTCCGCCCATTGTTTCTAAAAGAAATTCTCTG
>Ga0180007_10004431_pt1 | contig 14885 bp, 11 predicted proteins | sample MM_PC_MetaG_FD_121122 | JGI IMG/M metagenome (GOLD analysis project Ga0180007, IMG submission 121122) | Groundwater microbial communities from the Aspo Hard Rock Laboratory (HRL) deep subsurface site, Sweden - MM_PC_MetaG | ecosystem: Environmental > Aquatic > Deep subsurface > Groundwater... | reverse complement strand
TGGGCCTGGCGATAATTGTCTCGGCCGTAACCCAGGACAGCGACTCCACGGCGCACCGGCAAAAATATCATAACTTCCTGAATGAACACTGCAAACTTTCTGCATCGCTGCAGAGTTTCAAGCCCATTGCCTGGGGACTCACCCTGGTCTGGTTCATCTTTGCCATCGGACCGGGCGCGGTTATCGGCAACACCATCTTCGGCAATCCGAACGATGCGGCCAATTGGACATTCGGCATGCCCTCCATATGGGCCTGGCAGATCATCTGGTGGGCGCTTGGCGTAGCCATGATTTGGATGCTTGCCTACAAGATGAAAATGTCCACCATTCCAGATACGGATATCGTTGCGCTCATTGAAGACATTGGTGACATCAAGAAAGCGCGGCTTGATACTGATAAACCCTAACTTATCCAACCTTCCCTCCATGTGGGACTCTGTGACTCTGGCTTGCCGGCCTCCTGTGCTCACAGAGTCCCGCATGTTTTTTTGTGGTAAAAATGCTGACGACCTGGTACGGAATATCTTCTTTTCTCTTTGGGGTGCTCCTTTTCTTCCCCACCAAAAAACTTTTTATGGCGCTCAATATCAACCGGCTCCAGGCCAGGGAGAATCGTACGATTACCGATGAGGAACTGATGAAATTAACCAAAAAGGTGAATATCATCGCCGGCATCATCGCGATGACATTTGCTTTTTTCTACAACAAATTCATCATGCTGAAATACTTCTGAACCCGTTGTCAGCGTTATGAATTCATTAAAAAAAATTGACCCCAGGGGCCTCATATACCTGGCCATCCTTGTTCTGGTTGCCGCTGTTTTTATCTACATGCGCGGCAAGGAGGAGTCCCCGGGAGATTATCAGGTAAAAACAGGTAATTACCGTTTGGAAGACGGACAGCTGACAGAGGCTCTCAATGAATTTCTGCTGGCGCTGGAAAAAAAACCAGACCATCCGCATGCCCATCTCGGACTGGCAATTACCTATATGCAGATGAAACGTTACGAGGAAGCGGAAGAGGAGTTCAGCCGGACAATAGCCCTGGAGCCTGAACTGGCTGCCGCCTATGCCGACCGGGGAATTCTCCTTGACCGGCTTGGCAGGTACGAGGAGGCCCTGGCAGACTATAAAAAGGCCCTGGCAATCGATGCCGGTGTACTTGAAGGGCCTGGCTGGCTGTGGCGCTTCCTGCGCAACATGGACAAAAAACCTCCAGCTGTCGCCGATCGCGCCCGCTATCTTGAGGAAGAGCTGCAAAAACCCCCGGATAAAAGGCTGCTTACGAACCCGGAGATCGACAAGCAGCAGAGAATGTACAAGGTTGATGGTTAACTTATTATTTTTCAAAGGAAGGAGTTTGACCAATGACAGACAAAGAGGAAATGGAAGTATCTGAAGCGCAGATCGCTGTGCACTGGCAGGAGGAAGGGTATTACCACCCGTCACCGGAATTTATCGCTCAGGCGAACATAACCGATAAATCGATCTATGATCGTTTCAGCCTGGACAATTTCCCCGAATGTTTTCATGAATATGCGGATCTGCTTGATTGGGACGAACCCTGGCACACTACCCTGGACACCAGTGACGCGCCCTGCTGGAAATGGTTCGTGGGCGGCAAGCTCAATGTCAGCTACAACTGTATAGACCGGCATCTTGCCAAGAACAGGAACAAGACCGCCATCCACTTTGTGCCGGATTCCGAACAGGAACGGATTCAGCATATCACCTACCAGGAACTCCACACCCGCGTCAATGAAGTGGCGGCCATGTTCAGGGATTTCTGCGGCCTGAAAAGCGGTGACCGGGTAACCATGCACCTGCCGATGACCGCCGAGCTGCCCATTACCATGCTGGCCCTGGCCCGGCTCGGTGTTATCCACTCCGTGGTCTTCGGCGGCTTCAGCCCCAGTGCCTGCGCCGACCGGATTCTCGACTCACAGAGCCGGCTGCTGATCACCATGGACGGCTATTACCGGGGCGGCAAGTGGATTGACCATAAAAAGAATGCTGACGAGGCCTATGTCATCAGCAAGAATGAAGGCCACACCCCGGAAAAGGTTATGGTCTGGCAACGGCATCCAGGCAAATATTCAAGCTCATCCCAGCCGCTGGCTGGCCGTGACTATGTGATAAACGATGTTCTGAAAGACTTTGTCAGGGCCAAGGTTGACCCGGTATCCATGCCGGCCGAGGCGCCCCTCTTCCTGATGTACACCAGCGGCACCACCGGCAAACCCAAGGGCTGCCAGCACTCCACCGGCGGCTACCTCTCCTATGTTGCCGGCACCTCCAAGTACATCCAGGACATCCATTCTGAAGACGTTTACTGGTGCATGGCGGACATCGGCTGGATCACGGGACATTCCTATATAGTCTACGGCCCCCTGTCGCTCTGCGCCTCAACCGTGGTCTACGAAGGCATACCGAATTATCCGGATGCCGGCCGCTGCTGGCGGATAGCCGAGGAGCTGAATGTCAATATCTTCCACACCGCTCCCACCATTATCCGGGCATTGCGGAAGATCGGCCCGGATGAACCGGCCAAGTACAACTATCATTTCAAGCATATGACCACGGTCGGCGAACCCATCGAGCCCGAGGTCTGGAAATGGTATTACAAGGTCATCGGCAAGGGCAAGGCGGTCATAGTTGATACCTGGTGGCAGACCGAGACCGGCGGCTTCCTCTGCACAACCCTGCCCGGCATCGGCGACATGAAACCGGGCAGCGCCGGCCCCGGCGCCCCGGGCATCCATCCGATCATCCTGGATGAGAACGGCAAGGAAATCAAGGCCGGGGATGGCAAGGCCGGCAATATCTGCATCAGGAATCCGTGGCCCGGCGCCTTCCAGACCATCTGGGGCGACCGCAACCGCTATGTTGAAACCTATTACGGCCAGTACTGCAAGGACCGCAACAGCAAGGATTGGAGAGACTGGCCGTATCTTGCCGGCGATGCCGCGATGCTGGCCGCAGACGGCGATTTCCGGATCCTGGGCCGCTTCGACGACGTCATCAATGTCTCCGGCCACCGCCTCGGCACCAAGGAGATCGAGTCGGCAGCCCTGACCGTCCATGAGGTAGCCGAAGCCGCTGTCGTGCCTGTTGCCCACGAGGTGAAGGGCAAGGAGCCGGATCTCTATATCTCACTCAAGCCGGGCTTCACCCCCTCGGAGGAGCTGGCGAAAAAAATCTCCGATGCTATTTGCCGCGAGATTGGCAAAATTGCCCGGCCGCGCAAGGTCTGGCTGGTGCCCGACATGCCGAAGACCCGAAGCGGCAAGATCATGCGGCGGGTGCTGAGCGCCATCTCCAACAGGGGGGATGTCGGCAACGTCATGACCCTTGCCAACCCCGAGATTGTTGACGAGATCAGACATATGGTACAGGACTAAACATTACAATTTCAAAACACCTGCAAGCGCAGTTAATTCTTCCGGATTGACTGCGCTTTTTCGTTTTTTTTTGTTTCCAATCTCCAATTAAATTGATACGTTACAATCATCCCGTTTTGTTGACGCGAACAATCAATCGCACGTGAAAATCCTGCCACAGGTGACGCCTTGAAAAAACGCGCCGCAATTGACCTGAAAGCCTTTGCAACCCTGCAGAAGCAAAAAGCAACCCTGCAGCGGGTCGAATCATTTCCCTACAGTGAAGACCTCAACTCGGTTATGGACCCGCGCGTCCATACGTGCACTGCCGATGCGATAATCAAGGTCGTACTCAAGGAGATGGCGAGCCGCAATATCTCCAGCATCATAGTGGTTGACGACCTTGAAATGCCCTGCGGCATCCTGACCGAACGGGATATAATGCAGCGGATCGTCACCAATGAAGAACTGGATCTGGATAAAACCCCGGTCTCCGCGGTCATGACCCCGGACCCGGTTTTTCTACGGCCTCAGAACACCATCTACCGTGCACTGTCCGTACTTTCCGCCCGCGGCATCAAGCATCTGCCCCTGGTTGAGAACCGCAAGGTGGTCGGCATTGTCACCATGCGCCAGCTCCTGAAGCTGCGCTATCCGGAACCCATGACCCTGATCGAGTCGATCCGGGAAGCCAAGGGGACCGTAACGCTCAAGGCCATCAAGGACAAGCTCCCGAAAATGGCGGAAGAACGCCTGCAATCCGGCAGGCGGGCCTATGATATCGTTGTCATGATCTCCCTTATCAACCGGGACATCCACCGCAGGATGCTGGAACTGGCATTGGAGGAACTGGGCGAACCACCCGCCGAGATCTGCCTCTATGTAACCGGCAGCCATGGCCGTCTGGAAAACCTGCTCAACCCGGACCAGGACCACGGCATGATCATCGCCGACTCGGTGGACGAGGTCCAGTACGATCCCTACTTCATCGAACTCACCGAAAAATTTTCCCAGGGACTGACGGATATCGGCTTTGCGACCTGCCCGGGCTACATCATGGCGGTCAATCCCCTGTGGCGCAAAAGTCTGCACGAGTGGAAAGTCCAGATCGAGTACTGGTTTGAACGGCAGGTTCCGGAGCTGGCCCGTTTTGTCACCGTGCTCTTCGATGCCGCCCCTGTTTCCGGCAACACGGACCTCTTCAAATATTTGAAGGATTTTGCCTTTGCAACTTTGGCGAGGCACCACGAGGTCTTCCGGATGCTGCTTGAAGAGGAAGGGGGGCACCGGGTACCGGTGGGCTTCATGGGCCGGTTTGTCACTGAAAAGGAAGGGGGACACCAGGGAAAACTGAATGTCAAGAGCAGTGGTCTCATCTTCGTGGTGGAGGGTATACGCATCCTTGTCCTGCAGCATGGCATCCGGGAGACATCAACCTTGAAAAGGCTGAACAGGCTGGTGGAAGGAGGCTTTGTCCATCCGGACGATGCCGAGTACTTTGAATCGGCCTACCAGGTGCTCCTGCACCTTACGCTGAGCAGCCAGCTGGTCAGTTACATGAACGACAGGGAAGTCAGCACCTATATAGATCCCAAGTCCCTTTCCCGCAGGGACCGTGAGATCCTCAGGCATGCCTTCAAGGCTGTCGCCTCGCTCAAGGATCTTGTTGCCACCGAATTCGGCGAACTGGTACTATAAGGCAACCCATTGATCGGCATGACAATAATAAAACCGAGCCAACCACCTTTTTTACGTGGCCAATGCAATGGAAAAACAGATGTACCATGTCCGGGTCGGGGGAGACCCCGGCTTTGAAGTGAACCTGATTCACACGGCCGAAGAAAAACTGCCGGGCAACCTGATCAGCCTGAACCTGCATGAGGCGGCTGTCAGCTTTGCCGGGGCCCGGCCGGAACTGCGGGAAAACGACAAGGCCAGACTGGAATTCATCAGGGTGACCCACCGCGAAACATTCCTGTTCGATGCGGAATTAAAAAGCATTGAACAGAAAGAAGGCGTTGTAACCTGCCTGTTTGGTTTACATGGAACGGATTCCCTGCGGGACGCCGGGGACCAGACCCTCTTCAGCTACTTCAACCGGCGCGGGGATTTCAGGACAAAACCGGACCCGGATGAGGATATCCCCGTAACCCTGCGCCTGGGACGTTTCAAGGCGGAGGCAATCCTGAGTGATATTTCCATCTCCGGCATCGGCCTGCGGGTCACGGAAAAGGATGCTGCCGGCCTGGGCCTGCCGGTACGCCTTATCATGGTGTTCCGGATTCCGGGCGAAAAAGATGAGCTGCGGGTTACCGGCAGGGCCCGTTATTGCAAGCCTCATTCCGGGTATTTTCATTACGGTATTGAATTCCTTGGTTTTTCCGGCTTTTCCAAGGAAGAAAAGGCCGTGGCCGCCTATGTATTCCGGTTGCAGCAGCGGAATCTGCAGCAGCAGGCCATTGTCAAATACAGCGATAAAGAAGGCGATTGATGGTTGACCGCTTCTGGAAAAACTTCTGGAAAACTTCTGGAAAACTTGCCTGTTCACCCAAAACAGAATATAATGATCTTCAGTTTTACCCCGGGCACGGATGCAAGGGGATTTCTGTTGAACAGTAACCAGCGTCAACACAGGCTTGCAGAAATCGATCATATGAATGGGGTAAAAAATCATGGTTACCACTATCTCTGATTCCAACGCGAATGTATCGCAGGCATTAGCGCAATATGCCAATGCTGCCAGTGCCCAGCCGGCACGAACGCCTGCCCCCGCTTCCCAGACCCAGCCCGCAAGAAGCACCGCCATGCTGCCCGTGCCGGTCGTGCAGGAACGCTCGCCGCAACGGACAACAGCGCCCCCTCCAGTTGAAACAACGGGGATCAACGCGGTTTTCGAAATGAACGCCGCCGAGACCGACCAGCTTGCCCCCCAGGGTTTAGTCGGTTTTGCCCTAGAGCAATATGCCGCCAACTCCACCCCGGCCTCGCCATACTCCGTCAGCACTCTTGACATTTACATTTGACTTTCTTCCTGCCGGGCAGCATCTGTTACCAGGGGTCTTTTTCCCTTCCTGAATTGCTAATACATTGAATGAATGAATTGTGTGGTATAATAAATTGATATGTGAACATTTTCCCGGGTCGAGACCACCGCACTGTCCGGCTGGTAACCGCAAGAGAGGGACGCTCCGATGCAAGGCAAGGAACAGCTTCGATCTCTGCCGCTTTTCAGCAAACTTACTGCTGAGGAAATGGCTGCGGTTTTTGCAGAAGGCGAAGAGCTTGCCGTGGCGGCCGGTTCGTTTGTCTACCAGCATGGCGATGACGGCAATTATTTCTATGTTGTCCTGGACGGCGAAGTGGAACTCATTGCCCGGGGTCCGAACAACCGTTCCAGCACCGTCGGCAAAATAGGACCCGGCGGCCATTTAGGCGAGAGCGCCCTGCTGACCGGAGAATCCCGTTCCATCTGTGTACGGGCCGTATCCCCGGTTTCCCTGATCAGGTTCACCAGGGAATTCTTTTATTCAACCCTGCTTGCCAATCCGGATTTCCACCTTGAGTTGGACAGGATTCTCGCCACCCGGCTGCGCCTGGCCTTCAAGGACCAGGTTGATATCGTCCACGACCGACGGCAGTCGCTGCGGATCCGTCCCGGAGGTACTGCAGTGCACCCGCTCATCAATATCGGGACCACTGATGATGGTACCGGGAAAGAGGAGGAACCATCCATTGAAGGCCCTTCACGCCCTGTCAGGGATATCCAGCGCGGCATCAGGAGTTTTGCCGCGAACCTTGAGCCCGTGGTCATTACCGGCGAATCAGGCACCGGCCGGCGGCTGGCTGCCAAAGAGATCCATCTCTACAGCGATTATAAACAGGGCGCCTATATAGAGATAGATCTCAGGCAGTTTGACGCGGGGCTCTGGGAAGGCAAGATTTTCGGCCATGAAAGGGACGCTTTCCCCTTCTCCCAGATACGCCAGACCGGCATCCTGGAACAGTTCCGCGGCGGCACCGTTGTCTTCTTTCATGCCGAGACCATGTCCGAGACCGTTCAGCACCGGCTGCTCACCGCAATGACCCATGATTTTTTCAAGCGGGTGGCCGGCAGGACTGAAATCATGCTGGGAGCGCGTCTCATTTTCATCTGTGAAGACACCGCGGCGGACAGCGCGCCATGCCTCTTTATTCCCGGTTTGCAGGAGTTGCTATGCCGGCATGTTCTTGCCATGCCGCCGCTCCGTGACCATAAACGCGATATCTCCAGGCTGGTGCAGCATTACCTCCAGCATTTCAACCGCGAATACAACCGGGCGGTCGAGAGAATCTCCGCCAATGCCCTGGGCGTCCTCATGAATTACGACTGGCCCGGCAACATGACCGAGCTTGCCAACGTTGTTCAGCGGGCGGTAATCCTGGCTGAAAAGGACGAAATCCTCTCGGAGCAGATCCTGCTCGGCCTGCCGCAACCTGAAGGCAAGCTGGAATACAACCTCCTGCGCTGGCCTTTTCTGCGCAACATTTTCCAGAGCCGCCTCTTTCCGCTCCTGCCCCGGCTCGTGATTTCAGTTCTCTTTGTCGGCGGCCTGTTCGCCCTTTTTCTCGGCCCGGAAAACCCTGAACAGAATATCGGCCTGGTCATGAGCTGGGCCATCGGCTGGCCCCTGCTTCTCTTTTCCTTCTTCTTCCTCGGCCGGATCTGGTGCAGCATCTGCTCCTTTTCCCTGCCGGGCAACCTGGTCCAGATGCTTGTCAAGCCGCAGCGCAGCGTTCCCCGGCTCCTGGTGAGCTGCTCGGGCTGGATCATGGCCTTCACCTGCATCCTGATCTTCTGGGTGGAACTGGTCTGGGATGCATACCGGAACGCCAGGCTGACCGGCTTTATCGTCCTGGCCATAACCCTGGGCGCCTTCCTTTTCAGCATGATTTATAAACGCCGGGCCTGGTGCCGCTATATCTGTCCGCTTGGCGGGCTTAACGCCATCTTTGCCATGCCGTCGGTCATGGAGCTGCGGGCCAACCACCATCTCTGCATCAACAGCTGCCAGGAACACAGCTGTTACAAGGGCGGCGAGGAACTTGAAGGATGCCCGATGTTCCGCCATCCCTTTCTGGTTGACAACAACCGGGACTGTACGCTCTGCGCCAACTGCATCAAGAACTGCCCCTACAATTCCATCCAGGTCAATCTGCGGATCGCCCCGCAGGAACTCTGGCTTATCCAGTCCCCCAGGGTGGCTGACAGTTTTCTCATCCTTGCTCTTGCCGCTCTCTTCTTTCCACTGGCGCGCCACCAGCAGTTTCTGGGCATCATGGCCGGTTACCCGTCTCCGCACCTGGCCGGCAGCCTGCTCATCCTCGGCCTTATCGGCCTTGCGGTCGGCGGCTATTCTCTCTATTCATGGCTGCAGGCCGGCCTGACCAGGACCGCCTGCAAGACTGTTTTCGCCGCCACCGGGTACGGCCTGATTCCGCTGGTGCTGGGCGCCTTCCTGGCCGTCTATTTTGAGATGTTCATCGCCGGCTCCTGGCGTTTTGTGCCGCTCCTTGTCTCGCCATTTGTCGAGGTACCGCTGCCGCCGGATTACCGTTTCCTGAGCAGGGACGCCACCGCGACCCTGCAGCATCTCATCATAATCGGCGGCATGCTGGCCGCCCTGTATGCCACCTTCCGGATCGTCAAGCGCTATACCAGAACCGAATCCTTTTCTCTGCGCCTCTACGGCCTTGCCTACGGATTCCTGGCCTGCCTGGGCATTCTCTTTCTCCTGACCATATAACTGTACCGGGAGCCCGGCATCTTTTTTCCCAGGAGCCTGTTGGAGAATTTTAATCGTCACGGAAAAGTGAGAAATCGAGATCAAGGAGGCCTATCCGGACCTTGAGATAGTGCATGGCACCCACATCCCGAAACCAAAAAAGGAATTCCGGGCCAAGGTAAAGGAGCTGCTGTGTCCTACTGTCTGTGCACCGCAGGACATGAACAACCTGATAAGAAACATTCTGCAAACCGGCACAGACAAGAAGTAACCGGTCAGCCGAGGCTGAGCAGACCGGGCAGTTCGACCAGTGAACCGATAACCGCGTCCGGTTTCAGGCCCCGCCTCTCCCCGATTCCGCCGCTGATAAAAACCGTCCTGCACCCGGCATTGATGCCGGTCTGGATATCGGTGGCATGATCGCCGACCATGAGCAGCGTGTCAACAGGGAGGTCCCATTCGTCGGCCAGGAGAAAGATGCCGGACGGATCCGGTTTCCTGACCTCCAGGCTGTCACCGCCCAAGACCTCGTCAAAGTAATGGTCTATCTCGAAGTGCTTCAGGATCTTCATGGTAAAACGAAGGCTCTTATTGGTCAGAACAGCGAGACGGTACCTGCCGGTCAGCCGGGCCAGGATATCCGCCGCGCCGGCAGAGAGAACCGTGTTGTCGGTGCAGTGTTCCCCGTAATGGTCCATAAAAATAGCCAGGGTCTCTGCCAGGAAATCACTATTGGCAGGTCCCAGTGACCGCTCCAGCAGTTTTCGAATCCCGTCGCCGACAAAATTGATCACTTCCCCTGCGGGACGCACGGCCAGCCCCATCCGGCCCAAGGCGTGGTTGACACTGTTGGCAAGGTCGGCACCCGAGTCGATCAGGGTGCCGTCCAGATCAAAGACTATTCCTTTTATGTTCATGGGTGAGAGTATACCCTATCCGAAAAACTGTTTTCTGAAAAATTAACTTGATAAAAGATATTTAAGAATTAAACTAAATGCTAAATTTTTCTAAACGGGGGAATTGTATGAAAAAACAACATATAGCAAATTTATCAAGGCTGCTGAAATCCCTCTCGCACCCGATCCGGCTGCAGATTCTTTGTCTGCTGAAGGACAACGAGTTGACCGTCGGCGATATCCGCAAGAAAGTAAAGACCACCGATGCAAACGTTTCCCAGCATCTCACTATTCTGCGGAATCAAGGGGTTATTGATTCAAGAAAGGATGCCAATTTCATCTATAACCGGATTTCTGATGACCGGGTGATCGAACTCATCCAGATCATGCAGAAAATTTATTGCCCAACCCCTTAGTATCCTTATCCTTAAGAGGCAAGGACATGAAACAGAAGGCTTTTCTTTTGCTGGCATTATGGATCGGCGGGCTGCTCCGCCCCCCCTTTGAGCAACTGCAATCATACGCTCACGCTGCAGAGGCGCTGACCCTGGTCCAGGCGATTGCCATGGCCCTTGATGAAAACCATGAACTCAGGGCAGCGGCACATTCCCTTGCCGCGGAGAGGGAGAATATCGGTGTGGCCCGCAGTTACCTGTGGCCGAAGATCTCCCTGGAGGAGCGTTCTCTGCGCACCAACAATCCGACCTATGGATTTATGGCCAAGTTGAACCAGGAACGCTTCACCATGCAGGATTTTGCCATCAATTCATTAAACGACCCGGATGCGATCAGTGATTACCAGTCCTCTGTCTCCCTGGAACAGCCGCTGTTCGCCCCTACAATCACCATCGGCCTTGCTATGGCTGAAACAGCGGCGGCAGCAAAGGAAAACGAAGTTGCCAGGAAAAAAGAGGAGGTATCCCTGCAGGTTGCCAGGATGTTCCATGCGCTGGATTCGGCCCGGGAATATGTTGCTGTTGCCGATAAGGGAGTTGAAAACCGCCGGGAACATTTACGGATTGCCAACCTTCGTTATAAGAACGACCTGGGACTTTATTCCGATACCCTGCGGGCGGCAACAGCCTTGTCCGAGGCAGAGCAGCAGGCGGTCAGTGCCAGGAAAAATTTCCAGGTGGCCGGCCGGGCCCTGGGTCTCCTGCTTGGCCGCACCGAACAGGTGGCGGTAGCCCGGGAAGTTTCTGAACTGTCACTGAAGGAACAGGCCTATTATCTCACGGCGGTGCAGGAGCGTGCTGACCTGCTGGCCCTGGCGCAGCAGCATGAAAATGCAAAACTGAACGTCCGCCTGACCAGGGCTAATTTTCTGCCATCGGTTGGGATCGGCTCTTCATACCAGATGAATGACCATGCCCGGTTGCTGGGTGACGAAGGCCAGAGCTGGCAGATAATGGGATTCATGAAATGGGAGATGGTGGATGGCGGCAGGCGGCAGCATGAGAAAACCAGGGCTCAATACCAGGTGAACGAGGCTGCCGAATATCTGGCCGCCATGAAAAAAGCGGCAGCATTCCAGGTCCAGGAGGCCCTGCTCAGTGTGGAAGAGACGGCAACCAACCTCGAACTGGCCCGGACGGCCTTGCAGAGCGCTGAAGAGTGTCTGCGGCTTGTTCAGGTCAGATATGAAAACTCCCTGTCGCCGATGGTCGATCTCCTGGATGCGCAGGTGGCGGTTGACCGGGCCAGGGCGAACCAGGTGGCCAGGCGGAACGACCACTCCCTGGCCCTGATCAACGTAAGTTTTGTCAGCGGCACCCTGCTGCGGGACCTGGGAGTTCCAGACGTCCGGCAGGCAGCAGCAACCCCAAGTGAAGCGTCAACCATAATACCGGAGGCCGCCAAATGAAAAAAATACTCCCATTGGTCATAATAATCGGATTGAGCCTGGCAGGCTGCGGCGACAAGGTGGAGCCGGGCTCCGCCGATGTAAAGAGGCCGGTTGTTTCCGGCGTCACCACATCCCAGGCCCGGATTGAGACAATTCCCCGGTATTACGAAACAACGGCGACGGTGCGGGCCGGCACCATAACCACTGTTGCCAGCCGGCTGCTGGGCACTGTCACTTCGATCCTCGTTGATGAAGGCGAGTCGGTTTCCACGGGACAGGTCCTGCTGACCCTTGATAACAGTGACCTCTCGCAGAAGATAAAGGCGGCGGAATCCGCCCTGCGGGAGGCTGACAATGCGCTGGCCGCGGCCAAGAGCAACAAGGAGCTTGCCGGAGTAACCCATGAGCGTTTCAAGAATCTTTATGACGAAAAGGCTCTGTCCCGGCAGGAGCTGAACCAGGTTGCCACCCGCGACGAAATCGCCGGCTATGAATACCAGCGCATGCAGGCCCTGGTGGAAAGGACCAGGGCCGGCCTGGAGGAGGCGCGCATCTTTGGTGATTTTGCCAGGGTAACCTCTCCGGTCAACGGCATTGTCACCCGGAAACATGTTGATCTCGGCAGCATGGCAGCTCCCGGCATGCCGCTCCTCACCATTGAGGACCCCGCATCGCTGGAGGTGGAGGCATGGGTTGCGGAGTCACATGCCGGCACCCTGGTCAAGGGACAGGAGGTGGAAATAGCCATCCCCTCGCAAGCCAGGCAGGTTGCCGGCAGGATATCCGACATTGTTCAGGCCGTTGACCCGGCCTCCAGGACCTTCCTGGTCAAAATCGCCCTTGACGGCAAAGATCTGCAGCCGGGCCTCTACGCCAAGGTGCGGATAGCGGTCGGCGAAAAAGAGGCCATGCTTCTGCCGGAGAAAGTCCTGGTCCGCAAAGGACAGCTGGTCGGGGTCTATACGGTTGGCGGCGGCAATATAATCACCTACCGGCTGGTCCGCACCGGCCAGCGCCACGATGACCGGCTTGAGATTCTCTCCGGTTTAAGCGGCGGCGAAACCATCATTACCGAGGGCATAACCCAGACTGTTGACGGCGGGATTCTACAGGGGGCACAGAACTGATGGACACGATCGGCATCTCCGGGAAAATTGCCAGGGCGTTCATCCTGTCCAAGCTGACACCGCTGGTGGTTATTGCCTCGCTGGTTCTGGGCGTTTTCGCAATTTTCGTTACGCCGCGGGAGGAGGAGCCGCAGATCGTGGTGCCGATGATTGATGTCATGGTTTCCTTTCCCGGCGCCACGGCCAAAGAGGTTGAAGAACGCGTCACCTCTCCCATGGAAAAGTTCCTCTGGGAGATCAAGGGCGTTGAATATATCTATTCCATTGTCCGGCCCGGCATGAATCTGACAATTGTCCGTTTCTATGTGGGCGAGGACATGGAGGACAGCCTTGTCAACCTGTACACCAAGCTGATGGCCCATTTCGACAAGATCCCTCCGGGCGCGTCACAGCCGCTGGTGCGGCCCAAATCAATTGATGATGTACCCATACTGACCCTGACCCTGTGGGATGATGACGACCGGTATTCAGGTTATGAGTTGCGGCGGGTGGCTGTTGAACTGGCCAATGAGCTGAAAAAGGACCAGAATGTTTCGGAACTTTCAATAATAGGCGGCCAGCGGCGGCAGATAACCGTGGCGCTTGATCCGGAAAGACTTGCCGCCCATAATCTCTCTTCGCTGCAGATATTCAGCGCGCTGCAACAGGCAAATATTGCTTTGCCCGCCGGGTCGTTCCCGGCTTATAACCGGGAGTTCCTGGTTGAGACCAGCGCCTTTCTCGAGGATATGGAAGCCGTGGGCAGCGTCGTCGTCGGCGTTGCCGGCAACAGGCCGGTCTATCTGCGGGATGTCGCGGACCTTGTCGACGGCCCGGAGGAACCGGCCGACTATGTCTTTATGGGCACGGGTCCGGCAGCTGCCCGCAAGGGCATTACAGAGATTGCCGGCCAGACAGAGGCCGTCACTTTGGCATTGTCCAAGAAAAAAGGCACCAATGCCAGCCTGGTTTCCGAGACGGCGGTTAGAAAGGCGGCAGCCTTGCGCGGCATTGTCCTGCCGTCTGATCTTGAAATGACGGTTACCAGGAATTACGGGGATACAGCCAGGGAGAAGTCCAATGAATTGCTGGACCATATGCTGATTGCCACTATCTCGGTGATCATTCTCATGGCCTTGGCTCTTGGCTGGCGGGAATCCATCGTGGTGGCGGTGGCGGTGCCGGTGACCCTGGCCCTGACCCTGCTCATCAATTATCTCTATGGCTATACCCTCAACCGGGTTACCCTCTTTGCCCTGATATTCTCCATCGGTATTCTGGTAGATGACGCCATCGTGGTGGTGGAAAACATCCATCGGCACTTCAAGCTGCGCAAGGCCAGCCCGATGACCGCCATTCTGGCCGTGGAAGAGGTAGGCAACCCCACCATTCTGGCGACCTTTACGGTTATTGCCGCCCTTTTGCCCATGGCCTTTGTTTCCGGCCTCATGGGCCCCTACATGAGGCCGATCCCGGTGGGAGCCTCGGCAGCCATGATCTTCTCCCTGCTGGTGGCATTTATCATCAGCCCGTGGTTGAGTTACAAGGTCCTGAAAAATGTCAAACAGGACGGGCAGGGGCAGGAAGAGGCCGGAGAGAACTCCGGAATTTACGAAAAGATTCTTGGCCCCTTTATTGACAGCTCCAAGAGGAGAATGATTGCCCTGCTGGTTGTGGTTCTGCTGCTTTTGCTTGCCATGCTCCTGGTGCCGTTGAAAAAAGTGAAGGTAAAGATGCTGCCCTTTGATAACAAGAGCGAGGTGCAGATTATTATTGATATGCCTGAGAACACAACCCTGGAAGAGACAGCCGCGATAACCAGGGAGATGGGATTTTTTCTGCAGACTGTTCCGGAAGTAACCGATTTCCAGGCCTATGTCGGTACGGCGGCGCCCT
>Ga0180007_10004430_pt1 | contig 14887 bp, 27 predicted proteins | sample MM_PC_MetaG_FD_121122 | JGI IMG/M metagenome (GOLD analysis project Ga0180007, IMG submission 121122) | Groundwater microbial communities from the Aspo Hard Rock Laboratory (HRL) deep subsurface site, Sweden - MM_PC_MetaG | ecosystem: Environmental > Aquatic > Deep subsurface > Groundwater... | reverse complement strand
CGCGGCGGGGGTTTCTTAAGATTTAAGAATTGATTATTGAGAATTAAGATAGAAGAGATACTGTAGCATAATTATATTGTAGTATCAAGCTTCAAGTTATGAACAGAGTGGGAGAGAGATTAAAGAGTCTTAACACTTAATACTCAAGAAGGAATGCTCCATACTTGGAAAACCTTAAATAGTCCTATAGCACTATATCCCTATTACCGAATATAAAAGGAGGAATGAAAAAGAAAATGCCAAAACCTATAAGTGTTCCGCCATCCCTCAAAGAAGTGCTCAGTTCAGGCGAAGAAGCAGATGTTGAGATAACAGAGGTTCGTGTAGTGCGAGACCAATGGACACCCATCGGCACAGTAGCGTTAGGCTTGGGCTTAACCGTGGTTTACAAAGATGATGAATATGGACAGCTCTTTAGCATTGATAAGGAAGTCCTTTCAGGCTCCGTAGGCAGAATATTGGTTCAAGCAGAAGTTGAAGAAATAAACGACAAGAATGCTGAGGAAGAAGCGGAAAAAATCGTTGGAATGAAAGTGAAAGTGAAGTGCAGAGGTGAGAAGCTTTATTGGTATCCAGAGAAGTAGCAAAGCCACGGCCGCAACTATCTCGACGTAAACATGGAAGCGGGGTTGTAAAGCCCCGCGCTCACTGGGATTTAAAAGTGCGTGAAATAGGCGCTTCAAACGTCATTCCTGTAACTAAGTTTGTGCCTAAGACTTGGAAGTTTGTGCGTGTGTGGTTGATAAAGCAGATGGAGAACAAAGTAATTCTGCATGTAGAGAAGCTGTATGAGGAATCCGAAGTTGCACCGCCTACAAACAGTAATAAAGAAGGTGAATAAGACGCATAAAGGACTTGGACAGTTAGTAGCGATTAATCTTCTCTGTGCGAAAGCTAAGATGTGCATTTTAAATGTTAGTCCAGCGGGATGTGGAAAGAAGCATGAAAGGTAATAATGTTGTATCATACATACATACATACATACATATACAAAATACAACTACGCCAATTTTGCTCCCCATAAAATCCGCTGCGACTGATACGGTGAAGAACTTGCTGAAAGACAGAGCAATGAAATTTACTTCACTAACCTTAGCAGGATTGAAACATTTAACTGCTGAATTTACGGACTTTAGCGGACATATCATAATAGACGACATGGGAACAGAGAAGTCGGACTGGAGCAGAACCAGCACAATAACAGTTCTGGCAACACTTGTGCATACACACTACGTTAAAAAAGTAACAAACATGATGATTATGGAGCTAACAGGCTTCTACGGTTCAGCCAGTCTAAACATACAGCCCATATTGCTACAAAACTTAATTGGCAGTACAGATTGGATAGCAGTTGTACGAGATAAAGTGTTGCGCTACTATCACATGGTAAGACCGACAACGCCGAAAAACTATTTACCGCCATTTGAGTTCACATGGGGATTGCCGATTGAGGAGGTGAAGAAATGCAAACAAAAAGGGAAGCTCTGGTATCAGCTGGTTGCTATTGGACTGACACAGTGGTCATACGCTCGATGCCTCGAACATATACCCGAATTGTTGAGAGCATTAGCTGCATTAGACATGAGAACGACAGTGAAGAAATCCGACTATACGTTATTGCTCAAGTTACTTCAACCTATGCAAGTAGAACGATACTTAGTAGAAGCGTGGGGATTTGAAAGCGGACGCGTATTTGACAACAACACTTTCTGCGTACTTGTTGAAATAGTAAGCCATCTGCAGCCGAGCATACGAATGTTATGCGAAGACTATAAAGTATCGCCTGAAACAGTTGAGCGGATAACATCTGAAATGACAAAGTGGGTGTGGCTGAAAAAGGGAGAGCCAACACGAATAATGCCAACAGAATATACAGCTAAAATATTGGACACATGTGGAGTGAATACAAAATGGTGAAAAAAGCCGTTAGAATAAACATCGACAAAGTAGAGAAACTAGCGCAGATTATACATTCAGACTTAGAGAAAGCAAAGTTTAGCTTTAGTGTTATAGAACTACTCTATGCAAGTTATCTAATTACAGCCAGAATGGAACAGGCTATACGAATGAGCCATCTACAAAGGAAGGTGCTAAAGTAAATGAGTGTATTATCAACATATATTAAAGAAGTCGCTGATGCTAAAGGAATGCTACATCAAGAAAGGCTACGGGCTTTACGCTGGTATATTAAAGCAAGTACAGATAAAGAGTTAATTCCAGCCATTAGAGCTCTAACGGAGCTTGAACACATGAGGATACTACAGGAAGCTGGGCTTAGAGAACCGTTAGCTACCGTGATGTTAAGACGATATGACGACCTTGTGGAGAGGCGTAAAAGGAGGTAAGCATATATGAAATGTAAAATATTTTACGGCAGAGCAAGTGATGTAGCTGACGTGTTTAATAAATGGGCTAAGGATAAAACATTGAACAGCCAAGTAATAATACATACTGTACCATTTGCGCCAACCAAATTTAGCGATGCGTACTGGATAGCTATTGTCGTGTACCATCCAAGCACGCAAAGGTGGGATGAAAGTGCAGAATGAATGGGATAACTTACCGTTCAGTTCACAACTGCGGATGCCAATAACTGCTGCTGTTCCAATGATTTTCCGCTGGAAAATAATGCAGATGAAACTATTGCTAAACGACTTGAAATATCTACATGAAACGCATAAGATAGGATGGGCTCAAACATTATATATAACAGTGCAAAAGGAGTGTAATGAATTATGCGAGAAACTAAACGAAGAAATAAGAGATACGCAAAAAGAGCGGAGTGAATACTAAATGTCAGCATTGTGGTTTATCGCTGGTTGCATCACAGGCATAGTATGCACACTATTTTTCTTATGGTGCTTAGACGCAGTTTATGAATTAGCCGAGAGGGATAGACGATGATATGGCGATTAAGGATAGGTAACTGGCGTTGGACATTCAGCTTCGCACATATAACAGATGTGGCAGGTGTTAATTCAATACTGCCTGACGGCAATCATATCTTAATGTGGGACTTCGACGATGTGCATATATACAAAGTTATCATGGCTTTAAGACATACACAAAAAACATACGAACTGCCAGAAATACATATCTTAAACACAGGCAAAAAAGACCATTACATAGCGTACTGTTTCAAACGAGTAAGCTGGAGACTATGCAAAGAAATCATAGCCTGCACAGCTTATGTTGATGAACAATTCTTCAAATATGGCGTATACCGTGAAAAGTTCACACTTCGAGTAACAGCGAAAGAAGGCAGAACACCAAAAGCTGTAGAGTTGCTTAAAAGTCCATTTGAAGCTGATGTTGAACTGAAAGGACTATTCAGCTGGGTAAAGTATGAAACACTAGCAGATAAGACACCGATAGGTAAAATAGAATTGAGGGTGCATCTTCGTGAGTGAAGAAAGATACATAGAATGGCTGGAAAGACTGGAGATACCGATAGATGCTATGGCGGACATTGAAACTTTCCAAGATTACCTGCGAGATGAGCTTAACTTTAACTATCTACAAGTAAGTGCTTTAACAGATATGTATGCTTTTGAGCGCGACAGTTTGCTACCGTATGGAGTATCGGCAGTGAAAATTGAGTATCCATGGGGCGAAGAAACACGCTTCAGCATCAAAGGTTACAGAGGCTTGTTCGGCTGGGAAAGAACCAAAGAAATAGCTGAGGAGGAAGGCTGGTGGTAAGGAGGCGATGAAAAATGGAAATTAAAAATGGCATGGTTAAACTTGATAAGCCAACAAAAGAAATTCATGTCTACGTTAAAGTTAAAGGCGAATACTTTAAAGCTGTTATCAACAAAGTTACACAAGACAAATTAAGCAGAGTTTACATCAGAGCTGAGAGGAGTTCATAATAGTGAAACGCTGCAAATTTAACCGCAACCTAAAATGCGGATATTCAACGTGTGATGAGCATTGTCCGAACTGGAAGCTTGTGCATCAGACAACATTATTCCCTAAAGAGCCGAAAGTGATACGCACTAAAGAAGAGAAAGGCGTGAAAACAACATATTATAAGGTGGAAAGGAGGGATGCAAGAAAATGACGTGTAAAATAACAGTTTACCATGTATATCAAGACAAGCATAATCCAACAGAACAAAGAATAGAGACAAACATGGATTATGGAATGAGATATGCATTATTCATGGCATTGATAGACAGTGGCGTAAACTTTAAAGTGGAATATGTAAGGGATGAGCCATGATATTGGATGCTACTGCGGGCAACCGTACAATGTGGAACTGGAAAAACTCGCCCGACATCATATATTTAGACGTTGAAAAGCGACTACAACGTAAACCCACAATAATAGCAAGCAACGGACACTTACCATTCAAAGCCAAATCTATATCCTCTATTTTTTTTGACCCGCCACACGCTTGGAACATTAAAGGACATTATCACAGCTACCCTGCTCAATGTAAGGAATACTTCAATAAATGGCATGACAAAGCTGTTCCACGATATTACGGCTGGGATAGATACAAAACGAAAGGCGGATTAATAGCGATGATACATTACGCACAAAGAGAATTTTACAGAGTGCTAAAAGACGACGGGCTACTATGGTTTAAATGGAACGATATGAAAACAAGCATAAGAAAAATAATACCGATATTCAATCTATGGATAGTAATGCTATTCCTTTACGTGAACGACCCGACGCACACAGGCAGTACACATCAAACATACTGGATTTGCATGACAAAAGAAAAAGGGATGGACGTACAAACAACGCTAGGTTAATTTCTTAGCCATCAAGATTCGGATGAGCGCTTGCTTCATATTACTTAACGCTGACACTTCCACAGCAATATCCGCTTCCTCTCTTTTCTCTTTTTTCATCGCGTCAATTTTTAGTTCTTGTTCTCTTACAGCTTTTTCAAGTGTTAATACTTCAGCTGGTATGTCCATGTACGGTTTACCTTGTGCTTTCTTGTAAGCTTCAACAGCGCGTTTCATATCGTAATAGCCTTCTGGGTCTCCTGCTTCTACTACTTTATTTATGACCAGTATGTACCATGATTCTGATTCGTCGTATCCTAAGTCCATCAGTAATTCTACGCCCTGTATAGCTGTTATTACACCAGTTTTAACGCCTTTCACTATTTCGCTTTTTGTTAAATCTCTCTCAGATGCTAGTCTTACTGGCTGTTCCGCTACCACAGCTGTCATCATCAATTCACTAGCCCTATCTGGGCTTAAACCGTAACTTACAAGCTCCTCGTACATAATGTCCGCTGTTATCCATCCTTTACTATACATGGCTTTTAAGTCTGGAAAGTTAATGGCTACTTGCGTGTAAATCGTTTTATTAACCGCATCCTCTGTTGTGTATCCGAGATTTTCAAATCCTGCAAGTAAATCATCTACGCTGTACACGCCCATATCATAGAAATGCCCAATGTCGGCTACTGTTAAAGCTCGTGGTTCAACTGGCTTACCTATACGTTCCGCTTCTACAACGTCAATTAAAATTTGACCAAGATTAACAGCATCTTCATCGCTGTATCCTATTTTCATAAGCTCCGTTTTCACAGCTGAAGCTTCTAACTTGCGGAATTTATATAAGTCTCGTATCTGTGTCGCCGTTAATTTTCTAAAGCCAACTTCTTCCACAACCATTTCACGGTTAGCACGGTCTACCGCTAATTGTATTCTATCCTCTTCCCAGTCAAGCTCTGCTAAAGCCTGCCTATACCATTTTTCATCTCTTAAACCGTTTACGAAAGCCCATTTAGCCTCTGAACTTGAAACTATACGCCCTTCCTCAACTGGTGTAGGCTTACTTATACGCTCCTTATAAAGTTGAGCTCGCTCAACCCATAAGTCTATAGCTTCTTTTGAAGTCTTTAGTTGTGCTAAGACTTTCTTGAAATCTGCCATATCTATACTGCCTCTAGCATAAGCGTACATAAGTTCTCTGCGAAAAGCCTCCCTTTCAGCTGAAACACGATAATCAATTAACGCTGTAGCTGCTTTCTCTGAATCTACTGGACTTAACCCGCCCCACTTGCGGTAGCGTACAATATCTTCTTTAGTGTAAGCGCCTACGTCGAAGCCGTAACCCATTTCTCTTATGCTTGGTGGTCTGTAAGACACGTTGTAAATTGCATCTATATCTTTTGGATGAAAGTCTTTAATCCGCAGCATCCGCATAAAATCTTCTTTAGTCCATAGTCCACGCCAAAGATTCTCATAAGCTTGTCCGAGCGGTATTCTTTCCCAATGTGCATACCAGTAGTTTTCAACCCACTCTGGCGTTAATCCCATTTTACCGCCCCACTCAACTAAGGCGGGTTTTTGTTCTTCGTAAGTGTGTTTTCCGAATGCTTCTCTTACTGCCATCCGTATTAAATCGGTTAGCGGTGGAATTACGTCTTTAAGATGTAGCATTTGGTTTGCTTCTATTTCGTTGTAACCATTCCACAGCATATACGCTTTGTATTCCTTATCCGTTAAGACTCCTCTGCGATGTAGAGCCATTAAAACACTTGGCTCCATTATGATTCTTTGAGCTTCTTTCCATCTTCCAGCCCAATCCTCAGATAATCCGTTTTGTGCCATAGCATTGAAATACATGTCGTCTGGAAGTCTGTTTTTACTAGCCATATCCGCTAATCTGTACGGTTCAGGCAATAACGGTGTATAATGTGCCTGCCAGTATCGTTTCAAATATGGTTCTGTACCGTAGCGAAATGGAGCTATCCAAATATCATGTCCAATATCTATCGCAGCACTACAGCCAGGTAATCTCCATATTTCATCTATCGCATCACCTACTTGAATAAATGGTATAGCAGCTGCCAGTGTTGAGCTTACTAATAATGTTGTGCCGAGAGAATCTGCATCTCTAGCTGACTTATCCATTTGTTCCTTGAAAGTTCCTAAGTCTGTTGGTTTATCAGGGTACATAAGTCCTTTAGCCATCTTAGTAGCTTTCTTGATCGCTCCAGCTGAGACTGCTAATGGCATTTCCTCAACTACTTTCGGGATGGCATTAACTAATGCTGTTGGGAAAGCTGTCATTAATGGACTGAGCAATCCTTTCGCTGGGTCGACTAGAAACGTCAAGAAATTTGGGTTATGCTTTTTCTTATTTTGTTTCTTCATAATATTCCCTCGCCCATTGGTCGCCTAAACTCATCAACACATCGAATATTTTGTTTGCTGCAAAGCAGAACGGATTCCACAACACAATGTCAAACGGTGGCACTTTAATGCCCACGTTAATTAATGGAATTGTCCGGTCAAGCAGTTGCCCAGCTTTCAAACTGAATATCGGACTGCAAATTTCAAGTTCCGTCGGCTCTGGCGGTGGTTCTGGCGGTGGCTCTGGTGGCGGTTCTGGCGGTGGCTCTGGCGGTGCAGCACACACATGACTACCCATATAACTCATATCTCTAATGTTTATTACGCCGTCATCGTTCACATCGTAAAAACTGTTCCAGCTAGGGTCGCCACGAACTTTTCCGAAGATTTTTCCTGCTTCCTCTATATCTTCCATTGTGTAGCATTTTGGTTCTTCACACATCTTCTTTCCCATTACAGCCATGTCTCTAATGTCTACTTTGCCGTCCTTATTGAAGTCGCATTCTGGTTTAAAGCCTTCTTCACCTTCACTCTTTCCGAAAGCTGTCACACAATAGTCTAAGTCGCTTTTACGGTAACAAATTGGTCTCACCATTACCCTTCCTCTTCCTCAGCTTTTATCTCTACTGGTGCTGGTTTTAATGATTGCCATGCTGCTCTTAACAAAACAATTTCATTGGTAAGTGTCGCTAATTCATCCGTTATGTTTTCCAGAGCTATCGCTGCATACTCCATTAAGTCTTTAATTGTTGCTTCCTCCACTTCTTTCTCAACCATTCTTTTCATCTCTCTTGCTTATAAATAAAAAAAAGGGGTTTTAAGGTTCGGCTTTTTTTATGCTGTTGTAACCATTTTTGACAAGCCATGTTGCTATAGCTCCAAAGCAGACGCCTGTAACTGTATCGTTTTTCATGTATAAAGCTACACATCCGCCTGCTGCTAAACTTATGACTGCAACGACTTCAACTAGAATGCGGTTAGCCATGCATTTTACTCTCCTTTAACGAAGAGTTTCTGCATGACATGTCCTAATACGTAGACGCCCCCCATGATGAGGAACGCTTCACCGAGTTCGATGAAGAACGCAATTACGGCCATGTTTGCATACACCTCCATTTGTTTTTATCATGTTCACACATGACTATTCACGCTCGTAAGGTAATTTGTGCATATCAACATACACCTGTCCTTGAGCGTTAGCTGGGTCAGCATTTCTAACGACCACTTTACCATATTTCGGCAGATTTTCAACAAGAAAGCTTCGCACATAGGTTCCGCCTGCCACAAAGGTTGGTGTGAAGGTTGCGAAAGCATCAGTAGCATTTTCTGTGTCGTAATATCCGCACCATTGGTTAGGAGCTCCTAATATGTAAACTATAACGCCTGCTGCTGCTCCTATTGGATATGCTTGATATATTTGAAACACAGCGCTTTTTGGAAAATGAATGCATCCGCTGTTCACTTCGCCACCAGCAACTATACTAGCTGAATTGATTATTCTACGAACTTCCTTTAATCGTACAGCGTTGTATATTTGCATTTGTCCTATGCGTACGCCCTGTTGAATTACTGATGATTCATTCGCAAAAAACGGTATCATGTAAGCTATATAATCCAAAGTCATTGGCAGCCTAGCTAATTCAGTCATTGGAAAACCTGCGCCTACGTTTGTTTGCTGATATAATGTTATATCATTATCTGTTACTTGAATTTTAAAGCTCCGCCATGCTCCTGTTACAAGTCCCACAACTGGCACTCCGCCACCTAATGGTATACCCTCTCTAACGCCTGTGAATATCAGTTCATTTGTTATTATCCCGCCCGCTGTGTGTATAGTCCAGAAAGCTACGTCGCCTATCCATCCACCACTGTTCACTTCAAACCCAGCATACAGAGCTGTGCCATTCGGGTAATTCGCCAAGTTTAACGCTGGAAAATATGCGTCAAAGTTCATTATCATTGGCATTCTGAAACATGCTGCTGGTCCGAAATATACTTCGTCTAGTGTTACGCCGTCTAAACTGTTTACCAAGTCTATTGCATTGTCGAATGGTGCAGGTTGATTAGTGTTTATGTGTGGCAATAATGGTGGCGATGTCCAGTATGGTGGCGGGAAATATCCCTGTGAATGATAATATGAGCCTGTTCGTCCGTGAAACTTACGTTTGTCAAATAATCCTCTTTCCCATCTTTCCACAAAGTTTTCATGGCGCTTCCAATCCCACCACGGCGTTAAGCGTACTGACTGTGTAAAGTCTGGTTCATCAGTCGCCATTACATCTTCATCTCCTGTGGTGTAGTCGGCGGTATTTTTATGCCGAGTTCTTTCCAAAATTCAGTTAGCATCTCTAACAGTTCCTCCCATCTTGGCACCATTAGCCACGGCATCAATTCTAAACCTATTTGCACAGTGTGTTCAAAAATGCAGTTATCCGCATATGCTTCAACTCGAATGTTTAATGGATGCGCTGTTACTGGAAAGTATAAGTTGCCATCCCACCAGTCATTGTCTCCGTGGCACCATCCTATTTGGTTGCGTGGTAGTATTTGGTGTGCTTGAAATATTAATCTGACATATACTCGTCCGTGGCATCCTGCTGGGAAGTAGATGCCTCCCCATGTGATTAAGCCTTTATCTATCTTAAAGTTTAAGATAGCTTCGTTGCCTGCTATGTTTGCTGGAAGAATCCTTAAGTCAAAAAAATGTTTCATCTTATCATTTCACCTTTTACGCTACAGCAAGTTGATACACGGTTGCTGTACTCCATTCTGAATTCCATAAGTATTTGCCGTCGAATGTTAAGCCGACAGGAGTTGTAGCTGTCAACGGGATACTTCGGAGAGCAATACCCGTGTACGGGTCAATCTGATAAGCTACATTAGTAACAAAGTCTGAAATCCACAAGTATTTGCCGTCGAAGGCTAATCCAATACATGCTGCGTCTGGCGCTGCGAAACTCCTTATAACAGTGCCTGTGTACGGGTCTATCTGATAAATCGTCGCACCTATGTTATCTACAAGCCACAAGTATTTGCCGTCGAATGTTAAGCCAACAGCATTTTTACCTACTGTTGCGAAGCTTCTGAGAACTGCTCCTGTAAATGGGTCAACTTGATAAATTCTACACGTGCCGTCGTCTGTAATCCATAAGTATTTGCCGTCGAATGTTAAGCCAACAGGAGAAGCAGCTGGTCCTGCGAAAGTTCTTATAATTGCGCCTGTATATGGGTCAATTTGGTAAATTAAGTTGGTGTCACGTCCTGCAAGCCATAAATACTTACCGTCGAAAGCTAGTCCACATGGTTGCGTAGGCGGTACTGCAAAACTGTGAACTATGTCGCCGCCTGCCAACTTAACCACTTTCTACAAGCGTAACTTTGCCTATTACTGTGAAGTAATTGCTGGTTGGGTCAGCATTTGTGTAGTCTGTTGTAACGCATATTCTCATTCTCTCGCCTAGACATATTCCGCTTACACATATAGCGCATGGTGTCGTTGATTCTTCCTCAAATAACGCTCCGAATGGGCCATTATAGTAGTCGTGCCATGTTCCGTTTGGTTCTCTGAATTGCACTACCCATCTTATTCTATCACCGCCCGCTAATTGTCCTGTCTCTGTTATTTCATAAGCGAATAAGAATCTGTTGTATCGTTCACAGTTGATTTCTTCTCCGCAATAAGTAGTGTCGTCAAGTGTTAAGTCTGTTTCTTCCTTAGCTAGAAAGGTTCGTTTTTTGACTGGTCTGCCTTCTGATATTCCTGTCATTTTTAAGCATTCTCCAATTTTTGTTCGTATCCGTGCCAGATGATAACAATGATGTCGCCGACTGCAACATCGTGAATGGCGACTACTCCTTCACTTTCAAGTCTTGTGTGATATTCTCGCGCTGTGTTGTAGTAGACGTTAGCTATTGGGTTTGGCTCTTCTTCGTAAAAGTGGTTTCGAGCATCATGGTGCAGTCCAGCTCTGATTTTCGTCATTGTAAGCGAGTCTGACACAATAGATATGGTTGTGTAAACCCGCTTATACGCTGTCGGTATTTCTGTGTTATCCACAATTATCATTGTTCCAGCAGCTTGTGCTACTTCAAGTTGATACCTGTCAAATTGCTCTCTTTTCGGCATTGTTTAATCAGCCCTTTTTCGGGTTTCTTCCCTGCCCTTCACTTTTTGTTTCTGAACAGCCTTCACGTCCACGATTACCTCGGCGTCCACGTCCAGAACCATCTTGCTTTGGCGTTCCTTTTTCACTCAATTTTTTTCACCTCTTTTTTGTGACGCTAAAAAAATGGGTGTAATCCCGCTTTTTTTGGGATTTATTAAGCTAATCTTCTTCTGGCTTGAGGTTTGTGTAAAAGCTAACGTAGCAGGGCAAATTGTGGTAATGCACAATATGCTTCATAACATCTTTTTCTGTCTTGAATGCTGCTCCACAGCGGTTACATTTCCAATTTTCTTCTTCTGCCATTATTCTCACCTTAAATGCTCATTGGGCAATATTCTTGTATCCAAGTTCGCAGGTCGTCTACCGTGAATGCTCCATGTGTGTAATCTATCTGTGCTTCGCTGTGTTCTTCTACTGGGAATGGTTCTCCGCCGAACCAGTCTTTTATCATTACGTTGCAGAAGTACATCGCTCCGTGTATTGTCAAGTTCGCTCTTGAGTCTACTGCTGCTCCGAGGTGGTCATATACCCAGTATGCTACTTCTTGTCCGAAGAATCCTTCATGGAATAAGCTTCCCTGTGTTCCGCCCATCAACATTCCGCTGAGTTCTTGTCCGTATCCTAGGCAGGTGTAAACGTGGTTTGTCGTTACTGCTGCAAGGTGGTTATGCATATAATGCACGTGTATCGGATATGGTAGCCTTTCAGTGTCAATAAGAACCAAGTCATCTAAGTCGTCGTCCACTAGCACTAGCCGTCCGTCGTCTATGTCAAGCTTGATATGTGTGATGTCGTTTTCCACTTTCTGGTCTGGGTCCCAAATTCTGCATCCGAGAACTCGCCATGGATATTTTAGTGGCAAGTCTACATAGTAGTGTCCTGCTGCTGTCCAACCATGTGCTCCATATTCGATGTCTCTTGAGCGTACAAAGCCTTTTGGCGATAGTTTCTGTATTGGTCGTAAGTAGCGTATTGTGTACTGGAATGTGAATGTTGTCCAGCTTGCTATTGGTAGTGCCCACGGTATCTCCAGATAAACGTTGTTGTAGACGCTTGTGTCTAGCATCCATTCTTCGTCTCTGAGGTGTCTGCCGAATGGTATTTTAACTCTAAAGACGTTCCAGCTGTAGCCTGTCATGCTTAATTCTAAGTATGGCACTGTTTTCATTGTGAAGAAATGCACAAACATCGCTGTTTCTGGCACCATACTGTAAAGTATTTTGGCGCCGTCTGCTATGACTTCTATCTTTTCTGGTAGGCTGTAAATTGGCGTTGTGTAGATGTATCCTGTTACGTGTCGAATTGCCCTAATTTCTACTTCTATGGCTGATATTTGTTCTCGCACTGGTAATTTGACTCTGAGTGTTCCTGCATTAGCGGCTGCTTCTACGTGGTCTCTTTCAAGATAGTGCCATTGCCACTCTGTTTTCAATGCCATCTACCTCTCTTAAGTCTTGCCTGCTGCTCGTTTCCAAGTTTCTACAACAGGTACAAGTCTTGTGTTGATGTTTGCTCGCCAGTCAGTTGTCTTAGGTGGCAGCGTACCTACTTTACTAACCACTGAATCATACATTGGCCCCCACTTGCCTAGCCATTTGTCGAGACTGAGTCGTATTCTATCGCCGATTATTGGTACTCCTTTAGCGATGGCTGCGCTTTTCCATTCTTCATTGGAAACTCCTGCGATGGCTTTCTGTCGTGTCTTTCCCGCAACCGCCTTACTTACTCCATCGGCGTAGTTCTTTTCTGCTTGAGCTGATTTAGCTGGTGTTGCCCAATCTGCTTTCGATACTCCTGCTTCATAACGTGCTGGTATGTAACTTATAGCTGCTTCAAAATTAGCTTTCGCTTCTTCCTTACTCTTGACAACCATTTCAGGTCACGGACTGTTAAGAGTTAAGATTCAATATATAAAGTTTACCCTATCAGTTTTATGGAGAAAAAAATGGAGTAGTTGTATTTTGTATACTCTCTCTCTCTCTCTCTCTCTCTCTCTCCCTAAAGTTGTATTGGTAATATTACTTAGTGTATGTAATACTACTTTTTCACGCCTAGTTCTTTCAAGTCGTCTAGTTCTTCTTCTGGCAATCCTACTCTACCCTCTTCATCAAGCTTCTCTATATTATCCTGTATAAATTGCTCTTCCTCTATACGTTCTTTTATCCATTGAATATCTACGATGCCTGAGATGCTGGTTACAACTATTTTCTTTTCAAAATAATGTTTGCCTTTTATCGGGTCATATACTCTGTCTGATACGCCGACTTCTAGTTCTTTTAGCACCCAGTGTGTTTCTAGTAATGTGCCTAAATAACGCTTGTAGTTTCGCATTGTTAAGCCGACTTGACTGCCTACTCTGCTGACGTAGTATCTTACTTCTGGTGGCACCCATGTCCAAATGTTTGGGGAGCCTATAGGCGGTTCGTGTCATGGAGAATGGATAGAAGATTCGATAGCCTAATATGCTTTTCTCCACATTTGGACTTCGGTTCTTAACGCTTCTTTACTTAACTTGTTTATCGGTTGAAATTGCATACTTTTTAATGGGTTTTCAGGTTCAATCATGTTTGACACCTGTCAAGTGTAATAGGGCTATAATGTATTTAAGGGTTTCCATGTATGGTTACTCTTCCCCACTCTATTCGACATCAACGAGTTAATACTAAGGTGATACTATATGTTTTCCTAGTTTGGCTGTTGAGCGACCTAGATAGTCAACCGTTAAAGCTGGTCAAATAGTAAGAATGATGTATTGAGTGTTGGGATACGTGATGATATGTGTACGTTATGTTTTTAGGTGCGACTAATGAATACAAACGTTTATAAAGGATGAGGTGCCATGGTAGGATAGGAATAAAAGGAGGTTGATGGAAAGATGGAATGTGAAATGTGGGACGTGAAGGAGCCAACAATAACGTGTTTCCACAGAGGAAAACCGAATGAGCTTTCAACAATAAAATTCCGTGATAGAACAAACAGCGAATGTACGATTTTCTTTTGGAAACGAGACGAAATCTTTAACTTCATTGAACGGCTACAAGAGCAATGGTTACAAGTATTTGAAAGCGAAACGTGAACTTACGAATGGTATCGTAAGATAAAAGATAAGGAGGTGTATGGGAATGCCCAAGAAAGAAGTCGGCGAGGTTGAATCAACTTTCGGTGAAACTGGCGAGTTTGACGAGGAATGGAACAGTGCGAAGACACAGAGAAAGGGTCGCTGGAATGAAATCTTTGAGAGGTTGGAAAAGGAAGGCGGAGAGGTTAAACTTACGGGTTTAACTGAAGGACAAATCGGCGCTTTGTACAGAAAAACTAAGAAAGCAGGTTGGCAGATAAGGACAATTGAAAAACGAACCGCCGTTATCATACGTGTACCCGAGGTTGAGCCTGAGAGTTAAACTTCGGCGTTTTTTCAGCGTTAAACTCTCTCTTTTTCTGTTTAAAATTGTTGACTTTTCAGTTTTGTTCTGGCAACTTTTAAAAGTTAAATTTTCGATTTTCAGAAAAAAATTACATCGCTGTGTAAAATTTTACATTCGGTTGTAGTTTTTTACATTGAGTGTCTCTCGTGTCGTAATTCTTGCTTCTTAAGAAACCCCCGCCGCG
>Ga0180007_10004429_pt1 | contig 14888 bp, 9 predicted proteins | sample MM_PC_MetaG_FD_121122 | JGI IMG/M metagenome (GOLD analysis project Ga0180007, IMG submission 121122) | Groundwater microbial communities from the Aspo Hard Rock Laboratory (HRL) deep subsurface site, Sweden - MM_PC_MetaG | ecosystem: Environmental > Aquatic > Deep subsurface > Groundwater... | reverse complement strand
GCATGAAGCTTGCCATTGAAAATCCGGGGGGCCAGTCCGACATCCTGAAAAATGCGCAAGCCCTTGCCATCAAGCTCAAGGGGGATTTTTTATATGGGGCACCGGCCTCGGGAAGCCGGGCCGATGCCATGGTCCATGTCAAAGCGGCCCGGGAATTGTTCAGGGAAAATCTGCCCGGATATGAGTTCGGGGATATAAAAAATCTGTTGAATCTTTCTTTTCCCATCGACCAGATTGTTCTGGACGAAAAGGGAGAAGGCCAGCTTAACGTGGAAAATCAATGGAAGGAGCTCCTTTCTCCCCACTGGGTGACAGCCAACGTAAGCCTCTATGATTCCGGACAAAGGCCGGTGGTTCGGAACAAATCCTGGCAGGTCTGGCCGGCAGAAGTGCTGGTGGGGATCAGGAACCTTGCCAAAGACAAAGAAATCAAAGCTGACAGCCAGGCCCGTTTTGAAGTGATCTGTGTGGATGCCGGCGGCAAACGGATTGCGGCAAAGGGCTTAAAGGCAACCCTGATCCGGGAGCACCGGGAATATTATTGGGAATTTAAAAACAATGCCTGGCAATGGGGATCCACCCGCCAGTTTTATCCCGTGGATCAATTTTCCCTGGATATACCTGAAAACAAGAGTGTCGTGGTGGATGTCCCGGTCAAATGGGGCGGGTATCGGTTGGAGATTGTCAATCCTGGAACGGGCCTTACCACAGGGGTTGAGATCTGGGCCGGGTGGCGGCCGGATCCAGGCCAGGAAACCGAAATGAACCGGCCGGACAGGGTGGATCTTTTGTTGGACAAAAAATCCTATGGACCGGGCGACACGGTGGCGGTCACGGTGAAAGCCCCGGAAGGCGGTTCCGGCTATCTGTTTGTGGAATCTGACACCAACGAGCTTACCCTGCCTGTGACCCTTCCCCCCGAGGGAAAAACCATAGAGATCTTCCTTGATCCGTCCTGGCTGCGCCATGACCTCTACCTGTCCGCCCTGATTGTCAGGCCCGGTGAAAGCCGGACCGGCAACCTTCCCAAACGGTCCGTGGGCCTGGTTCATTTGCCCCTGGACAGGACCAGCCGGCACCTGGGTGTGGCAATTGACGTCCCTAAAAAGATTGCGCCCAACCGCAGGGTGGCCATCCCGGTGAGCGTCCAGAATTTTGACGGGACAATTCCCGATCAGGCCTGGGTGACCCTGGCGGCCGTGGATCTGGGAATTCTCAATTTGACCGGGTTTCAGACCCCGTCCCCCTTTGATCATTTTTTCCAGGCCCGCCGGTATGCACCCCAGATCCATGACCTTTACCAGAAATTGATTGAAACCAATGCAGGGGCCTATGCAAAGCAGCGGTTCGGCGGAGATGCCCCCGTCCTTTCCCGGGGTGGGGACAGGCCTTCCACGGATGTGCAGATTGTCGCCCTTCACCGTCAGGCCGTAAGGGCGGATGCCCAGGGAACGGCAGCCTTTTTTCTGGATATTCCGGATTTTAACGGGAGCCTTAGACTTATGGCCATTGCCCATACGGACCATGCCTTTGGATCTGCGGACCAGGAGCTTGTTGTCGCGTCCCCCCTTGTCACCCAGCTGACCATGCCCCGGTTTTTGTCCATGGGGGATACAAGCCAGGTGGCCCTGGATGTCCACAATCTGACAAAAATCCGTCAGGAATTGAATGTTTTCCTGGACGCAGGTTCGCCCATAAAAATTTTGGGGGAAAAACACCACCGGATACGGCTTGAGCCCAATGGAAAAACCGTTATTCTGGTACCCGTATCTGCAGAACAAAAATTGGGAAGGGCCGCGATCACCTGCACCATCCAAGGCCTGCTGAAGGACGGGGAAGACCGGAAAATGGAAAGAACCTGGTTCCTTGAGACCCGGCCGGCCTTTCCCCCGGAAACCCATGTCTGGCAAAAGGTATTGCCCCCGGGGCAGTCTTTCCGGATTGAGGCGTCTCAAATGGCGCCCCTGGTGGGAGAAACCATGAAAATTGCGGCGGCCATTGATTCAGCACCTCCCATTAATGTGTCCGATCATGTGAGCCAGCTGGACGCCTATCCCTATGGGTGCCTGGAACAGACCCTGAGCGGGCTTTTCCCCCATGTGCTGCTCAGTTCGGCTGATTTTGCAGCCCTGGGCCTTGGGACCGGCACGGACCGGGATAAGGCTGAAAAAATCAGGCTGGGTATCCAGCGGCTGGTGGAAAAACAGAAATCCAGCGGGGGTTTTGGTCTGTGGGACAGTAAAGGGCCGGAAGCGGCCTGGCTGACCGCCTATGCCGTTCATTTTTTTATCACTGCGGCGGATGCCGGGTATGAGATACCCCGGACATCGGTGAATCGGGCAATGGAACGATTGCTGGTCTATGTGAGACGGCCCGAGAGCATCCCCCATGACGCCTACTTGCAAAAGGAGACCTATCGTGCAGCCGTACGGGCCTATGCAGCCTTTGTCCTGGCCCGGGGTCATTCACTTGGCCTGGGAGATGCCAGGTCTGTGTACCAATATGTGCTCAAACACGGAAAAGGCGCCCTGGGATTTGTCCAGGCAGGGGTTGCCCTTTCCCTTGCAGGAGACAGGCACCTGGCTGTGGAGGCCTTTGACCAGGCCATCAAAACCAGAAGGGATGCCAACGCCTATTACGGAGATTATGGGTCTGATATCCGGGATTTTGCAGCCGCCTATTATTTTATGTCCACCTATTTCCCGGAGTATCGGAAAGCCGCCCTGTTCCTCTTTGAGCTGGATGTCCGGCTGGCAGGTGAAAAGTGGCTGAGCACCCAGGAGAGGAACAGCCTGGTCATGGCCGGTTCAGCCCGGATCAAGGCCAAGGGCGACCCCTGGAAGGCAAGGATTGTGGCCGGTGCCCAGACAACAGATCTCGCCCATGACCGGTCCAGGCAATTGGTTTTTGCCGGGGGCATGACGGGTAAAACTTTTGAAATCTTCAATTCAGGGCCGACGGATCTGTTTGTCCATGCAGTCATGTCCGGGTATCCGCTCCAAAAACCAGGGCCGGTAAGCAACGGGGTGAGTGTCACCCGGCAATATCTGGATTTCACGGGAAAACCTTTGGACAAGACCGATTTCAAATCAGGGGACAGGATTCTGGTGGAACTGACGCTCAGGGCCGAGGAACGCATGCCCCATTGCCTTTTGGTCGACATGCTGCCCGCAGGCATTGAACTGGAAGACCCGGGCCTTTCCGGCAGTAACGGTATCGATCATATCCTGGTGGACAAAAAATCCGTTTCCGAGTGGCAGAAGGCATATGTCATCCTTCACACAGAGTATCGGGACGACCGGTTTGTGGCTGCCCTGGATGTCCGGGAAAAGCAGAATATCCGGGTTTTTTATTCGGCCCGGGTGGTGAGCCCCGGAAGTTTTAGGGTGCCGCCCCCATTGGCTGAAGAGATGGTTCGCCCCCATATCCGGGGGGTTGGGAAATCCCCGGACCTGATGAGGATTACGGTTCCCTGATATGACGCAAGGCCTGTTTGCCCGAAAAAAAGGTCTGGTTTTCCTTTTACCGGCCGGTGGTGTTTTTTTCGCACTCCTGGTCTTGTTAACCCTGGACCGGGCCTTTCCTTTGAAGCTTTCCCACCGGCCGGCGGCAACCCTGGTTGCCGCATCCGACGGTACCCCCCTGAGGGCATTTGCCGATGATGCCGGGGTGTGGCGCTATCCAGTGGGAACGGATCAGGTGTCTTCCCTGTATTTGCAGGCCCTTCTGACCTACGAGGATCGCTTTTTCTATTACCATCCCGGGGTGAATCCCTTGTCAATGGTCCGGGCCCTGTGGCAGAATTTAACCCAGGGCCGGGTGGTCTCGGGCGGATCCACTTTGACCATGCAGACTGCCCGGATTCTATACCCCAATGCCCGTACCCTGGGGGGAAAGTTAGGCCAGGTTTTCCGGGCATTTCAATTGGAGTTCCATTATACCAAGAACGAAATTTTGGGTTTCTATCTGACGTATGCCCCCTTTGGCGCCAATATTGAAGGGGTAAGAACCGCTTCCCATTCCTGGCTGGGAAAAAATCCCATGGAGTTAACCCATGCCGAGGCCGCTCTTTTGGCAGTCCTTCCCCAGGCTCCCAGCAGGTTCCGGCCGGACCGCCATCCGGACCGGGCAAGAAGAGCCAGAAACAAGGTGCTGGATCGGCTGGCCCGGTACAAGGTCTGGTCCGAACAGGTGGCTGGGGCTGCACGCCAGGAACCCGTGGTGGCCTTTCGGTTCCAATCCCCCCTCGTGGCCCCCCTTGCATCCCGGCGGCTTCGGTCTGAGTCCCCGGCAACGGCCTTGATCCGGTCATGTCTGGACTATGATTTCCAGGTCCATGTGGCAGATCTCCTGGGATCCTATATCACCTCCCTGCCGGAAGAACAATCCGGGGCCGTGCTTGTGGTAAACCACAAAACCATGGCCGTGGCTGCCTATGCCGGGTCTGCAGATTTTTCAAGCCAGAAGCGGAAAGGGCATGTGGATATGGTACAGGCACTGCGGTCACCCGGGTCTGCCTTAAAACCTTTCCTTTACGGGCTGGCCATTGACGAGGGACTGATCCATTCCCATTCTCTGCTTCTGGACACCCCCCGGTACGGCAATGCCTATGACCCGGGTAATTTTTCCGGGGGATTTGCAGGCCCTGTGACGGTGGCCGAGGCCTTGCAGAATTCTTTGAATATCCCGGCGGTTCAGGTGCTGGAGGCCTATGGTCCCCAGCAGTTCCATGACCGCTTAAAGCATGCCGGCGCCCGGCTGAAGCTTCCGGGCACCCCCAATCCGAGCATGATCCTGGGGGGCGTGGGAACAAACCTGGAATCCCTGGTTACCCTGTATACCGCCCTTGCAAGGGATGGCCAGGCTGCCAGGCCGAGGCTGAAACAGACAGACCCGGTTCAGGAACGCTATCTCATGAGTCCCGGTGCCGCTTATATCATCCGCCGGATTCTGTCCCGGCCCCTGCCGGGCCAGGAAGGGATCAGCCGGCTTTCAGGCGGTTATTCCGCGGCCTGGAAAACCGGTACCAGCTATGGGTTCAGGGATGCCTGGGCCATGGGGATAAAAGGGGATTTTGTGGCAGGGGTCTGGGTGGGACGGCCGGACGGATCCCCGTCACCGGGCCAGTATGGAGCGATAACGGCCGTCCCCCTTCTGGGCCGGGTACTCGAAAGTCTGCCCATGTCCGGGGCTGGTAACGGATCGGGCCCGTGCCCTATGCCGGAAACAATTGAACAGCAAACGATTTGCTGGCCCTCGGGGATCTCGGAAAGCCAGATGCCCGGTTCCTGTATGGTGCGTCACAGGGCATGGATACTCGACCATCAGATTCCCCCCACCCTGACGCAACCGCTAGGGGAGGGGTCTTCGAAAGCGTTCTCCCTGGTGCAGACTTTCTGGGTGGATCCGGCGGGAAACCGCGCCGGGCCTTTGTGCGGGGGAATTAAAAAAGTGTCCCTTGCCCTGTGGCCAAGGGCGGCTGAGCCCTGGCTCCCGGCAAAATGGCGGCAAAACCGTCGTATCCCCCCGGCATCCGACCAATGCACGGATCTGGCACCCCTGACAGATAGTGGTCTCCAGATTGTCTCCATCTTTGACAACAGCCTGTTGACCCGTCCGCCGGGACACGAGAAAGCGCCCATGATTCCCTTGCGCACCCTGGGCGGGCAGGGGCGTCACTACTGGTTTCTAAATGCAAGGCCCCTGGACAATATGGACAAAAAAAATCAGGCCAATGAAAAATTCATGCCATTGCCGGAACCCGGCACCTACCAGTTGGCTGTGATGGACGAAGCGGGCAACAGCGATATGAAGACTTTTCGGGTGATTGAAACCGGGCCTGGTGTTTTTATCCCTTGATATTTGGCCGGAACTCGTATTATACCCAGACAAGGTGATATCATAAACGATATATGGCATTAAGGGGCATGGAATGGAGATATGGGTGGATGCAGATGCATGCCCTGTGGTGATCAAAGAAATTTTATACCGGGCTGCCGACAGAACCCGTACAAGGGTAACACTTGTGGCCAACCAATCCCTTAAAATACCCACCTCCCCTTATATCCGAGTCCTCCGGGTGGGGTCTGGTTTTGATGTGGCAGACCATGAGATCGTAAAACAGGTGAAAGAAGGGGATCTGGTGATCACAAGTGACATCCCTTTGGCAGCAGAAGTCATAGGGAAAGGGGCGTTTGCCCTTAATCCCCGGGGGGAGCTTTATTCAACGGAGAATATTACCTCCCGTTTATATGTAAGGGACCTAATGGCGTCTTTCAGGGCAACCGGAATCGAAACCCAAGGTCCTTTACCCATGACTCAAAAGGATCGACAAGTTTTTGCCAATACCCTGCACAAATTATTGCCATGATCTTGACCCTGATAAAGACCAATGGGGTATAAAAGGATGATTCCATGATAAAACTGCGTGCGTGGATCTGTGCTTTTCTCTTCTGGCTGGTGGTGTTTTTCAATATGGAGCGGCTGGCAGAACAGGTGAATATGGCAAGTTTTGTGTATATTTATATCCCCCTGATCGCTGTTCTGGTTTTGTTTTTACCCAAAATTCTGGACCTGATATCGGAAAAACTGCTTATTCTGATCCTGGTGATATTGTTTTTCATGCAGAAACTGGCACTGGGCTATCTGATTTTCGATCGGAACCTGCCCATTACCATCATGGAAATCTGCTGCATTGGAATTACCTATTATTTTGCCAGGACCATCGGAAAAATGGTGGCCGATTTTGAAGAGGCCATTGCCAGTCTGACATTTCAGCAGATAGGCCTGGCGCCGCGACTCTATGATACCACGGATACGGAAGATCTTTACAGGGAGGTGAAACGGTGCCGGCGGTTTCAGCATCCTTTGTCCCTGATGATTGTCCGGTCCCGCCCCATTGATTCGGACAGCCGGACACCCAATAAATTGCTCAAAGAGATGCTGGGCTCTTTTTCAACCCGCTACGCCCAGGCCCGGCTTGCAAAAATGTACTCGGACAAACTCAGGGATACAGACCTTGTGGTGTTAAAGAAAGATGAGCTGGTGGTGGTGCTTCCCGAAACCACCAGTGAAAATGCCCAGAAGCTGTTGAACAATCTGCGGGAACGGGCAAAGGAAGAACTGGACCTGGAATTGTTCTGCGGTCTTTCTTCTTTTCCCGACCATTCGGTCACCCTGGGCGGCCTGCTTGAATATGCCGGCAGTGACCTTGAACAGGACCTGGCCGCACAAAAAGGAAGATAAATGACGGAATCCTCATCCCTTAAAAAGGGAAGAATCCTGGTGGTTGAAGATGACCGGTTTCAGATGGCGCTTATCCAGCGGCTGGTCCGGTCCGAAGGCTATAGCGTCAGGGGCGTGGACAGCGGTGAAGCTGCCATTGAGATGATAGCCCGGTGGTATCCTTCCATTGTGCTCCTGGACATCCATCTGCCCGGTCTTAACGGACTTGAGACTCTGCGGCAGATCCGTCAGATGGATCGGATGCTTTATCTGCCCATTTTGCTGGTAACGGCAGAGTCTTCCATTGCTGAAAAGCGGAAGGGGTTTGAGGCCGGGGCAGACGACTTTATTGTGAAACCCTATAACAGGGAAGAATTCCTCCTGCGGATCAATGCCCATCTGCGTCGGTATCGGCAGTCCTCAGAGGCAGACCGGCATATCCCCGAGGAAGGGGTCCGGATTCCCCTTGCGATCGGCCGCTCCAAAAGCGGTCTGTTTAAAAAGGGATTCCGTTTGTCCAAGCGCTTGTTTGATTTGAGTGCCTGTCTTTTAACCCTGCCCCTTACCCTGCCCATCCTTTTTGCCATTGCCGTTGCCATTCGACTGGACGCAAGGGGGCCGGCCCTGTTCACCCAGGAGAGAACCGGCAAGAACGGCCGGCGGTTTAAGATGTTCAAATTCAGGACCATGGTGGAAAATGCCGAAGAATTGAAAACAACTTATGCCCATTTGAATGAACTGACCTGGCCGGACTTTAAGATAGAGAATGACCCAAGGATAACCCGGGTGGGCCGGTTTCTGCGGAAATCCAGCCTGGATGAACTGCCCCAGCTGTTCAATATCATTCTGGGCGAGATGAGCCTTGTGGGACCGCGGCCCACTTCTTTTACGGCAGACACCTACAAGTTGTGGCAGACCGAACGACTGGAAGTCCGGCCGGGGCTGACGGGTCTCTGGCAGGTGAGCGGCCGGAGCCATGTGGATTTTGTGGAGCGGGTGGAGCTGGATATTGAATATATTGAACGCCAGAGCTGGCATCTGGACCTTAAAATACTTTGGCAAACCCTTACGGCGGTGGTTCAGGCCAGGGGGGCAAGTTGAGCCCGTTCCAGTGCTGGGACAGGAGGGGAGGAATTCATACCGGTTGACCATTTTCAGGAATTCGTATAGGTTGATTTTTCAGAGTTAGTCTTCAAGCCAGGTGGAAAGCAGATGAAAACAATAAATATATCCAAGGCAAAACCCGGAATGGTGCTTGGCCGGGAAGTGGTGAACAGGGACGGTCGCCGTTTGTTCGATGCCGGGATTGTTTTATCTGAAAAAATGATCAGGACCTTGAAAATGTGGGGCATTCTTGAGGTGACGATTCCAACGGACACCATTCCGGAAGATCTCCCCCCCCCGAACGCGCCTCCTGGCCGAACCCGTTTAGACAACGGGAAAAAAAAAGCGGTTCTGGCCCACCATTTCCGCCACAACGACCTGGAAAATTCTGTGATAAAAGACATTTATGCGCTCTCTTTTGAACGGATTGAAACCTGTCCGGAAGTCTTGAGCTTTCTTCAGGAGCCCTCCAAAAAGGGGCCTGGAAAGTCGGATGTCCATGACCCGTATCCGGTGAATGGCATCCATTCCCTTTTGGCCGATGAGATCAAATTGCCCGCCCTGCCCACCATTTTTTCCCAGATCAATGCAGCCATAAAGAACCCCAGTTGCTCCGGAAAAGATATTGCGGAGATTGTCAGCAAGGATACCAGTCTCAGCGCTACCATTCTGAAAATTGTCAATTCCGCCTATTATGGATTCGATGAGCCGGTAGAATCCCTGGCCTACGCGGCCATGGTCCTGGGCAGCCAGCAGGTTTGTTCCCTGGCTCTGGGAATTACGGTGATTAATTATTTCAAGGGGCTTCCGGGAAATCGTATCAATATGCAGTCTTTTTGGCGTCATAGTGTGGCCTGCGGCATTACGGCCCAGATCCTGGCATCCCATGTGGAAAAGGTGAACAAGGAGCGGGTTTTTATTGGCGGACTGCTCCATGATATCGGGCAATTGGTATTTCTCTGCTATTATCCGGGAACAGCCGGAATTGCCTTTGGGCAGGCAGAAAAACTGGGTCTTTTCCCCCACCAGGTGGAACCCAGGTATTTTGGAATGACCCACGCCGTTTTTGGCAGTTTAATGGCAGACAAATGGAATTTTTCGGCCCATATTTCGGCCCAGATCCGTCATCACCATGATGATTTTAAAGAGAAGCCGCCCAGGGAAATCGCCATTGTTTATGTTTCAAACTGGCTGGTCAATGCGGTGGGTATCGGATCATCCTCCAGGTATAATCTTCCCCGGCTGAACATGAATGCCTGGCAGGCCCTGGGGATTACCCACCGTGTTCTGGAGCCGGTTATTCGTCAGCTGGACCGACAGCTGGTGGAGGCGATCAAGTTTTTTTATGAATGACCGGCCTGAAATGGATATGAGCCGGCGCCTGGACTATCTGGAGCAGTCCAACCGGTTTAAAATGAAGGCCCTTACCCTGATCCGGGAACTGGGGGAGTTTCATTCTAGCATTAATCAACTAGAAACTCCGGATATTATTTTGGAAAAAACCCGGGACCAGGTTTCAAAACTGATTCAATTTAAATCCATGGCCTTTTTTCTGATCGACGAAAAAACATCTGAGTTTCACCTTTCCCTCTGCTGTCCTGAAATCGACAGGCAGGGCATTGAATCGGAATTGGAGTGTTTTATAGAGGATGGTACCTTTTCCAGGGCAGTGGTGGAAAAAATTCCCATCACCGCCTATGCCCGGGATTTCAAGGATCAGTTCCTGCTCCATGTACTGACAACGGTGTCCCGGGTCAGGGGCATGTTTGTGGGGGTTCTGGAGCAAAAAGCAAAACATGTCCAGGAAGCCTCTTTTGAACTTTTTTCCATTGTCATGACCCATTGCGCCAATGGGTTGGAGAGTTTTGAACTCTACCGGCAACTCAAATCCGTAAACAGGGATCTGGAGCAAAAAGTCACCCAATTGTCTGTTTCCGGGGCCTGTCTGAAAAAGGAAGTAAAAGACCATAAAAAAACAATGATTGCCCTGGGCATAAGTGAAGCACAATATCGCCAGCTGTCTGAAACAGCCCATGAGGTGATACTGACCCTATCCCCCCAGGGGAAGATTCTTTATGTCAATGGGTCCGGGTTGCGGCTCAGTCGGTATTCACAAAAGCAGTTTCTCAAAAAGGACCCTGGTTCTCTTTTTCAGGATTTTGAGAAGATCCGGCACCAGGCAAAAAACGGAAGAACAGAGAATCACTATACCTTTCTGACGGACAGGACCGGCCGGAAAATCCCTTTGGAGATCTCCATTGTCCCCTTAAAGGAAAGTGATTCCAAGACAGGCCTGCTGATTGTGGGGCGGGATATTTCTGAACGGATACGGGCGGAAAAAGAGCGGAAAACCCTTGAAAGCAAATTGTGGCAGGCACGGAAAATGGAATCCATCGGCCTGCTGGCAGGCGGCACGGCCCATGATTTTAACAATCTGCTCACCATTATCATCAACTATACGGACTTGTGTTTCCATGGCCTTCCCCCGGGGCATGCCATACTTCCGAATCTTGAAAAAATTGAGACCGCTTCCAGGCGGGCAGTGGACCTTGCCAAAAAATTGTATACCATCGGCCGGGAGGATCGTCATGAGACCCATTTGGTCAATCTTGCCGGCGTGATTGAAGAAACCCTCGGGCTGCTGAAAGATTCCCTGGGGAAAGGCATCACCCTTACTGCCAGCCTCCGGGAGATGAAATTGATGGTGATGGCGGAAGAGACCCGGATTCAGCAGGTATTAATGAATTTGATCACCAATGCCGCCCATGCCATGGAAAAAGGGGACATACGGGTATGCGCAGAAAAGATTCTCCTGGAAAAAAGCCTGGACCAGGCGGTCCTGGGGATTGATCCGGGTCCCTGTATCCGGATGTCGGTGACAGATACGGGCCCGGGCATAGATCCTGGGATACTTCCCCAGGTGTTTGATCCCTATTTTTCAACCAAGAAAGGGGGGGGGAATGCGGGGCTCGGCCTTTCCGTTGTTTTCGGGATTGTGAAAAATTATAAGGGCGCCATCGACCTTAAGTCCGTCAAAGGCCGGGGCACCACCTTCCATATCTATCTGCCCGAAGCCCTTTAATAAATCCTTTTGCCAGAAGGAGAAGGCTTTTTTTATCTGAACAGATCCATGAGTGCCTTTAAGGGGGAAAGGTCCAGAACGTCCATGTCAATGGGGATATACACATGGTCAACCCTTTTTTTTGGGATTGCCCGGACCCCTGCCATTGGGGAAACAGGAGGCTCAGGTGGAAGGGGTGATGGATTTCCACGGATTTCCTCCATAAGTTTGGAAAATTAGCGGTTATGCCCTTGGATATTCATTCGGTACAAGGGATCTCCGATGAGCACCATTTTCCAGGACAGGAAGGGCAGGCTGACCATATAGGATTCTGCCAGGGTCAGATAGCCTTCCGTGAGAAAATTGAAAAAGATTTCCGGTACGGGAAATGCCTGGATATAAGGTTCGTCCACAGGTCCGATGGTAGCGGCAATGCCCTTGTCCAGCATTTTTTTACACCAGACCTGGCTGTTTTCATCTTTCAGGGTGCTGGCTTCACTGCTGGCAATATGATATCCCACCGATCCCTTGACCCATTGAAAGGCGTCAATATAGTGGCCAAGGCTGTACCAGCCGCAGTACAATGCGGCATTCGGGCAGTCCCCGGGCCGGAACAGGTTCTGGGTATCGTTCAGGACAACGGGCAGAATTTTTTTTTGGGAATGAAACCGGGCGGTTCGGTGGAGGGACTGGTCGTAAAATGCATACCCGGAACTAGTTTTGTCCTGGGTCTCCTTCCACCGGGCATCAAAATAGCCCGTTCCCTGTATCCCTTGTTTTTCCGCTGAAATGCTGTCGTCAATGATCCGCCTGACGATTTTTCCTGAGGCCGCATCCAGGCGGCTGGTCATCATGACCAGCTTTTTGGAGATTTTGGGCGTCTGGTCCTTGAACCCCAGGTAAAAGGGATTGGGTTGCCATCCGCTCAGTTCATAGGTGCCGAGCTTGACAAGGCTAAGCTCCGAGTCAAAGGATGCGCCCGAATCCGTTTGCCGGGTCGTTTCTTTTGTTTCCCCGGCCAAATTTTTGGCTCCATCGATTTTCAGGGGAACACCCAACAGGGTCACCATGGCCCGGATCTGGGGGTTTTTTTCAAGAAATCTGCGGATGGGGGGAACCGCTTTGGTTTCGTATTCCTCCCGGGTGCAGGTTTCCTTGTCCGTCATCCACACCGTAATCAGGTTTTGGAGGGGGATACGGCGCTGTTCCATGTAATATTTTGCCAGCCCCAGGCTTTTTGCCGCGTTCCTATTGGCAATGACCAGAACTTCCCTGGGTGCCAGGGCGTATGTGGCCTGGGGAAAAAACAGGCAAGCCAGACACAGGATTATGATCCGGGCCGGCAGAGGTCTCATGGCAGAAGGGACAGCGCTCTGCTGATGATCCGCAAACCGTCCAGGGTCAGGGATTGGTCAACGGATTCAATGGCCAGGGAAACACCCGCAATGAGGGGGGCCAGGCCGCCGGTGGCAACGATTTTGGGGGTGGTCTTCATTTCTGTTTTCATCCGGGCCACCATGCCGTCCACCATGGCGGCATTCCCATAGATGATGCCGGATTTGATGCTTTCAATGGTGTCGTTTCCGATTACATGTTCCGGAGCTTTGAATATTTCCACCCGTGGAAGCCGGGAGGCTCTCTGGAAGAGGGCTTCGGATGAAATCATCACACCGGGGCAGATGGCGCCTCCCAGGTATTCTCCTTTGCCCGAAATGGCGTCAAAGGTGGTGGCCGTTCCAAAATCAATGATGATCAGTGCGCATTTGTATTTGTCATAGGCTGCCACGGCATTGACAATCCGATCTGCCCCCACTTCATTGGGATTTGAGTACAGGATGGGCATCAGCGTCTTTACCGATGCAGGGTTGATCCACAGGGGGGTCAGCTTCAGGTAGCGCTCGCAGAAATCATTTAAAATACGGACGGAAGACGGTACCACAGAGGAAATAACGGTTTGGGTGATACTGGCCGTATCAATCCCCCTGTCTGAAAAAAGGGCATTGGCCAGCACATTAAATTCATCTGCCGTATTGTCCCGGACCGTACGGATTCGCCAGTCTTCCTTGAGCGTATCCCTGTCATACACACCCAGAACCGTATTGGTATTTCCCACATCAATAACCAAAAGCATTTTGTTTCTCCTCTATTCAATGGTAACGATAAAAACTTTCGGGGCCGCTCCTGTCATTACCAGGTCTGCGGGTATGTTTACATAGGCGTGCCGGGCATAGACCCCGGTGGTAAGACCCTTAAGGTCAATAAAGGCATACACCTGATCCAGAATGGATTTATTGCCCAGTCTGTCAAAGGTGCCTTTTATTTCTATGGTGATCTCAGCAGGCTCGATCTTTATTTTAGAGGTGGTGTTCCACACCTGGATGGGAATATCGGCCATGGTTTTGGTTACCATTAGCTGCTGGATGGGGACGGTCACGGTGAACATGGCATGGCTGGCAGAATAGAGCAAGGGCTGTTCAAGGTCCAGGGGAAGGTTCTTTTTAAAACTTTCCACGGCCCCGGTCAGATCAACCGGTTTTGTTTTCAGTTCATCAATTTCCAAAATATGGGATTGGGCACCGGTCAGTTCGACATAGGCCGGGTCACAGGCCGGTTCCAGGGCCAGATTTCCCTGGGCGGGTTCCCCGATATAGGGCACGCTGATCTTAAAGACCCGGGTAATTTTTCTTTCAAGGCTGACGTTCAGAAAAGAAGGGGTGATATCCAGAATTTTAATGGCCGGATCAAGGGCGATGCGGGTTTTGTCCACAGGCAGTACGTAGGTACCTGGCTCGATGGAGTCTGAATCTCCTGCCGGGTCAAATTCCAGATCCGTATATAGGTCTGCCGGGTATAGGATGGTCTGGCGGTTGATTTGCTCTAGGAGGCGGGGATCGGCCAGAATTCTGATTTGAATCTTATCGGTGTGGCGGTAGGTTAATACCATGTCTTCGGGGATATTGGAAAAATCGACCGGTAAAAGAAGGTCTGTTTCAACCGGCTCAAGGGTGCATCCAAAAGCCAGAAACAAAACCAAAACCAAGGCCGTGAAAAGACCGAAAATCCCGAAACCTGATTTTTGGAGATCACGCATTCCTGACAGCGTCAAGAATACGGGTAAAAGGCAGGATGTGCGCTACATCATGGACCCTGACAATGTGGGCACCATTCAAGATGGAAGCGGCAACCGCAGCCAGGGTTCCATATTCTGTCTTGATATTGTCCGGGCCGATGGGCGCTTTTTCCGCTTTGCCCAGAATCGCCTGGATAAAGGATTTTCTGGAAGGTCCCATTAAAATCGGAAATCCAAGATTGCATATTTGTTTCAAATGACGGATGAGCACCAGGTTGTGTTCAACGGTTTTACCGAACCCAATGCCCGGATCCAGAATGATCTTTTCCCGGGCGATTCCTTTTTTTATGGCAAATTTGGCTCTTTTGTCCAGATAGGCGGTTATCTCATGCATGAGGTCATCATAGCTAGGATTGACCTGCATGGTAG
>Ga0180007_10004428_pt1 | contig 14890 bp, 15 predicted proteins | sample MM_PC_MetaG_FD_121122 | JGI IMG/M metagenome (GOLD analysis project Ga0180007, IMG submission 121122) | Groundwater microbial communities from the Aspo Hard Rock Laboratory (HRL) deep subsurface site, Sweden - MM_PC_MetaG | ecosystem: Environmental > Aquatic > Deep subsurface > Groundwater... | reverse complement strand
GTGAGGTCCTGCGCCATTTATGTGAGGAATTAAATGCCACCATGACCCCGTTTCCTGGCACCTCCATGCGCTTGGTCTACGAACTGGTGTCATGACAAATTCTCCCGAGGTCAGGATGTCTGACGTTATAAATTGACCAATATAACCCATATAAATCGAAAAAGTAGGAGAGATTATGGGGGGCACGAGGGTCAAGTCTTGAATTGCCACTTTTTTACCATTTCAAGCCCCATGCCTCTCGCGCCGCTGGTGCGATCTTCGTACCCGCTTCATGGTCAACCTGGAGTTCCAGGGATATGATGCCTAATTCCAACAAAAAAATGCTGCGGTCAAGCCGCAGATTTTGTTAGCAGAATTAGTCAGCAGCAAAAACTTGAAATTTATAACATTGATTGGAGGGTTATTATGATGAGAAAATCAAAGATGTTTGGTTCTGTGGGATTAGTTTTGACTACTCTGTTGTATGTAACCATACTTGTGCTACCAATGGCGGCGAAGGCAAAGACAACAACCGTTGCCATTGAAGGAGTAAGCTATAATGTTAGTTTCTCTTTGACGGACAACTTAAAATCGCTTATCGGCAAGAAAATTTCTGTTACCCTTGATTCAGGAAAAACCTTCACCGGATTCGTTAAGGAAGTTGGGGACCACTTAATGCATCTGGAAAAATTAGAGGATAAAGATTATTTTGATGCTCTGCTCCGAATTGAAAATATTAGCGCCATCGATACCAGATTCCGTGACATAGAACGATGATTGAATCGACCCAACTATCCAATATAAATCGATAAAGTAGGAGAGATTATGGATCCTGAAAAAATAATGAATGGTATTTCTAAAGAAATCTTAATCGCATTAAAAGCAATGGCAAAAGCAACGACACCAGAGGAAAAATTAAAATACAGTGAAATCGTAAAAAACCTTTGTGATTCACTGGGTGTTTTTCTTGGCGTATTAAGTGAAATGGCACCATACAATGATGACGACGACGGGCCAATCCCATTTTAACGAACACATTGAAATAAAAACAAAAAATATAGCGGCGAACCGCCGGCAATCGCGGCGCTCCACGGGTCAGCGCCGCGATTAAAACCCATATATTGTTCATTGACATATAGTCTTAATATGGTACCATATTAAGACAGGAGGTGCACCATGAACATATCATCCGATATCAAACCAGTATCTTTTCTTAAATCCCACGCAGCAGACATCTTAAAACAAATTAATGAGACTCATCGGCCCATTGTAATTACTCAAAATGGTGAACCCAGGGGCGTTCTCCAAGACCCTGAGAGCTATGACAATATGCGTAAAGCTATTGGCCTGTTAAAGCTTATATCCCTGGGAGAGGAAGACGTCAAACAAGGTAACATCAAAAGCCAGGAGAGAGTTTTTAAAGACATTGAAAAAATGTTGGCCAATAAAGAAAAATGAGTACACCATTCAAAGTTCACTGGGCCAGCATTGCCGAAGAAGACCTGAAAAATATAATTCTGTATATCGCAGAAGATAGTCCCACCAACGCTAGAAATATTTTTGAGAAGATAAAAGAAACGGCATCGAGCCTCACCCATTTGCCGGAAAGGGGGCGCATAGTTCCAGAACTGCAAGATCAGGGTATATTTCTCTATCGCGAACTTATATTAGCACCATGGAGAATCGTATATCGAGTTTCTGACAAAAAAGTTTACGTATTGTCGGTAATTGATTCTCGTCAGAATGTTGAAGATATTCTTTTGAAAAGACTAATAAAATAGCAAAAAAAACGTTAAAGGAGAAAACCATGCAACTGCCGGAGTATATAACTGCTGATGAAGTAAAAAGAGTCTGCACCAAAATTGGTTTGCGCGATTGGTCCAAAATCACGGAGCCAACCGTTGCGGACGAAGAAGCATTCACGATTCTCAATATTGTCAATACCAAAGGGATGGATATTCCCGTTAAGACTTTCCGACAAGGTTTAGAAGTTGAGCTTGAGCATGGGACAAGATTTGAGGATGCAAATGTCACGAACAACCACCCCATCCTGACAGGCAAGATCGTTATCGCCCATCTTAAAGAGACCATGGACTATTATGAAAGAATCGATGTGGCGGAAATAGAAGGCGACTTACTGAAGGCTGTTCTGTCCAGGAATCTCGAGAAAATAGAATCAAAGTATAAAAAACTTATCCAGGCCCGGAATGTGCTGAATCAATCGGTGGCTAACCAATTGAAAAAACGGATCTAACATGTGCCTACCTCGCGGCCTGCGAGGTAGGCGTTCATAATCACCCCATAATCGCTTCACCTTATGATGCGATTATGGGAGGTAATCGCCTCATGGTCAACCGGATATTACCTCCAGGACTCTGCAACAACCAATCCGGCCACTGGCAGCCAAGTTAACCCCCTCTGTTTTTTTATTGGTGGCGAACTGAACACCGCATGCCCTTGCGGACAGCGGCAGTCCCCTCACACTGCATGAAACCCAGTGCCTTCAGCCGTTTTTGGCGGTACTGTCCCCTGCCCCGCCCTGGATTCTCCTGATCAGGCCATAGGATTGCCACGATAGTTCCGGGCTGGTGGTCAAGAGCACCTGGCTGCCGGAATTGGCCTGGGCCAGGGGCCTGCCGTCTGCGGTGGTCACCGCCAGCACCTCAAAGGGCACATTCTCCAACCCGGCCGCCATATATTCCAGCCGCTCGCCGGGCCTGATCCGGTTGCGCACCTCAACCAGGGGACGGGCGCCCGGCGTTACCACAATGCCGGCCGGCACATAGGTCTGATCCACCACCGCCCCGGTATAGCACATGTCACTCTCGGTGGGCGGGCCGTCCAAAAAATTCTCCGTGTATCCCCGGGTGCCGAGCTTGACGATCTCCTCCATGAAATGCGGCGGCATGACCACAGGCGCGCCGGGCGCTTCCTCAAGGTATTGCCGGACATGATCCAGGGCCGCCCGGTAAATGCGGACAATGCCTCCCGCATAATAGATGCCTTTCATCCTGCCCTCGATCTTGATCGAATCAACCCCGGCCGCGACGATCTCCGGCAAGCGGTTGATCAGACAGAGATCCTTGCAGTTAAAGATATAGGTGCCGCGGCCATCCTCTTCCACCGGGAAAAACTGGCCAGGCCTTTTTTCTTCCTGCAAGCGGTAATCATAGCGGCAGGGATGGGCGCAATTGCCCTGATTGGCATCGCGGCCGGTGAGATAGAGGCTGAGCAGGCAGCGGCCGGAATAGGAGATGCACAGCGCCCCGTGCACAAAGACCTCAATTTTGGCTGAAATTCCTTGCCTGATCTCCCTGATCTCGGCCAGGGTCAGCTCCCGGGCCAGATTGAGCCGGGAAACCCCCTGCTCCTGCCAGAAAAGAGCGCTTTCCACATTGGTCACATTGGCCTGGGTGGAAAGATGGATGGACATGGTCGGCACCACCTGTCTTGCCACCCGCAGCACCCCGGGGTCCGAGATGATCAGACCGTCCACCCCGATCTCCGCAAGCCGCTCAAGATAGGCGGGAAGTCTGGCCAGATCCCGGTTATGGGCGAAAATGTTAACCGTGACAAAGACCCGGACCTGCCGGGCATGGGCAAACAGGACAGCCTCCAGCAGATCATCTTCGGAAAAATTGGTGGCATGGGCTCGCAGGCTGAACTCCTTGCCGCCCAGGTAAACGGCATCGGCCCCGTAATGGATCACCGTCCGCAGTTTCTCGAGGCTGCCGGCCGGGGCAAGCAACTCGCAAAAGGGTTTGTTATTCATATCTGTCGATAGATTCACGATCTTATTTCTTCCAGTATATTGCGCAAAGGATAAGAGGTCCAATAATGAACCTCCTCCGTTAAAAAACTGTTGACTGGTTCAAGTCGAAACTGGTTGAATGGGGTCTTTTCCGGACCAGATTAACCTTTTTCTTCTGATGCTTCAATGGCTGAAAAAATTGCCGTTGCCATGAGCGGCGGCGTCGACAGTACGGTATGCGCAGCACTGCTCAGGAAAGACCATGAAGTGCACGGGGTTTTCATGAACCTTGGACTGCCGGACCAAATGGAACAGATCGCCAGGGTGGGCATGGTTGCCGAGCTGCTTGGTATCAGCCTGGAGGTTATCGATCTGGCCGACATTTTCGCCAGGGAAATCATTGACTATTTCTGCCGGAGCTATGCGGCGGGCAGAACGCCGAATCCCTGCGTCATCTGCAATCCCCGCATCAAGTTCGGCAAACTGCTGGACGCGGTGCGAGAGAGCGGCATCGACAAAATGGCCACCGGCCACTATGTGCGCGTCACCCATGATAAAAACGGCAGCCATCTGCTGAGAGGCCTGGACCGCAAAAAGGACCAGTCCTATTTTTTATGCGGCCTCAGCCAAGAGCAGCTGCAGCACCTTGTTTTCCCCCTGGGCGGGCTGACCAAAGACGAGGTTTACCGCCTGGCCCGTGGCCTCGGTTTGGACCACCGTCCCAGTGCTGAAAGCCAGGATGTCTGTTTTTTAAAAAACCAGGGACCCGGCGATTTTCTGAAAAGAAAGACAGATTGCGCAAAAGGTGATATTGTCACGCAAAACGGTGAAAAGGTCGGCAGCCATGAGGGTGTTTTTCACTACACCATCGGCCAGCGCCGGGGGCTTGGTGTCTGCGACACCACACCCTATTATGTCACCGGACTCAATGCGGAAAAAAAACAGGTCATCGTGGGCAAGGAGGCTGATCTGTGGCACAATGAACTGCTGGTCCGGGCCGCAAACTGGCTTTCCGGAGCTGCCCCGCCGCTGCCCGCCCGCTTTGAGGTAAAGATCCGTTACCGGCATCAGGCTGCCGTGGCGGATATTTACGAGAAAGGAGAGCTGCTCAGGGTCGTTTTTACCCAGGACCAGCGGGCCATCACCCCGGGTCAGTTTGCCGTTTTTTATGATAATGACGAGGTCATCGGCGGCGGAGAGATTGTAAGCAGAGCATGACAGCGAAAAAAAAGACCATAAAGGTGGCCATCACCACCCTGGGTTGCAAGGTCAACCAGTTTGAGTCGGCCTCCTTTCTCTCGGGTCTATTGGCGCAGGGTGCGGAAATCGTGCGCTTTTCCCACAAGGCGGACGTCTATATCATTAATACCTGCGCCGTGACCGGCAAGGCCGGGGCCCAGTCCCGGCAGATGATCAGAAGGGCGCTGAAGACCAACAGCAAGGCGCGGCTGATCGTCACTGGCTGTTATGCCCAGGTGGCCACCCAGAAGGTGCTGGAGATCGGCGACTGGTCGGTGTGTATTGTCGGCAACGGCTACAAGCACCGGCTGGTGGACATCGCCCTGTCGGAAAAGCATTGCGACCTGGAAATGCACATGGGAGATATCGGCAGCAAAAAAGAAATCTGCCCCCTGCCCGTTAGCCATTTCCCGGACGACCGCACCCGGGCTTTCCTGAAAATCCAGGACGGCTGCAACAACTTCTGCTCTTACTGCATTGTACCCTATGCCAGGGGCCGCAGCCGCAGCCTGCCTGTTGATGCCGCCTTGCAGCAGATAAGCGTGTTTGCCGCAAACGGCTACAAAGAAATCGTGCTGACCGGCATCCATGTGGGCATGTATGGCCTTGATCTCTCCCCTCCTGCCGGCCTGCTCGATTTCATCGATCAGGCCACGGCAAACTACCCTGCCATCCGTTTCCGACTGAGCTCGCTTGAGCCCGGCGAGGTGCAGGATGAAATTCTTGATCTCATGGCCGCCCGGCCCAACTTCATGCCCCATCTCCATATCCCCCTGCAGAGCGGTGACGACCGAATCCTAAAGGAGATGAACCGCCGATACCAGGCCGCTGATTTTGCCCGGCTGATCGGCCGGGTCAGTGAAAAAATCCCCCATGCGGCCATCGGGGTGGATGTGCTGGTCGGGTTTCCCAATGAAGACGATGCGGCCTTTAACCATACCTACGCGTTGCTGGAGGGCCTGCCGGTGACCTATCTCCATGTCTTTCCTTACTCGAAAAGGCCGGGGACCATTGCGGCGGGCCTGGCTCATCAAATAGCTGGTCCTGTAAAAGATGAAAGGGTGGCGCGCCTGCGCCTGCTCAGCGAACAGAAAAAAGCAGCATTTTACCAACAGCACCTCGGCACAACCCAGCGGGTGCTGGCGGAAAACAAAAACAACCATTACCGGCTCATGCGGGGTTTTACGGAAAACTATATCCCTGTTCTCTTTCCGGCACAGGAGAATGTGAGCAATCAAATTGTTGATGTCTTCCTTGACCGGTTGGAAGACGGCATTGTTTTCGGGCGGACAGTATGATCGGAGAAATTATCGCAATCGGCAATGAACTGACTTCCGGCAGGATTCTCAACTCAACCAGCTATTTCGCGGCCAGCCATCTCTATGCCGCCGGCCACGAAATAGCCGCCATGGCCACCATCGGCGATGAGCCGCAGATGATCGGCAAGGCCCTGCGGGAAAGCGTTGAACGAGCGGATTTTGTCGTTGTCACCGGCGGGCTCGGCCCCACCAACGACGACATGACCAATGCCGCGGTGGCGGACGCCTTGAACCTGCCCACCATCCTTTATCCGGAGATTTTTGACAAGATCAAACAGTCGCAGTCGTTTAAGGAGATGCCCTCCCTGGAAAAACTGGCATGGCTGCCGTCAGGGGCGGAAATCCTGAAACCGGGTGACAAGATCGCCGGCTATCTGCTGGTCTATCATGAAAAACCGATTTTTTTCCTGCCCGGCGTTCCCCATCAGATGCGGGAACTGATGCTTGACCGGGTCATTCCCCGGCTGGCCAGTTGGGGCGGCAACAACATCACCCTGGTGAAGCAGAAGGTGTTCAAGGTTTTCGGCCTGCCCGAGTCGATGCTGCAGGAAATGCTGGCAGACCTGGAAAAAAGCAACCAGAAACTGCGCATCGGCTACTATCCCAATGCGGCCGAGGTGCATCTCAGCCTGACGGTGCGCGGCAGAACCCACGAAGAAACCGAGACGCAGTTCAGCCAGGGGGAAGCCTCCATCAGAAAGATTCTCGGCTGCTGCATTTACTCCGATGACGGCGACACATTGGAGGCAATTGTGGGCAGAAGCCTCAAAGAGCAGAAAAAGACCCTGGCCCTGGCGGAATCCTGCACCGGCGGCCTGCTGGCCCACCATATCACCCTCATTGCCGGCAGCTCCGATTATTTTCTTGGCGGTATCGTCGCCTACGCCAACAGGGTCAAGGAAGAGATCCTGCACGTCAGAACGGATACCCTGGAAAACTGCGGTGCCGTCAGCCAGGAAACAGCCAGGGAAATGGCACTTGGGGTAAAAAAAATCACCGGCGCCGACCTTGCCCTGGCCATAACCGGCATTGCCGGGCCTGACGGGGGTTCCCCTGAAAAACCGGTGGGCACGGTCTGCTTTGCCGTTGCCAGCCGGGGCACAACCCTTTCCTTCCGGTTTCACTTCAACGGCAACAGAAATACGGTGCAAACCAAAGCCGCCATGACCGGGCTTGATCTTTTACGCCGCCATCTGCATGGTCTTGACTTTATCGATAGCGGCTGGTAGTGATAAATGTTTCATGCTGAAAAACGATACGGTGCTTTACGTAACTTTATTCATCTTTCTTTATCTATTTTATTGATACCGGAAAAGCCGGTTTGACGCAGGAGTATAGACCATGGCCATCTCTGAGGAAAAAAACAAAACCCTAGATACAGCGATTCTGCAGATACATAAACAATTCGGCAAAGGGTCGATCATGCGTCTCGGCTCCGCCGAAACCGAGGCCATACCGGTCATCTCCACCGGTGCTCTGAGCCTGGATATCGCCACCGGCGTCGGCGGCTTTCCCAGGGGCAGGATCGCGGAAATTTACGGCCCGGAATCGTCGGGTAAAACCACCCTGGCCCTGCATCTCATTGCCGAGGCCCAGAAGGCGGGTGGCACCGCGGCCTTTATCGACGCCGAGCATGCCCTTGATATCCACTACGCCGATCGTCTCGGGGTCAATACGGACGACCTGCTGGTCTCCCAGCCGGACTACGGCGAACAGGCCCTGGAGATTGCCGAAATCCTTATCCGCAGCGGCTCGGTTGACGTGATTGTCATTGACTCGGTGGCCGCCCTGGTGCCCAAAGCCGAGATAGACGGCAACATCGGCGATTCCCATATGGGACTGCAGGCCCGGCTCATGTCGCAGACCATGCGCAAACTGACCGGTATCCTGAAAAAAAGCAACACGGCACTGGTCTTTATCAATCAGATCCGCATGAAAATCGGCGTCATGTTCGGCAACCCGGAAACCACCACCGGCGGCACGGCTCTCAAATTCTATTCCACCATGCGTTTTGACATCCGCAAACAGGCTGCCATCAAAGATGGACAGGATATCATAGGCAACCGCACCAAGGTGAAAATCGTCAAAAACAAGGTTGCTCCCCCGTTTAAAGATGCAGAGTTTGATATCGTTTACGGAGAAGGCATCTCCAAGGCCGGCGATATTCTTGATCTTGCCGCGAACCTGAACATCATTGAAAAAAGCGGGGCCTGGTACTCTTACAGCAACGAACGAATCGGCCAGGGCCGGGAAAATGCCAAGGAGTTTCTGAAAGAACACCCTGAGATGATGGCGGAAATAGATCGGAAGGTCCGCCAGGGCTTTGGACTGCCCGTTGCCGTAGACGTAAAGGCTGAAACGCCTGCTGCGTCTGCCTGATACCGGCAGATTCATAAAATTCAACAATCCCGCTGCAAGAGCGATGATTATTTGTCATGGAGCGTGTACGTGCGTTCCGAGCTCCACCCCTTAACCATTTAATTAAGCACCACACAGATATGACTGGAAACGACATTCGCCAAAAATTTTTATCTTACTTTGCGGGCAAGGGCCATACAGTGGTTGACAGTTCCGCCCTGGTTCCCCATGATGACCCCACCCTGCTGTTCACCAATGCCGGCATGGTGCAGTTCAAACGGCTGTTCACCGGCGAGGAGAAACGCAACTACACCCGGGCTGCCACCTGCCAGCGCTGCGTCAGGGCCGGCGGCAAGCACAATGACCTGGACAATGTGGGTTATACGGCCCGGCATCACACCTTTTTCGAGATGCTGGGCAATTTTTCCTTTGGCGACTATTTCAAAAAGGACGCCATTAACTATGGCTGGGACTTTCTCACCAAGGTTCTCGGTCTGTCCCCTGATAATCTGTGGGTTTCCGTTTTTGAAGATGATGACGAGGCCTATCAGCTCTGGGAAAAGATTGAAGATCTGCCCAAGGGCCGCATCATGCGCCTGGGGGCAAAGGACAATTTCTGGGCCATGGGTGACACCGGTCCCTGCGGCCCCTGTTCGGAAATCCATATCGACCAGGGCAGGGAAGTGGGCTGCGGCCGGCCGGACTGCGCGGTGGGCTGCGATTGCGACCGTTTCCTTGAACTGTGGAATCTTGTTTTCATGCAGTTTGAACGCAGTGAGGACGGCACCATGACGCCCCTGCCCAAACCAAGCATTGACACGGGCATGGGGCTGGAGCGTATCGCCGCGGTCATTCAGGGCGTGCACAGCAATTATGAGTCCGACCTGTTCACCCCCATCATTGATACCATCGCCGGGGTTGCCGGCACAAGCTATGGCGCAAACGACCGTGCCGACACCGCCATGCGCGTCATCGCCGATCACGGCCGCACCACCGCCTTCCTGGTGGCGGACGGCGTACTGCCTGCCAATGAAGGCCGGGGCTATGTGCTGAGGCGCATCATGCGGCGGGCCATCCGTTTCGGCCGCACCCTGGGCTTGACCAGGCCTTTCCTGAGCACCATTACCAACAAGGTGGTACAGGAGATGTCCCCGGCCTATCCCCACCTCAATGACGCGGTTGAGCTGCTGGAGCAGGTGGTCAGCAATGAGGAGGAACGCTTTCTTGAAACCCTGGGCAACGGGCTGGAAATGCTGGGCAAGGAAATCCATCGCCTGAAAAAAGAAAAGAAAAAAATCATCGATGGGGAATTCATCTTCAAACTCTATGACACCTTCGGCTTTCCGGTGGATATCGTCAGAGACGTCTCCATTGAAGAAGGGTACGGCATTGACGAGGCCGGCTATAATGCCGCCATGGAGGCCCAGAAGGCGCAATCCCGCAAATCCTGGAAGGGCGGCGGGTTGACCGAGTTCAGCGCCGGACTGCGCCAGCTCAGCACCAGTGGCGTAAAAAGCAGTTTTGTCGGCTACGCCACCCGGCAGCATCAATCAACCCTTGTGGCCATCATCAATGAACAGGGAGAGAGCAGCGAGCAGGCCGCCAAGGGGGAAAAGGGGCTGCTGGTCACAGCAGAAACACCCTTTTATGCCGAGTCGGGCGGCCAGATAGGGGACCAGGGGGAAATCAGCGGGCCATCAGGCAAGGCCAGGGTGGTCAACACGGTGCAGGCCGGTGGCGGCCTTATCCTGCATGAGGCGGAAATGATTGCCGGGAACATTTCCTGCGGTGATGTGGTGGAGCTGACGGTGCTTGATGCCAGAAGGCAGGCGATCGCCTGCAATCATACGGCTACCCATCTTCTCCAGGCTGCACTGAAACAGGTACTGGGGGATCATGTCAAGCAGTCCGGATCCCTTGTTGAGGCGGACAGGCTCCGTTTTGATTTCACCCATTTCTCGCCCTTATCCCCTGCAGAAATCCAAAAAATAGAAGCCATCGCCAATACGGCCATCAGGTCCAATGCACTACTCTGCATTGATAACCTGACGAAAGAAGAGGCCATCAAGTCCGGCGCCACCGCCCTTTTCGGGGAGAAATACGGCGACACGGTGCGGGTGGTGACCATTGACAGCTTCAGCAAGGAACTCTGCGGCGGCACCCATGTGCAGGCCACCGGGGAAATCGGGCTGTTGAAGATTGTCTCGGAAACTGGCATCGCAGCCGGCGTGCGCCGCATTGAAGCGGTAAGCGGCCGGGAGGCATTTGCCCGATTTCAGCAGGAAGATGAAAAGCTGAACCTGATAACCGGGCTCCTGCGCTGTGCCCCTGGCGAGGCCGCGGCTAAAATCGATAAGCTCATGGCACGGATCAAGGAGCTGGAAAAAGAGGTGGGCAACCTGCACGCCAAGCTCTCACTGGCAAACCTTGACTCACTTATTGACGGCGCCAGGACAGTGAAAAATATCAGGGTGGTTGCAGCTCAGGTCCCCCTTGATTCAGCCAAAACAATGCGCGAGGTGGGAGACCGGGTAAGAGATAAACTGGGCAGCGGCGTGGCCGTGCTGGGCGGCATTCTTCATGACAAGGTTTCGCTTCTGGCCATTGTCAGCAAGGATCTGACCGGTACTATCCAGGCTGGAAATATAATTAAAGAGGTGGCTCAGCTGGTTGGGGGCGGGGGAGGGGGACGCCCGGATATGGCCCAGGCAGGCGGTACCATGCCAGATAAACTACCCCGGGCACTACAGGCAGTATTCGCCATCATAGAAAAGCAACTGCAATGAAGGTTTAGTCTCCGGAAATAACAGCGTAACAATGTGACACAAAATTCATTTTTTGTAAATTAACTAGTAACTATTCAAGATTTTGTGAGAAATATAATACCAAAATATTGGGTTAAAAAAAGTTGACAGCCAAAAAAGAATGTAGTAGACAACTCCATGTTTAAATGAAGCCCGATTCATTTTTAAGCAGAAACCACATATCATTAAGTTATTCAATAGTAAGGGGGCGCTAAATGATTACAGTTGACATCACCATGCCGATCCACATCCTAAACATCCTGTTTCTGATCGTGGTTCTCAATGCAGTTCTTTATCGCCCTGTGAGACGAATACTTGCAGAGCGAAAACAGAAGATTAGTGACTTAAACACCGATGTGGACACATTTAACAAAAATGCCAAATTAAGGGCGGAACAGTTTGACCAAAAATTCAGGGATGCAAGGCGGAAAGCCAAGACTGAATTTGATGCGGCAAGAAATGAAGCTCAGGCGGCAGGTACGGAAAAGCTGCAGCAGATTAAAAGTGAATCTGACAAGGCAAAAGCTGCTCAAATGGGCATCGTTGCCTCGGAAGTGAAAGCTGCTGAACAGTCTTTAAAGGGGCAGGTTGAAAGCTTTGCGACAGAAATGGCCGGTAAGGTACTCGGGAGGGCTCTGTAAAATGAAAAACAACAAGAGGTGGTCAAAGATTGCATTAACTGCTTTGGCACTTGCGGCTGTTATCGGGACAGCAGGAATCATTTACGCAGCAGGCGGTGATCCGCATGCGGTAGAGGCGGCAGGGCATGCTGCCGAAGCAGCTGGAGAGGCACAAGGCGCAGCAGCGGCACATGGCGGCTCCTCCATGACAGGCCCCCATGGCGCTCTGTCTCCTGCAAAACTGAAGGATCTCGGCTGGAGGGTAATGAACTTTGCCGCCCTGATGGTCATTCTGATCAAGTTCCTGAAAAAACCATTGGTTGACGCCTTAAAGGGCAGGCAGCAGGGTATCGCAGCCGAGTTTGAAGATCTTGAGACCCGCCGGGCCGATGCGGAACGGAATTACAAAGAATATGAAGCCAGACTCGCCGGCATTGATGACGAGTTGAAGGGTATGGTTGAAAAAGCGATCGCTCAGGGCCAGGTTGAAAAAGCGCGGATCATCGAAGAAGCAAACCGCGCTGCTGAGGGCATTAAACGCCAGGCTGAAATGGTCGTGCAGAATGAAATTGCCGAAGCCAAACGCCGCCTGAAAACAGAAGTCGCCGATCAGGCAACAATCATGGCGGAAGAAATCATCAAGAAGAATCTCCAGGACACAGACCAGAACAAACTGGTTGAGGATTACCTGACCAAGTTGGGAGGTTTGAAAAAATGAAAAATGATATTCTGGCCAAACGTTATGCAAAGGCCGTTTTTATTGTGGGTAAAGAAGAAAATGCCTTGGACGATTATGCCAAGACACTGAAAGATTTTGCGGAACTCTATACGACATTACCTGAGGTTCGCGATGGTTTGACAAACAGGATATACCCGGCCGACGTTCGCGAGAAGGTCATGGCTGCAATCGTAAAAAATGCCGGTGTATCCAAGATCATGGGGAACTTCCTCAATTTACTGGCCCAGAAAAACAGGGCCAATGTACTGCCTGAAATAGCTGCGTCATTTCAGGGCATGGTTGATGTTGAAAGAAACGTCTGCCAGGGAATTGTGATCACAGCCAAGGCTCTGGAGCCTGCGCTATTGGATAAGGCAAAGCAAACATTGGAAAAGATAACAGGAAAGCAGGTTGTTTTGAAAACCGAAATTGATACATCCATTATCGGCGGTATGATAGCCAAAGTTGGTGATATCATTTTGGATGGCAGCATCAAAACGCAGCTTGAGGGTTTAAAAGAGTCCATTAAAGGGAGTGAATAGGCAATGCAAATTAAAGCTGAAGAAATCAGTCAGATTATCAAGGGGCAGATCAAAGACTACGAAACGAAAGTTGATCTGAGTGAAACTGGAACCGTAATTTCAGTTGGTGATGGTATTGCGCGTGTCCATGGGGTTGAAAAATGCATGGCTATGGAGCTTCTGGAGTTTCCGAACGGAATCCTCGGCCTCGCCCTGAACCTGGAACAGGACAATGTTGGCTGCGCCATATTCGGCGAAGTCAGGTACATCAAAGAAGGGGATATCGTCAAGAGAACCGGAAGAATCGCCGAGGTTCCGGTAGGACCTGAAGTTGAAGGCAGGGTTATTGATGGTGTTGGTAAACCCATTGACGGCCAGGGCCCGATCAACGCAAAAAAATTCTCAAAAATGGAAGTTCTGGCCCCTGGTGTTATCGCCAGAAAAGGCGTCCATGAACCATGTTATACCGGCAGCAAGGCTGTTGACGCCATGACCCCGGTTGGTCGCGGACAGCGGGAGTTGATCATCGGCGATCGCCAGATCGGCAAAACATCGCTGTGTGTTGACGCAATCATTGCGCAGAAAGAAACTGATGTGCACTGTATCTATGTTGCCATCGGCCAGAAAAAATCAACCGTGGCTCTGGTTGTTGAGAACTTGAGAAAACATGGCGCCATGGAGTACACCACCGTTGTAGCCGCCTGCGCCTCTGACCCTGCGCCCATGCAGTACGTGGCTGCATTTACCGGTTGCGCAATTGGCGAGTATTACAGGGACAACGGCATGCACGCCCTGATCATCTATGATGATCTTTCCAAACAGGCGGTATCCTATCGTGAGTTGTCCCTGCTGCTTCGCCGCCCACCAGGACGTGAGGCCTATCCTGGTGACATTTTCTTTAACCATTCACGTCTGCTGGAACGTTCCTCGAAAGTAAACGATGCATTGGGCGCAGGCTCACTGACCGCTCTGCCCATTATCGAGACTCAAGCCGGTGACGTATCCGCCTTTATTCCCACCAACGTTATTTCCATTACCGACGGTCAGGTATACCTGGAACCAAACCTGTTTTTCTCAGGTGTCCGTCCGGCTATTAACGTTGGTCTTTCCGTATCAAGGGTTGGTGGTGCAGCTCAGGTAAAGGCAATGAAACAGGTTGCCGGTACACTTCGGCTTGACCTTGCCCAGTATCGTGAACTTGCCGCCTTTGCCGGGTTCGGTTCCGATCTTGACGCTGCGACCCAGGCTCAGCTGACCCGTGGCGCCCGACTGGTTGAAATTCTGAAACAACCTCAGTACCAGCCACTGTCCATGGAAAAACAGGTAACCATCATTTTCGCAGGCACCAAGGGATACCTTGATAAGCTGCCCCTCGACACACTGGCAGATTACGAACAGGATCTTTATACCTACGTAGCGAGTAACGAGCCTGCCATATTTGACACATTGAAGGAAAAAAAGGTAATCGACAAGGCTCTTGAGGAAAAAATGCACAGCACCATCAAGGCCTTCACAGAGACGTTCAAGGCATCTAAAGGAATTCAATAAATCTGGAGTAACGAGTCATGCCGAGTCTAAAAG
>Ga0180007_10004427_pt1 | contig 14891 bp, 18 predicted proteins | sample MM_PC_MetaG_FD_121122 | JGI IMG/M metagenome (GOLD analysis project Ga0180007, IMG submission 121122) | Groundwater microbial communities from the Aspo Hard Rock Laboratory (HRL) deep subsurface site, Sweden - MM_PC_MetaG | ecosystem: Environmental > Aquatic > Deep subsurface > Groundwater... | reverse complement strand
TTTGAAGCTCCTCGGAAGAGATGTACTCATCGTCAAACATTCTTTTTAAAACCTGAGCTTGGCGATTTTTTGATGATTCCGGATTGGGTCCAAAAGGAGAGTATCGGGTGGGAGCTTGAGGTAAACCGGCAAGAAGGGAGCTTTCGGCAAGGGTTAAGTCTTTGGCTGATTTATCAAAGTAAGTTCTGGCGGCCTGTTCGATGCCGTAAGCGGTGCCTCCGTAGGGGACGTGGTTTAGGTACATTTCCAAGATTTCATCTTTGGAGTAGCGAATCTCGGTGGCGATGGCAAGCAAAGCTTCTCTGATTTTTCTTTTGATGGTACGTTCCGGGCTGAGAAGTGTAGTTTTGACAAGTTGCTGAGTAATGGTAGAGCCACCTTGAAGCTTTTTGTTAAAGAGGGTGCTTAGTAAGGCTCTAGAGATGCCTTTGAAATCAAAGCCATGATGTTTGTAGAAGTTTTGGTCTTCAATTGCAATAGTGGCCTTTAAAACGTGATCGGGTAAGTCTTGAATATTAATCGGGGTGCGGTTTTGATCGGCGTAGATTTCGTAGAGAAGTTTGCCGTTTCTGTCCAAGATTTTGGTGGAGACGGGAAAGTCACCAGAGCTTAGTTTGCCGGGAGAGGGGAGGTCTTTTAGAAGAGTAAAGCTAAGAATGAGGGCGAGTAAACCACCGGTGATAACAGCAATGACTGCGCGCGGGTGTTTTTTAAATAAAGCTATTATTTTTGATTTAACTTGTTTAAGGTTTGAAATCTTTAGTTTCTTTTCTTTTCTTTTTTGATTTTTTTTCTGCATAGACGTATTGTAGCAAATATGACACAATAGCGAGTATCTATGGTGGATCCAAAGACAATTAAGTATAGAAATATTACGATTTCGGGAATGATTTGCACGGGAACGAGTACGCTATCTGGACAATTGATTGAAAAGTTAGGATGGAAGCATTGGAATGCGGGACAGTTTTTTCGTGATTATTGTAAAGAAAATAAGTTAAAGTTAGAAAATACTTCGGATCGATCAGATGATTTGGCAAGACAAGTTGAGTATGGAATGAGAAAAGATTTGCAAGAGAAGAGTGGGCAGCTGATGGAAGCTTGGTTGTCCGGATTTGTAGCTCAAGGTTTGAAGGGGGTATTAAAAGTTTTATTGGTTTGTGATGATAGTTTAAGGGTAGATAGGTTTGTAAATAGGGAAGGGGTAAAAGTTGAAGAGGCCAAAGATCATCTTAGGAAAAGAGAACATGAGAATGCTAAAAAATGGACTAGAGTATATAAAAATGAGTGGGCTAAATGGGTGGCTAAAGATAAGCAGTTACTTAGAAGAGAAAAAAACTTTTTTGATTTTTGGCACCCTGATCTTTATGATTTGGTGATAGATACATACTCTAATAGTAAAGAGGAAACATTACATACAGTTTTGAAAAGTTTGAGTTTATGAGTAGCTATAAAAAATTGGCGATAGTAGGGTTGGTGTTTGGGTTTTTGGTGATGGGGGGCATTCGCCCCCTAAAGATTGCTAATGGTTCAGAAGATTCAGGGGTATTCACCCCTGAGAAATTAGTAGTAGTCGGTGGAGGAGTGAAAGAAGCGGTGGATTATTATTTACCTTACCCGGGGATGTTGCCGGATAGCCCTTTTTATTGGGTAAAAATGATTAGAGATCGAGTCCAATTATGGTTGACCACTAATCCGTTGCAAAAAACCGAGAAGTTACTGCTTTATGCTGATAAGCGATTGGGGGCCGGTTATAGTTTGATTGATGGGGACAAGGCTGGGCTTGGAGTAACTACTTTGACAAAAGCGGAAAAGTATTTAGAACAAGCCAATGTAGTTGCAAACCAATTAGATGGAGAAGAAGAGTTAAAAATAAAACTTAATAAGGCGACTAGGAAACATAGAGAAGTATTGGAGATGGTGAAAGAAAAAGTTGGAGAGGAGTATAAATTGGTGGTGGAGCAGATGATAGGGAAGATACTGGGGGGTATTCACCCCCTAAAGATTGCTAATGATTCAGAAGATTCAGGGGTATTTACCCCTGAGAAATTGGTAGAAGGCTTAGTTAATGTAACGATTAAGATTGATGATGGAGAGGCGATAGTTGAGTTTACTGATAGTGAATCAAAGACTGCTTTGGAGTTATTGAATAAGGGGGCGGAGGCTAATGATATCGAAGTTATAATTAAAGAGTATGATTTTGGGTCTTTAGTAACAGCAATTGGAGATAAGGAAAACAGTGTAGAAAAAGCTTGGATTTATTACGTTAATGGTGAGTCGGCGACTGTAGGAGCGGATCAGTATGAACTTAAAGATGGAGATGTAATTGAATGGAAGTATGAAAAACCTTTATGGTAAAAAAGATTTTAATATTTTTAGGATTGTTGTTAGTGGCTTTGGCAGAGCGACTGTGGTTTGATTTGGGACCCAATATAGAACTGATTATGGTGGCATCGGTTTTAGCCTCGATGTATTTAGGTAGAAAATGGGGAGCAAGTTTGGCGGTAGTAGCTTTGGCTTTATCGGATTTGGTTTTGGGTAATACTATGATTATGTTGTTTACTTGGAGCGCCTTTTTTGTAATTGGTTTTAATGGCAGGTGGATTAATAAGTGGAAGGGAGGTAGGCGGATAGTGGCAGGAAGCGGGTATGGATTAGTATCGGCATTGGGTTTTTATTTTTACACAAACTTTGGGGTGTGGTTAATAACTCCTATGTATGAAAAGACTTTTGGCGGATTAATAAAGTGTTATGTAATGGCTTTACCATTTTTGAGATTACATGCGGTTAGTAGTGTGTTTTTAGTAGGCGGGGGAGTGGCGATTTTGGATTTAGTTAGATTTATTACAAGAAAGAGAACGTTGTTGTATCAAGCTACTAATCTAAGTTGAGTAAAATTAACCAACGAAAAGTTGGAATTTTTTTAAGTTGATTTAACACTTTTCTTTTCTTGAGGTAGATTTAAATTGATATTGTTTGTACTAAAGATTGGTAGTTGACGATACTAGGACTAGTGGATAAAGTTTTTGATGGACACTGCCTGTAGTGTCCGCTTTAATTATGCCAAGACCTAAAACAAAGACAGAAATTAAAAAAATAAAAAAGCGCGATGGTAGAATTGTTTCTTTTGAAATAAGTAAAATTGAAAGAGCTATTTTACTGGCCGCTAAAGCTGCCGGTGGGAAAAATAAAAACAGAGCTAAATTTTTAGCCGGATTGGTAGTTAAAGATTTGGAGGAGAGATTTAATAAGACAATTACTCCCGAAGTTGAACAAGTTCAAGATTTAGTTGAAAAAATTCTTTTGGAAAAGGGGCATGAAAAAACCCTTCGGGCGCATACTCTTTATCGAGATTTACACACAAGGCTTCGGGATATTACTTCTTTGGTTGACTCTGATGAGTTGATTCAAAAATATCTGGATAAAGCCAGTTGGCTGGTTAAAGAAAACGCCAACATGACTTATTCACTTCAAGGCTTGAATAATCATGTGGCTTCGATTATTTCTTCTAATTTTTGGCTTAATAAGATTTATCCTCGGAAAGTGCGTAAGGCCCATCTTTATGGTGATATTCATATTCATGATTTGGCTTTAGTGTCTGCTTATTGTTGTGGTTGGGATTTAAAAGACATATTAGTTAAGGGTTTTGGAGGAGTGTCCGGAAAAATTAATTCGGCTCCGCCAAAGCATTTTTCTACCGCTTTAGGCCAGTTAGTCAACTTTTTTTATACGCTTCAAGGTGAGGTGGCCGGAGCGGTAGCCGTAGCCAGTTTTGATACCTATTTAGCTCCATTTATTAGATTTGATAAATTATCTTACAAAGAAGTTAAGCAGGCAATGCAAGAGTTTGTTTATAACATGAATGTGCCGACGAGGGTGGGCTTCCAGACTCCTTTTACAAATGTTACTTTGGATTTAACGCCTTCAAAGATGGTTGGTGAGGAAATGGTGATTATTGGTGGCAAGCCGATTAAAGCTCAATATAAAGATTTTCAAAAAGAGATGGACATGCTTAATCGGGCTTTTGGTGAGGTGATGCTTGAGGGAGATGCCCAAGGGAGAGTGTTTACTTTTCCGATTCCAACTTATTCAGTGACTAAGGATTTTGATTGGGATAATCCGGTTTTAGAACCGATTTTCGAGATGACCAGGAAATACGGTATTCCTTACTGGGCCAATTATGTTAATTCGGATATGAAACCGGAAGATAGTCGGAGTATGTGTTGCAGGCTTAAATTGGACAACAGAGTACTTCGAAAAAGGGGCGGGTTGTTTGCGGCCAATCCTTTAACAGGTTCAACGGGAGTGGTGACGATTAATCTGCCACGAATTGGCTATTTGGCTAAAACTAAAAAAGAATTTTTCCAAAAGTTGGGTAAGACAATGAGAATTTGCAGAGACTCTTTATTGATTAAGAGAAAAGCAATTGAAGGTTTTACTGAAAAAGGACTTTACCCTTATTGTTCTTATTATTTAGCTGATGTAAAGAAAAGGATGGATCAATATTGGTCTAATCATTTTAGTACGATTGGAATTTTGGGAATGAATGAAGCTTTGGAAAATTTTTTAAGCAAGAGCATTAAAGACGATGAAGGTAAAGCTTTTGCTTTGGAAGTGATGAGTTTTATGAGAAAAAGAATTTTGCAGTATCAAAAGTCAACCGGCCAGATGTTTAATTTGGAGGCTACTCCGGCCGAGGGAACTTCTTATCGGTTCGCCAGGATTGATAAAAAGAAAAATCCGGATATTTTGGTTGCCAATGAGAATGACTTGGATAAAAATGGAGTTGAACCTTTTTATACTAATTCGACTCATTTGCCGGTAGATAGCACCGATGATATTTTTGAGGCTTTGGATCATCAAGATGGGTTACAGTGCAAGTATAATGGGGGAACGGTTTTCCATGGATTTTTAGGTGAAAGTTTAAATGACACGGTAACGGTTAAGAAATTGATAAAGAAGATTGCCAGTAATTATAGTTTGCCTTATTTTACTTTAACGCCGACTTTTAGTATTTGTCCTGTTCACGGTTATTTAAAAGGTGAACATAAGTATTGTCCTAAGTGTGGTGGTAAGAAGAATTTTTGTGAGGTTTATTCTCGCGTGGTTGGTTATTTACGACCGGTAAGTCAGTGGAATCCGGGGAAAGAAGCTGAGTTTGGTAAGCGAAAAACCTACAAAGCAGATTAATTATGCTTTTAGGTGGATTGCAAAAAACAACTTTAATTGATTTTCCCGGCAGAGTGGCTTGTACGGTTTTTACTGTGGGTTGTAATTATCGTTGTCCGTTTTGTCACAATAAAGATTTGGTAAGCCTTAAAAATTTTAAAGAAGCTAAACTCAAAGCAATTTCGGAAGAGGATTTTTTTAAGTTTTTAGAAAAGCGAAAAAAAATTCTTGATGGAGTTTGCATTACCGGGGGAGCGCCGACTATTTGGCCGGATTTAGGCGATTTTTGTAAAAAGATAAAAGACTTGGGGTTTGAGGTTAAGCTGGATACTAATGGCAGTAATTTTAAAATGCTTAAAAAATTGATTGAAGAAAAATTGGTTGATTTTGTGGCTATGGATATTAAAACTGTTTTTGAAGATTATTCAAAGGCAATTGGGGTTAAGCTGCCGGCTCCGATAGAATCGATTAAACTGATTTTAGAATCAGGGTTAGAGTATGAATTTCGAACTACAGTAGTGCCGGGAATTCATGATAGAAAGAATTTGGTTGTTTTGGCAAAGCAGTTAAAGAAAATAAAGACTGATTTTAGGTGGGTACTTCAGCAATTTCGGCCGATGAATTGTTTAGATTTGGCATATTTAAAAGTAAAACCTTATAATTTTAAAGAAATGGAAGCTATTTTAACTGATGTACGTAAAATACTACCCAAAATTATCCTATTGACATACTAATAGTAACATGGTATGTTTGGTATTATATGACTCAAATGGTGGTAACTAATTTAAGAATGGAGCAGCCGGATTGGTTGCAGATTAAGGCAATAGCCGGAGAAATGGGAATGAGTGCTAATAAGTATATTAATTACTTGATTAGAAAAGTAAGTACATTGGAGGTGTTGGGGGTAAAGCCTTCAAAAAAGTCGGCTTCAATTTGGGATTTGCCTGATTTGGCAAAGATAAAAAACAAGCCGATGGGGATGAGTAAGGACGATGAAATTATTTATGGATAAGAATATATTTGTTGATACATGTTTTTTTAAAGCTTTGGTTGATATTGAAGACGATTTTCATCAACAGGCAAAAAATTTGTGGGGAGAGTTTAGGGAGAGCAAGGAAACTTTGATCACCAGCAACTTTATTGTGGATGAAGTTTTGACTTTAATAAGGTTAAGGTGTGGTTTGAAAAAAGCAATTACATTTCGTGATCTATTGGCGGAAAATAGTCAGATAATAAAGATTGTTCGAGTGACTGTAACAGATGAGGCGGGAGCATGGAAATGGTTTGAAAAAGATTGGAGTAAGTTATCCTACACAGATTGTGTTTCGTTTGCTTTGATAAAGCGATTAGGGGTTAAAAGGGTAGCTAGTTTTGATGAGCATTTTAAAAGAGCGGGATTTAGGGTAGAAAAATGAAAATATTTTTAGCTTCGGGGTCACCAAGAAGGATTGAGTTATTAAAGTGGATGGGGTTGTCCTTTGAGGTGATTGGACATAGGGTGGATGAAAGTCGGGTGGAAGCAAAAAGAGGGGAGGATTTGGTGGCGGAGTTAGCAATGCAAAAAGCCAATAATCCAGCCCTGCAGTTGAATGAAGAAGGTTCCGAACTCGAACTTCTTAAAGTTCGGAACCTCGAGGGATTGGTGATTGGCTCGGATTTGACAGTGGAGCTTGAGGGAAAACAGCTAGGGAAGCCAAAAGATAAGAAAGAAGCCAAAAAAATGCTTAAGTATTTAGGTGGCAAGAGTCATTCGGTTTGGTGTGGAGTGGCGGTGGTTGATTCGAAAGTTGGTGAGGGTAGATTAAGCGTGTGTGAAACTAAAGTCAAAATGAAAAATTATGATCAAGAGATTATTGATAGGTATGTTAAAAAGTTTGAGTTAATGGATAAGGGGGGAGGGTACAGTATTCGGTATGAGTTAAAGGGATATGGTAGTTTAGTGGAGAAGATTGAGGGGTCTTATACTAATGTATTGGGGTTGCCACTACATTATCTAGAAAATTTATTAAAAGAGTTTGGAGTAAAACTTAAAAAAGATTGGCGAAAGATTTGCAAAAAGGAGACGGGTTATGAGAATTAATGTATGCTTGACAAAGTAATGTAAAATGGTAGAATTAATGTAATATGCAACAATTAGTATCGATCACCAGCCAAGGTCAAATCAGTATTCCTATTGAAATGAGAAGATCTTTGGGTTTGGATAAATACAATAAGGCTTGGATTAGTTTGGATAAAGATGGTTTGAAAGTGGATCCGGTGCAGGATGTATTGGAGCTAGGAGGGTCTTTAAGTAAATATGCGATTAAAGGAAAGACGGCTAAGCAGATTATGGCATTGGAAAAGAAAGCGGTTGAAGAGGCAATAATTGAGAGATATAAAAAGTCTTTGAGATGAAGATTTATTATTTAGATGCCAATGCGGTTTTGAGATATTTTTTGAGTGATATTGCTTCACAGTTTAAAAAAGTAAAAGAGTGTTTATTAAAAGCAAAAGAGGGGAAAGTGGAGGTTAGGTTGTGCTCTGAGGTGATTATGGAAGTGGAGTTTGTGTTGAGGAAGTATTATGGATTATCTAGAAATAAAGTAATAAAGCAGTTGCTGGGTTTGATTAAAAGTTCATATATAAATATGGATGATAAAGGGGAAATATTGGAAGTAATGGATTTATTTAGAAAAACTAAGATAGATTTTGTGGATATTTTGCTTTTTGTGAGGGCTAAAAATGAGGGGGCTGAAGTACTGTCTTTTGATAAAGATTTTAAGAAATTGCAGAGGTTAGCGGAATGAAACAAGGATTAGTTTATGTTTTTACGGGAGATGGGAAGGGGAAGACGAGTGCGGCGCTTGGAATAGCGGTGCGGGCGGTTTGTAACAAGATGAAAGTTGGCTGGGTGAGTTGGTATAAGGAAGAAGTTTTACCTTCAGGGTCAGTCCTTGAAGGTAGGGTTGAGATGTATGTAATAGGAAAAGGATTTTATAAACTGCCGGGGGATAAAGCTACACCTGAAGAGCATAAGCAGGCGGCAAAGGAAGCGTTGAAAAAAGCGGAAGAATTAATTAAAAGAGTAGATGTTTTGGTAATGGATGAGGTGGTAAAAGCGGTAGCTGATGGATTAATTGAAGAAAAAGAAGTAATGAGGGTGCTAAAAAATAGAGGCAAAACTCATGTGGTTTTGACGGGCAGGGGAGTGACAGGGTCAGGCCTTGTCACTCAGGCGGATTTGGTGACGGAGTGCAAGAAGATTAAACATCCGTTTGATAAAGGGGTCAAAGCAGTAAAGGGGTTGGATTATTAGCCTACAAGGACTGTCCTTGTAGGCTATTGTGGATTGCTAGTTTTTAGTTGGTAGTTGAGTTAATATAGATAGTATGAATAATCTGCCCGATGATAATAAAAAAAAGAAAAAGAAGACTGATTTGATTAGCGTATCAGGTTTGTCAAAAGAGAGATTGGATAAATCTCTCGAGAATACTCGGGGTAAATCCTTCGAGGGTACTCAGGACAAGCAAGAAGTGACGCCGATGACAGAGTTTACCAGAAAGGTGGATTTGGAACCTGAAGTAGAGGGTTGGCTTGAGAAAATTGAGAAAGAAGATTCACAATTACAACAATCAGTTACAGATCCTTCGATAAACTCAGGACAAGCGATATTGGATGATGCTCAACCAAGTAAATTTAAAGTGATTTTACCACTAACAAAAGAAGAAGTGGACAAGGGATTGCATAGCAAAGTAATTGATAGTGTTCGTTGGTTGGCGGAGTGGTGTCTTAAAACAATCAAGATGTTTCATGGTAAAGTGGCTTATAAAATATCATAGTGTCATAATAACGCGAAAACTATATGGATCCATTAACACAAATAATCAGTCAAGCCAAGTACTTAGTGGTAGTGGCTTTTGGATTGGGTATAGGCTTAGTATTGTTGGCAGGTCTTTTTTATTTGTTGGTTCATTGGTGGAAGTTTAAAGATAGAGAGAAAAAGTCTCTTGATTTTAAATTGTTACAGATTGCAGTGTCTCGAGATAATGAGATTAAAATTGATGCGGCTGAGCAGATGTTTGCATCTTTGTTTAGTGTTAAAAAAAGCAAAGGAATTTTTTCATTTTTAAAGCCTCAAGATCATTTTTCTTTTGAAATTGTGGCTAAAAAAGAAGATATAAGATTTTATGTATCAGTGCCTTCCAAGTTAAAAGATTTGGTGGAGAAACAAATTTACGGAGCTTATCCGGGAGCTGATATTAAAGAGGTGGATGAGTATAGTGTGTTTGATGATGATGGTAAGGTGGCTTTTGCGGCTTTAAAGCAAAAGAGTTCATCTTTTTATCCAATGCAAGTCTATAAAGATTTGCCGGTGGATCCATTGAGTAGTTTAACAGCTTCTTTGTCTAAAATGGGTGTCGGCGAGGGGGCAGTGATTCAGATATTACTATCGCCGACGGATAATAAATGGCAGTCGGCCGGAAGAGCTTTTATTTCTAAAACTAAAAAATCTGAAGCTGACCCGGAGACGGCTAGTTATAAGATTGACCCAAAGACTTATGAAGAGATTGAAAATAAGTGTTCTAAACCAGGATTTGAGACAACAATAAGAGTGGTGGTGTCTAGCAAAACTAAAGAGGCGGCTGAGGCTCATTTGTCTAATATTGTGGGGACTTTTTCTCAGTTATCTTCTGATAATAATGGACTTACTAAAGTTAAACTACGATTAAAGAAATTATTTATGATTGATTTTATTTATCGATATCAGCCGGTGTTTGGTTCGAAAAATATTTTGTCGGTTGAAGAAGTGGCAACGCTTTATCATTTGCCAAACAAAAGCGTGGAAGCGCCTCATATTTTTTGGTTAAGAGCCAGGAGAGCGCCGGCTCCGGCCTTGATTCCAAAAGAGGGATTGTATTTGGGAAGGAGTGTTTATCGAGGAATAACTCGAATGGTTCATATAAAAGAAGAGGATAGATTGAGGCATACTTATATTGTGGGGAAGACTGGGGTGGGAAAATCTGAGTTGTTAATGGATTTGGTTATGCAAGATATTAGGGCAGGCAAAGGAGTTTGTTTTATTGATCCTCATGATTCGGTAGAGAGAATTCTTGAGATGATTCCGCCGGAGAGAGCTGAGGATGTGATTTATTTTAATCCGTCAGATACGGATAGGCCGATGGGTTTAAATATGATTGAAGCTAAAACTGAAGAAGAAAAACATTTTGTGGTGAATTCGGTGATTGGGTTGATGTATAAGTTGTTTGATCCTCATAAGACTGGAATTATTGGTCCTAGGTTTGAGCATGCCGTTCGTAATGCGATGTTGACGGTAATGTATGAAGAGGGGAGTACTTTGGTGGAAGTGGTGAGGGTGTTGACTGACGCTAAGTATGTGCAGGAGTTGTTACCAAAAGTTACTGATCCGATTATTCGAAGGTATTGGACTGACCAAATTGCTCAGACCTCTGATTTTCATAAATCTGAGGTGTTGGATTACATTGTGTCTAAATTTGGCAGGTTTGTGACTAATAAAATGATGAGAAATATTATTGGCCAGAGTGAGAGTGCCTTTAACTTTAGGAAAGTTATGGATGAGGAGAAGATTTTGTTGATTAATTTAGCAAAAGGAAAGATAGGGGAAGAAAATAGTAATTTTTTGGGATTGGTTTTAGTACCAAAAATTTTGATGGGAGCGATGAGTAGGCAAGATATTCCGGAAGATCAACGAAAACCTTTTTATGTTTATGTTGACGAGTTTCAAAACTTTGCCACTCCTGATTTTGCTCAGATTTTATCTGAAGCGAGAAAGTTTGGCTTATCTTTGACAGTGGCTAATCAATTTATTGGTCAAATGGATGAGGAAGTGAAAAATGCAATTTTTGGTAATGTGGGGACTTTGATTTCTTTTAGGGTAGGAGTGACTGATTCTAATTATTTGCAACATGAGTATAGTCCGACTTTTAATGAGACTGATTTGATTAATGTGGAGAGGTTTAATACGTTTGTGAAGACGATTGTGGATAATGAGCCGATGCCGGCTTTTAGTATGGATTTGACTAAAGATATGAGTGAAGCCAAGGCGACGAGGAGTGAGAAAATGTCTGAGATGGTCAGGCAATTATCTAGATTAAAGTTTGCTCGTGATAAGGGGGTAGTTGAAGCGGAGATTATTCAAAGGGCGAAGTTGTAACTTAAAGCTATTGACAGTTATCATTATTAATGATATATTATTAATATGAATACAACAATAATGATAACACAACAATGGCAGGTTTATTTACCAGAGAAAGCTAGAGAATTAATTGGCTTAACAACTCCCGGTCAAGCAGAGCTTATGGTTAGGGGAGATAGTATTTTAATTAAACCTAAAAAAAGTGCAGTCTTTAAATTGGCGGGGAAGTATAAAAACTTGTCACTTAAGAAAAAGATAAATTTGGATAATATTAGAGATAAGATTGATTATTCAAGTTTATGAATAAGTTATTTATTGATAGTAATGTTTGGTTAAGATTTATTCTTGAAGATAATGAGCAAGCAGAGGAGTGTAAAAAGTTAATTAAATTGATTGAAGAAGGAAGATTTCGGGTCTATACATCAAGCATAGTAATGTTAGAGATAAATTTTGTTTTAAGTTCGATTTATAAGATTAGAATGATTGATGTAATTAAGGATTTAGAAGCGATTTTAAAAACAAGAAACATAACATTGCTTGAAAAAACAGATTTTAATAAAGCCTTGAGTTGGCATAAACAATTTAAAATTAAATTGGCAGATTGTTTAATTGGATCGCAGATAGATAAAAATATGATTTTAGTAAGTTTTGATAAGGACTTTGATAAGTTGCCAGTGAAAGTAAAAACCCCAGGTGAGTTAGTAGATTGAAGGTTTGTTTGGTAAAATGGGTGGTTAGAGGCCGGTAGCTCAGTTGGTAGAGCGCCAAGCTTATACCTTGGTGGTCACAGGTTCAAGTCCTGTCCGGCCTACAAATTGATATTTACACATATCTGATGTGGATGGGAGTTGACTATTGGAGAAAGAAAAGTTTAGAGTTCTTTGAGGGTGGTGGGGCCTGAAGGTTTTGGGGTGACGACGGCTAAATATTTTTCGGTAGTAGAGAGTCTTTTGTGGCCGACGAGTTGAGAAATTAAAGTAAGGGGAGTGCCGGCTTCAAGTTGGTGGGCAATAAATGTGTGCCTTAAGTCATTGACCTTAGCGTTTTTAATATCAGCCAGTTTAAAGTATCTATCGATAGCGGTTCTGATATTTCTAATTAAAAATTGGTGGCCATTTTTGGTAACAAAGACTTTTTTGGTTTTGGTTTTTGGCCTAACTTTTAGATAGGCGGTTAAACATTGTTGAGCGGCTTTATTTAGAGGGACCAAGCGTTGTCCATGGGATTCGTAAGGTTTGATAGTAAGGTGATCGGTGTCAATATCATTTAACTCCAGGTTGGCCAGCTCACCGATTCTAATTCCAGTTTGAAGCAGAGATTCTATTATAGCGTAGACTCTGATATCATCTCGGCAAATATCTCTTAGAGAACGATACTCCATTTTGCTTAAGATTCTTGGTGGCTTAACTTCATATTTAGGATGAGTAACCGAAAGAGCAGGGTTTTGGTCAATAATTAATTTTTCTATTAAAAACTTACAAAAAGTTTTAACAGAGTTTAATTTTCTTGAGATTGATTTAGCAGTGTAATTTTGATTAGAAAGATCGTTTTTGAAGTTTTCAATGTGACCGGAGGTTATTTTATTAGGTGTAATAATGTTGTCTTTTTTAACAAGTTGGATTAGTTGGTCAACATCTTTATTGTATGCTAGGATAGTGGCAGATGATCGGCCTAGTTTTTTGAGGTGATCTACAAAATCTTTACGAGCAACTTGAAGATCAATATCGGTATTTTCCATAAAAGTATCTTATAATAACAATCAGGGGGATAGATGTCAACAGGCAAAAAAAGGCTTTTAGCTTATGTTATTATGGTGATTAGTTTGGTAATATCTGTTAAATTAGTTAAAGATATTATTAGGTTATGGAATAGTGATGATCGATTGGTAGCAGCTGAAAATGAATTAATGGCAAGTAAGAAGGAGGCAGAAGATTTAAGTTTAAAACTTGATGAGATTAAGACTGGCGAGTGGTGGGAAAAACAAGTGAGAAATACTTTGAAAATGGCTAAGGAAAATGAGGAAATAGTGATTGTTCCGGAAAGCTTGGTGGCTAGTTCTTCTTTTAGGGAAATTAAAGTTGAAGAAAGTAATAATAATGAAAAGTCTAATTATCAAAAATGGTGGAAACTGTTTGTTTATTAAGATTTGATGATGTGGTATATAATTAAAGAAAGTTTATGGGATTATTTGCCAGTTTAATTTTTAATCATGTAAAGAGAAGAGAATTAGTAATTAGAGATAGGTCTTTTGATCAAGCTAAAAAGGGTTTAAAGTTTAAGCCGTTTATTACGGTGTCTAGGGAATCCGGTAGTGGCGGAAAATTGATTGCTAAAAAAGTAGCTAAGAAACTTAACTTTCAGTATTATAATAAAAAATTGATTGAGATGACTTCAAGAAAAGCAAAAAAAAGAAAAGCTTTGATTGCTACATTGGATGAAAAGGAGAGAGGTTTTATGGATGATTTAGTTCATTCTTTACTTAATCCCGATTATGTTTCTGAACAGACATTTATTAAAAGTTTATTTGAGGTAGTGTTGTCTATAGCAAGGAAAGGTCATTGTGTGATTATTGGTAGGGGAGGTAATTTTATTACCAGTCAGTATGGTGGTTTAAATGTGAGGGTGGTGGCTCCATTTTTAGTAAGGGCGGGTTTTACGGCTCAGTATGAAAAATATTCTTTGTATGAAGCAAGGGAGCGGGTGAAGAAATTTGATAAAGAAAGAAAGGAGTATATAAAACAGTATTTTGGTAAAGATCCTAGTAATGCTAATTACTATGATTTGGTGATAAATACTACTTACTTAAGTATAGATCAAGCAGTGGATATTGTGATAATGGCTTTTAAGCGTAAATTTCCTGAGTGGCGACCCGGTATTCACCGGGTAAATAAGAGAAGGTTACGAACTCGAACTTCTTAACCCTGCCTGCGCAGGCAGGGTTCGTAACCTTAGAAAATGTCGATTTTGTTAATTGGGAATAGTTTGGTAGAATAGGGGTTGTTCTTTTAAATATAGCGGGTGGGAGGTAAGTATCTCGTGAGGCTCAAGTGTGGGCCCCTCCGATGGTAACTTCGGAGTGGAACTCGGCTCATAACGGAGAAAGTCCCGATTAAATCGGGATCAACCCCGTGGGAAGTCTTCGTGACCCCGTAACGACTGATGCGCAAGCTGAGATAGGTAGTTGTTTGGATTTATCCAAAAATTTATAACACTTATCAAACGCCGAGCATCCTGACCAGTCTGCCGATAGGCAGGTTTAATCGGGATGATGGTATAGTCTATCCTTTTTAACAAAGGGCATAATCTCACTTAATCTAGGAGCGTTACCTAGAACCCGCTACAAAACAAATCCGCCGTAAAAGGCGGTTTTTTGTCCCTGCATTCGCAGGGTGAATTTGGTTAAAGTATTTAGCAGTTTGAATGATATTAATCATTCAGGAATTGATAGTGATTGTTAGTAGTTCTGAACTTTCTTTGGTAAAATAAGATAAACGGCAGGGTAGCTCAGTTGGTTAGAGCACTCGAATCATAATCGAGGGGTCGGGAGTTCGAGTCTCCCCCCTGCTACAAG